>Ga0075154_10000667_pt1 | contig 27641 bp, 21 predicted proteins | sample JI71714BDNA_FD_70965 | JGI IMG/M metagenome (GOLD analysis project Ga0075154, IMG submission 70965) | Wastewater effluent complex algal communities from Wisconsin, to seasonally profile nutrient transformation and Carbon sequestration -... | ecosystem: Engineered > WWTP > Effluent > Algae...
GCTGCTGCATCCGGACGGCCGCATCGTCCCGGTCAAGATTCGCGCCAGCCACGGCGAGCTGGACGGCCGGCCGACGATCTTTGCCGTCTTTACCGACCAGAGCGCCCGGCGTGCGGCCGAGGTCGATGCTGCCCGCCAGTTGGCGCGACTCACCGCCACGCTGTCCGTCCATCCCGACGTGGTGCTGGTGCTGGACGCAACCGGCCGGATCGTCGAATCCCTGCGGCGCGGATCCGCCGCCATGCTGCCGACCGGTGATGGCCAGTCGCTCGGTGACGGGTTGCCGGCGTTCGATGCGGCCCGGCTGCAGGTGGCGCTGCAAGCCGTCATTGCGGGCGGCATGCCGATCACGCTGGAGCTGTCGCTGAGCGAAGGCGATGCAACGCGCTGCGAGGAATTGCGGCTGGTCCCCTTGCCGGATCGGCTGGTGCTGGCCCTGATTCGCGACATCACCGAGGCGCGGCGGGCCGAGCGGGCGCTGCGGGACAGCGAGTCCGAGTTCCGCCAACTGTTCGACACCCTGCCGCAGGGCGTGGTCTACCAGGCCGCCGACGGCCAGATCGTACGGGCCAATCCCGCAGCCTGCCGGCTGCTGGGGATGACGATGGGGCAACTGCTGGGCCGCGATTCGATGGACCCGACCTGGCGGGCGATCCGCGAGGACGGCAGCCTGTTTCCCGGCAGCGAGCATCCGGCAATGGTCGCGCTGATCACCGGCCAGCCCGTCGAGGGCGTCGTGATGGGCGTGTATCGCCCCGATCGCAGCGACCATGTCTGGCTGCTGGTGAGTGCGATGCCGGAGTTCCGCCCCGGTGAGCAGCGGCCGTGGCGGGTCTTCGCCTCCTTCGCCGACATCACAGCGCAGCGACGTTCCTCCCAATCGCTGGTGCAATCGCAGGAGCTGTTCGAGCAGGCGGGTCGGCTGGCCCAGATCGGCACCTGGGAGCTGGACGTCGACACCGGACGCAGCCTCTGGTCCCGGGTGACGCGGGAGATTCACGAGGTCGACCAGGCTTTCGATCCCTCGCTGGTCAATGCCTTCGACTTCTACGTCGATGGCGACAGTCGCGACCGCATCCGCCGGGCGGTCGACCGAGTGGTCCGAACCGGCGAGATTTATGACGAAGAGCTTGAAATCGTCACCGCGCGAGGCCGTCGGCGCTGGGTCCGGACCATCGGCCGCGCCGTCTTCGAGCAGGGCCGCTGCGTGCGGCTGTACGGCACTTTCCAGGACATCACTGACCGTCAACAGGTGCTGCTGGAGCTGACCCGACAGAGCGAGTTGCAGCAGATGCTGATGGACATCGCGGCGACTTACATCAATCTGCCGCTGGAACAGTTGGACGAGGCCATCGGACGCTCCCTGTCGCAGCTCGGCGCCTTCTCGGGCGCCGATCGCTTCTATGTGTTCTCGTACGACTTCGAGCGCATGGTCACCAGCAACACCCACGAGTGGTGCGCGCCCGGCATTGAGCCGCAACGTACCTTGCTGCAGGATTTCCCGCTCGTGGGCATGGATGCCTGGGTCGAGACGCATCAGCGCGGCTGGCCGATACAGATCGACGACGTGCAGGCGCTGTCGCCTACCGATCCGGTGCGCATCGCGCTGGAGCGACAGGGCATTCGGAGCATGGTGGCGCTGCCGCTGATGCAGGACGGCCTCTGCCTCGGTTTCGTCGGGATGGACCAAGTCCGGGCGCCGCATCCGGTCGGCGAGATCGAGCTGAAGCTGCTCGCGGTGTTCGCGCAGATGCTGGTCAACGTCAGCATCCGCCAATCCATGCTGCGCGAGCTGACCGAGAACCGCAATTTCCTCGCCGAGGTCATCGAGAACAGCGGCTCGCTGATCTACATCAAGGATCTCGACGGTCACTATCTGAGCGTCAACCAGCGCTGGGAAGCGGTGTATGGCCTTCAACGCGAAGCGGTGGTCGGCCGGGCGGACGAAGAGCTGTTCCCGGTCACGCTGGCCACGACACTGCAGGCCAGCGAACAGGGGGTGATTCGTACTGGCCGGCTGCGTGAGGGGGAGGAACAGTTCGACACGCCCAGTGGTCGCCGGCATTTCTACACGGTGCGCTTCCCGGTCCGCGATCGTGACGGCCACATCTACGGCATCGCCGCGATGGCCAACGACATCACCGAGCGCCAGCGCCTGGAGGAAGAACGCCAAGCGCGGGCGCTGGCCGAAACCGCCAGCCGCGAGAAGAGTGCGTTTCTCGCCCGGATGAGCCACGAGATCCGCACGCCATTGAACGCGATCATCGGCTTCAGCCGGCGGCTGATGGATGACGACGGATTGACGCTCAAGTCGGCCGAGCAGGTCCGGACCGTGCATCGCAGCGCCACCCACCTGCTGTCGATGATCAACGACCTGCTCGACTACTCGCGGATGGAAATCGGCCGCACGCCCCTGCTGGAACAGGACTTCGATCTGCGTGCGCTGCTGGAGGATCTCAGCGCCATGTTCCGCTTCCGCTGCGAGGAAAAGCACCTGAAGTTCCTGTTCCTGTGGGATCCGGAACTGCCACGCCGTACCCGCGGGGATGCCGGCAAGCTGCGCCAGATCCTGATGAATCTGCTCGGCAATGCGGTGAAGTTCACGTCGAGCGGTCACGTCACCCTGCGAGCCCGACGCGCCATCGGTCATGCCGAGGGATTCAGGGTGGAGTTCGAGGTGGAGGACAGCGGCATCGGTATTCCGGCGGATGAGCTGCCGCGTCTGTTCGACGAGTTCTGGCAGGGCCGCAGCGGTCAGGCCATGGGCGGCACCGGGCTGGGTCTGCCGATCGCCCAGAGCTTGCTCAAGCTGCTCGGCGGCGGCGCGCTGCAGGTCGACAGTCAGCCTGGTCGTGGCAGCTGTTTCCGGTTTCTGCTGCCGCTGGGACGGGCCAGTGGATCGGAGGGCGCCGAAGCCAGTGACGGCGCCGACGTCATGGTCGAGGCGCGAGCCGCCAGCCCGAATCTGCCCGGCGATGCCGAGATCGGCAGGCTGCTCGCCGAACTGTTGCCCGCTGGGTCTCTGCAGGAGCTGCGCGAGGCACTCGGGCGAGGTGAGATGTCAGTGTTTCGTGAACTGGTGGCCGGTGCTGCAGGGCTGTCATCGGCAGTGACCGAACTGCTGCTGGGGCTTGCCGCACAATACGACTACAGTCGATTGGAACGATTGCTCGGTACGACCGATGGAATCGGGGGAGGTGGACATGGGCGGTGAGGACAGCCAGCTGGCGACGGTGCTGGTGGTCGACGACGTGCCAGCCAACCTGAAGTTGCTGGAAGACCTGCTCGGCGCGGCCGGCTACCGTGTGCGGGTGTTCCCGGAAGCCACCATGGCGCTGAAGGCTGCGCTGCTGGATCCGCCCGATCTGTTCCTGCTGGACATCCTGATGCCCGGCACGAACGGCTTCGAGCTGTGTGCCGCCCTGAAGGCCGACCTCCGACTGCGCGAGATTCCGGTGCTGTTCCTCAGCGCGCTCGGCGAGGCCAGCGACAAGGTCCGCGCCTTCGCCGAGGGCGGCGTCGATTACGTCACCAAGCCGTTCCAGGAAGAGGTCGTGCTGGCGCGCGTGCGCACGCATCTGCGCATTGCCAGCCTGCAGCGCCAGCTGACCCGCTACAACCGCGAACTCGAATCGCTGGTCGAGGAGCGCACCCGCGAACTCGCGCGGGCCAAGCGTCGACTGGAGGAGCTGGGTCGGCTGAAGGACGACTTCCTGCAGATGATCTCGCACGAGATGCGCACGCCGGCCAACGGCGTGCTGGGGGTCGGCGAACTGCTGGTGCTGCATTGCGATGAGCCGGAGCTGATCCAGGTCTATCGCGCCAGCGCTGCTCGCCTGCTGGCGCTGATCGAGGATGCCACCCTGCTGGCCGGGATCGACCACGCCCGCAACCTCGCACTCGATCAAGTGCCGCTGGACCAGATGCTGATCATCCTGCGGGCGCGCTATCCGGCGCTGCAGTTCGAGACCGGCGAGGCCACGACCGCTGACCGGATCCTGCTGCATGCCGACCCGGTCCTGTTCGAGCGGGCGCTGCGCGCGCTCGACCGCCTGGTTGCGGTGTTCCAGTCGCAGGAGAGCCCGCCGGTACGGGTCCGCATGGTGCTGACCACCGAACAGTTGGCGATCCGCTACGCCCTGACCGACTACCCGCTGGATGACGCGGATTCGGCGGACTTCTTCGCGCTGGACAGCAACGTCCGCTCACGCTCCGCCGCCGAAGCCCTGGGACTCGCCCCGGTGGTCGCCCGCGCCATCCTGCGTGCCTTCGGCGGCGATCTCAAACTGCATGCCCTGCCGAGTGGCCGGGGAGTGCTGGTCCTCAGCCTGCAGCGCGAGCGCGGTGCGGTCGGCCGCTGATTTGGTGTCCCGGAAATCCATGTCGTGCGGTTCCGGTCAGCAACGCCGGAGCTGAGGCTGCGGCTTCCGGCGGGTCAGAGTCCGCGTGAACGAAACCACGGCCATGCAGTCATGGCGTGGGGCAGGGCATGGCTGGCTGTTGCCACAATCGCCGGTTTTCCGACTTCGGACGCGAGCATGAGCACGCCGGTCAGCAACTTCATCCGCGACATCGTCAGCGACGATCTGGAACAGGGCCGCCACAGCGGGATCATCACCCGCTTCCCGCCGGAGCCGAACGGCTATCTGCACATCGGCCATGCCAAGTCGATCTGCCTGAACTTCGGGCTGGCGCGGGACTTCGCCGGGCGCTGCAACCTGCGTTTCGACGACACCAACCCGGTCAAGGAGGACATGGAGTTCGTCGAGTCGATCCAGGCTGACGTCCGCTGGCTGGGCTTCGAGTGGACCGAACTCAAGCATGCCTCGGACTACTTCCAGCAGATGCACGACTACGCGGTGATCCTGATCCGCGATGGCAAGGCCTACGTCGACGAGCAGAGCGCCGAAGAAATGCGGGCGAATCGCGGCACGCTGACCGAGCCGGGCCGGAACAGCCCGTGGCGGGACCGGCCGATCGAAGAAAATCTGGCGCGTTTCGAGCAGATGCGCCGCGGTGAACTCGACGAGGGCGCCGCGGTGCTGCGGGCCAAGATCGACATGACCCACGGCAACATCAACCTGCGCGATCCGGCGATCTACCGGATCCGCAAGGTGCCGCACCAGATGACCGGCGATGCCTGGTGCATCTACCCGATGTACGACTACGCGCACTGCATCAGCGACGCGCTGGAGCAGATCACGCACTCGCTGTGCACGCTGGAGTTCGAGGATCACCGGCCGCTCTACGACTGGTTCCTCGACCAGCTGCCGGTGCCGAGCCATCCGCGACAGATCGAGTTCGCCCGGCTCAACCTCGATTACACGGTCATGAGCAAGCGCAAGCTGGCCGCACTGGTCGCCGAGGGGCTGGTGGAAGGGTGGGACGATCCGCGGATGCCGACGATCTCGGGTCTGCGTCGGCGCGGCTGCCCGCCGGAGGCGATCCGCGACTTCGCCGAGCGGATCGGCATCACCAAGAAGGCCTCGCTGGTGGAAGTCGGCGTGCTGGAGAACTGCATCCGCGAGGAGCTGGACAAGAACGCGCCGCGGCGGCTCGCCGTGCTCGATCCGGTCAAGGTGGTGCTGACCAACTTCCCGGAGGGTGAAGTCGAGTGGCTCACGTTCCCGAACCATCCGCAGCGGCCGGAACTCGGCACGCGTGAAGTGCCGCTGTCGCGGGAAATCTGGATCGAGGCCGAGGACTTCATGGAAGTGCCGCCGAAGGGCTACCACCGGCTGGTGCCGGGCGGCGAAGTGCGGCTGCGTGGCGCCTTCATCATCCGCTGCGAGTCGGTCGAGAAAGGCGCCGACGGTCACATCCTCGCGCTGCATTGCTCGGTGGATCACGACAGCCGCTCCGGCGCGCCGGGTTCGACGCGCAAGGTCAAGGGCACGATCCACTGGCTGTCGGCCGCGCAGGCGGTGCCCGCCGAAGTGCGGATTTACGACCGGCTGTTCCGCATTGCCAGTCCGGACGACGGCGACTACCACGTCCATCTGAACCCGGATTCGAAGCGGGTCGTGACGACCGCGTTCGTTGAGCCGGCTCTGGCGCAGGCCGAGCCGGAAAGCCGCTGGCAGTTCGAGCGCACCGGTTATTTCGTGGCCGATCGGCTCGACCATCGGCCCGGCGAGCGGCTGGTGTTCAACCGGACCGTGACGCTGCGGGATTCCTGGGCGAAGCCGCGCTGATGCACCCGGGTGCGCGGGTCGAGCCCCGCGTACCTGGCCCGATTCAGCTGCGGAAGCTGCCCACGGCGTCGGCGACGCTGGGGTAGACCTTCAGCAGGTTGGTGAAGCCCGACATCGCCAGTACCTGCATCACCGAGGGCTGGACTGCGGCAAGGCGGAAATCGCCGCCCTGCTTGCGGCAGGCCTTCAGCGTGATCAGGAGCGTCCGCAGTCCGGCGCTGCTGGTGTACTGCACACCGGCCAGATCGGCGACCAGCTGCAGGTGACCGGCCTCGATCTGCGCCGCCAGCTGTTGCGTGAGGGGTTCTGCGGTCAGGCTGTCGATACTGCCCTGGACCGCGAGGACGACGACAGACTCGTGCGAGACGACGGTAACCTGCATGGGTGCTCCTCGGCAGTGGTTGCGGCAGAACCGCTAAACATCAGGGTCTCGAAGTGGTCCGGTCCGGGATCGGCGGAACCCCGCCAAGCTGTTGATTTCCGGAAGGTCTGCCCAAAGTCGATCGGGGCCTGTTCGAGATTTCCATGGGATTGTGGCACGCGCACCGCTACACTGGCGGGGCCTGCCACCCGGTTCCTGCCGCCATGTCGATTCCTGCCGATTCCCCCAGCGACGCGTTTCTCGGCCGACTGCTGGAGGTCGTGGACCGGATCGCGGCCGAGGGCGACTTTTCGGCGATGGACTCGCTGCTGTCGATGACCTCGGCGCACTCGCAGTCGCCGGTACTGACCGCCCTGGCCGAAAGCTTCGCGCGGATGGTGGTCAAGCTGGAGGCGCGGGAGTACGAGCTGGAATGCACGATCGACGATCTGAAGTCGGTCAAGACCGAGCTGGAAAAAGCCAACTACGACGCCCTGACCGGTCTGCCCAATCGGGTCATCGCCAGGGACCGGCTGCATCAGGCGCTGCAGCAAGCCCTGAAGACGCAGGGTCAGCTGGCCGTGATGTTTCTGGACCTGGACAAGTTCAAGTGGGTCAATGACAACCTGGGTCACGCGGCCGGGGACGAGCTGCTGCAGCAGGTGGCGCAGCGCGGGCGGGAATGCCTGCGGCCCGGCGACACCTTTGCCCGTCTGGGCGGCGATGAATTCCTGTGCGTGCTGCCGGTGTTGGTTGATCCGGAGGAGGCCGCGGCAACTGCGCAGCGGTTCGTCGACGCCCTGAGTCGTCCGTTCGCCCTGCGCGACGCCGAGGCCCGCATCGGCACCAGTGTCGGCATCGCCCTGTATCCGGCCCACGGCGCGAGCGTCAATCAGCTGATCGAGCGCGCCGATGCAGCGCTGTACGCCGCCAAGCGCGCCGGTCGCAATGTGTACCGCTGGTACGAGACAGTCGCCGAGGGCTGAGGCACGCAAGAGGTGCCCCCGTTGCCATCGGGGAGTGCTTCGGAATTTCGAGCCTCAATGAACGACGCGGGCAGGTCAGCCCAGCGCGGTGCGTCCGGCGGCCTGGTCGGCTTCGATTCGCAGCATCCGGCTGAAGCCGGCAATGTCGAAGACCTCGCGTACCGCCGGCGACATCGCGCAGATGACCAGACTTCCGCCGGTCTTCTGCAGTTTCTTGGCCGTCATCAGAAACACACGCAGCCCCGCGGAGCTGACGTACTGCACTTTTGCGAGATCAATCAGCAGGCGGGTTGCACCCTCCGCATGCGGCTGGATCGCCTGATCGAACTGGGGCGAGGTCGTGGTGTCCAGCCGGCCCTCCAGTTGCAGGATCACCAGGCTCTCCTGCTTGTCGGTTCGGATGTTCAGCATGTCGGGCACTCCGGGAACTGCGGGATTCGGGCGTCAATCGGCATGACGTTTGCTCAAGTGCAGCAGGTTGCGACCCTCGCTGCGACGATAGTCGGCGCAGTCCATCAGCGACTTCACCAGATGGATGCCGAGGCCGCCGATGGGGCGGTCTTCCACGGACAGCTCGAGATCGGGCGTCGCGGCTTCGTGCAGTGGATCGAAGGCCGGGCCATTGTCGATGATCCAAGCGTCCAGCGCCTGCCCATCCGGCCGCAGCACGACCTGCAGCAGCGCATCGGCTTTGCCCTGCAGCGCATAGTCGATGGCGTTGGTCAGCAGTTCGTCGAACACCACTTGGAACGCTCGGACACTGGTCTCGGGGATGGCGTGGACGCTCGCCCACCGGGCAAACGCATCGGCGAAGGCCGACACCGCGTGACGGCTGATGTCGATCGCGAAGGTCTGCTCGCCGCTCATGGCGCGGTGAACAGCGGTGGCGCCAGCTCGGCACCATGTTCGGCCCGCAGGCGCTCGCGCAGTTGGCCCAGATGCTCGACCAGTGCCGCATCCGCAATGATCGGACGAGGACGGGCGCGTGGCGGCGCCTCGGCGTCGGCAGCGATGATCAGCGGAAAAGGCTGTCCGGCGATGACGCCCTTCAGCGCCTGATCGCCGATGTGCTGGAACAGCAGGCGCGGGGCGCCGGCCTGCGCGCTGACGATCGCCTCGACCAGATTCGGCGAGACAATCACTTCGCCGTGTCCGGAATGCGCACTGAGTCGGAAGCCGGTATCCACGTCGGGGCCGAGGAAGTCGCGGTAGGGCTCGCCGTCGCGACCGCCGAACATCTCCGGGATGTCGATCTGCCGGTTGCGCTGCCCGAGTTCCGCCGCCCAGCAGGTGCCACGGATGTGCAGCGGCCAGCGGGCGGCGAGGCGCTGATCGTAGTCGCGAACGGTGCGGACGAACGCGCTGGTGGCCAGCATCACCTCGCGAGCCGAGCGCGGAAGGGTCACGAAAATGACCTCGTCACCCATGACCTTCCAGACCCCGGCCTCGGGCATGTCCTCCTCGTCGAGGAAGGCCATGCCGAGTTCGCCGATGAAGACCAGCGGCAATTCCTTGAACAGCGTGGAAAATGCCTCCAGCCAGGTGCCTGCATCGGCCGAATGCCGGCCCTTGAACGCAGTCGATCCGACCACGTCTGCCGACATGAAAAGGACGACCTCGGACGCTGGTCGCGACACGGCGCCTCCTCGGCGAGTCTTGAACCCGACCATCATCGCTGCTGCGTGCCGGCAGGTCAAAGCAGAATGCGGATCGCCGATGGTCGGCGGCGTCTCCGGCGTTCGGGGTCACTTGGTCTGTGGTCGTCAGCGTGTACCCTTGGTTGTTCCCCGGGCAGAAGCCGACGACGCCGTTGGACAAGCAAGCAAAATTCTGGTGGGAGCGACCAGACCGACACTATGACGCGGAAGGGCGTTTCCGCTTCGGTGGCATCCCCGTCGAAGAGCTGGTCCGCCAGTTGGGCACGCCCTGCTATGTCTATTCGGCGGCGCGGATCACCCAGAACGTGACCCGGTTGCGGCAGGCTGCCGCGGATGCCGGCGTGTCATTGCGTCTGCTGTACGCGATGAAGAGCAATCGGCACCCCGCTGTGCTGACCCATCTGCGCAGTCTCGGTGTGGGCATCGACGCCTGCTCGCCGGGCGAGGTCGAACAGGCATTGGCCGTCGGCTACGACCTGGCCGAGCTGTCCTTCACGGCAGGCTGTCTGAGCCGCGAGGACTACCGCCGGCTTGCTGCCTGGCCCGCGCTGTGGGTCAACGCCGACTCGCGCACCGCTCTGCGCCGCTGGGCGGAACTGTTGCCGGGCCGCGAAATCGGGCTGCGGATCAATCCGCGGGTGGGTCTGGGCTATGGCGACAACGCGCTGCTGGTGTACGGCGGAACGCGCCCGACCAAGTTCGGTATCCATCCCGGCGAGGTCGATCAGGCGATTGCCGAGGCCCGTGCGCTCGGTCTGCGGCTGCGGGCGCTGCACTGTCATGCCGGCTGCGGGTTCCTGACGCCACAACTCGGCGCGCTGGAGCAGGTCTACGCCCGGGTCGCCGAGCTGCTTGATCGGCTCCCCGACATCCGCTCGGTCAATCTGGGCGGTGGCCTCGGTATTCCGCTGACTGCAGACGACCAGCCGCTCGACCTGACGCAGTGGGCGGCGCTGGTACGACGTCATTTCGGCCATCGCGGCATCGAAATCGTGATCGAGCCGGGCGACTATCTGGTCAAGGACGCCGGCGTCCTGCTGACCGAAGTCACCCAGGTCGAGGAGAAGGGGGGGGTCTGCTTCGTCGGCATCAATGCCGGGTTCGCGGTCCACCCGGAGCCCGCGTTCTACAAGTTGCCGCTGGAGCCGGTCCCGGCGCGGCGGCGCCCGGGCGAGCCCCGCAGCGTCAGCATCGCCGGCAACATCAACGAGGCGCTGGATCTCTGGGCCGAGGCGTTTGCGCTCGCACCGGTGGAGGAAGACGACATCCTGTGTCTGTTGAATGCCGGCGGTTATGGCGCGTCGATGGCCAGCCAGCACTGCCTGCGCGGTGACTTCCGCGAGCATCTGATCGAGGAAGCTGCCGCCGCGATTGTCGACACGACTGGTGGCCTCGATGCCCTGAACCGGCAGTCCTGGGAGCGGCTGTACGCCGCATCAGCCGAGCGGGTGTGGGGTTCGACGCCGCTGCCCTTTCTGGACGCCTACGTCGATGCGTTCCGGCAGGCACTGAGGGGACCGTCACGGCTGCTCGATGCCGGCACCGGCGAGGGCCGCAATCTGTCCTTCCTCGGCCGGGTCGGCGCCGAAGAGATCCACGCCCTCGATGCCTCACCAACCGCGCTGCAGAAGATCCCCGATGCCGCGGTCGAGCGGTTGCACAAGCACCTGGGCACCCTCGATCGCACCGGCTTCCCGGAGACTTTTTTCGATGGCGTGATCCTGCTCGACACCTTCGAGACGCTGCCAGACGTCGGTACGGTGCTCGACGAGATGCATCGCGTGCTGAAGCCGGGCGGCCTGCTGCTCTGCAATGTGCCCGGGATGGATGACGGCGTGTCTGGTCTCGACATGCGTGCGCTGAGTGACCGCGCCTACCTGTACCGTGATCGCTACTATTTCCGCTTCTTCGATCCGCAGGAGGCGCGAACACTGATGCAGGGGCACGGCTTCGAGATCGTCGAAGAACGGCATGTCAGCTGGGAGGAAGCACCGCATCCGGGGTTCCGCGACGAACACCACGAGCACACCAGTCACGTCTTCCTGCTCCGCAGACCGTTGACATGAGCATCGCCCGGTTCTTCAAGGTCCTCCCTGACGAGGGCAGCAAGGTCCTCACCTTCGCGCTGCTGGCCGGTCTGCTGCAGATGGGGGTGGCCATCGGGATGGTCGCCGCCGACTCGATGTTCCTCAGCCAGCTCGGCGTCAAGGAGCTGCCGCTGGTTTTCATCGCCATGCCGCTGGTCATGGCGATCTATGCGCCGATCTATTCCGCGCTGGTCGCCTGGCTTGGCCCTTCCGGCCTGTTCAAACTCACCCTGTTGCTGCTGGTGATCGGGGGCGGGATCATCGGGTTCGGTGCTGATTACTGGGGCGAGCAGCGTGCATATCTGTTTGCCGCCAAGATTTACGCCGGGCTGTGGTTCATCGCCCTGTACACCCTGTTCTGGAATCTGGCCGATGATTATTTCAGCACCCAGGATGGCAAGCGCCTGTTCGGCCTGATCTCCGCCGGCAGCTCCGCCGGCGCGATGCTGGGCGGCGCGTTGGTGACTGCTCTGGCCGGGACGGTGCCGACCGGCAAGCTGTTCCTGCTCTGGTCCGCTGCGGCCCTGTTGACCTGGCCCTGTTTCCTGATTGCTCTGGCACGCTTCAAGCCGATTGATCAGGACAGCGCGGTGGAGTCGGCGCCGTCCTCGCTGCGCGAATCCCTGAACGGGCTGGGCCGGGCGCTGTCCGGCTCCCGTTTTGCGATGCTGATCGCTGCGATCTGCTTTGCGATGGTGGCGTTGTCCTCGCTGCTCGAATATCTGTCGATGGGCATTTTTGCCGAGGCAAGGTCAGCCGCAGATCTGGCTCAGCTGCTGGGCGGATTGCACGCGATCGCTGGTGCAGCCACGCTGGTGATCAATCTGTTTTTCTTCAACCGGTTGATCGGCTGGATTGGTGTGGGTTCGACGGCGCTGGTGGTGCCGTCGAGTTATCTGGCGATGTTCATCCTGTTTTTTCTCGCGCCCGGACTGCCGGCGGCAATCGTTGCTTTCTTCGCTTTCCAGACGTTGTTCGTAGCCATCGAATACAACAACATCAACCTGCTCTACAATGCCTTGCCGAACCAGACGAAACGGCAGCTGCGAACCTTCGTCGAGGCCTTCGCCGAGCCGCTGGCCAGCGCGACTGCCGGTGTCGCGCTGTTCTATGCCTCCAGTCAGGTGGAGTCCAGCGCCTTTGCGCTGGCGGGCCTGATGGGTGCCGTGCTGGCCGTTGCCATTGCGCTGTGGATCCGGACTGCATACCTGCGCTCCCTGTCGATCAACCTGCGCGCCGACTGGCTCGACTTCGCGAATCCGCGGCAACTGTGGTTGGCACAGTGGAACGAGGGCGACGCACGTCGTCTGCGGGAGCTGGCCGTCGCTGGCGAACGCAGCGAACGGTTGCTGGCGGTCGACCTGCTCTGGCGGCTGGGTGATGTCGAGGCGCGGCGGGTCTTGCTGGATTTCCTGACCGGCGCCACGGTCGCCGAGGCGGAACAGCTGCGGCCGGCGATTGCCGGGCTGCTGCTGGATCACGACACGCGGGCGCTGGCGGAGACGCTGCTCTGGCTGGAAAGCGAGGCGGCGCCGCAGGATCCGGAGGTGCTGGAAACCTTTACCTCGCTGGGGGCGTTCCCGGTGCGGCAGTTCAGTCGCTGGCAGCAGTCTTCGGAACCCTCGCACCGGGCCGCGATCGCCGCGGCGCGCTGGCATGGCAGCAAACTGGAGGATTCCGAATCCGCGCTGCGCCAGATCAAGCAGTTGCTGGCCGGGGATGCGGCGGCCCGCCGAATGGGGATCCGCGCGCTCGGAGATTTTCGCGAAGCCCGGTTTTCGTCGGAAATCCTGAGTTTCCTCGTCGATCCGGATGCGGCAACCCGGCTGGAGGCTTTCCGCGCGCTCAACAAGATCGCGTCACCCGCCACGCCACAGATCATCCAGCAGCTGTCGCCGCATTTGCGCCGGGCCGACGACGAAGAGCGGCTGATCATTCTCGACATCGCCCGGCGCGTGGGTGATGCCTCCAGTGTGGCGGATCTGTTGTGGGCGGCCGAGTACTTCTCGTCAGCGGAAAATCGTCGGCTCGAATCCTTCCTGAGCGAAATGGGCTTGAAGTGCATTCCGCAGTTGATTCAGGTGGCGCGTGAGCCGGCGGCGCCGTTCCACGCCCGCTCGCTGGCGGTGCGCGGCCTCGCGCGCCTGTCTCTCGCGCAGTTGCTGTTGATCGCCGACGATTTGCTGGATCAGGAACTCGGCCACGCCGAGCAGGCCCTGGCCGCGCATCGCGCGTTGCGTCCGCTCGGTGGAACGGCGCCCGGGCAAGCCATTCTGACCCGCTACTACCGTGATGCGGCTGCCGAAGGGCTGGTGTTCGTGCTGGAGTTGCTGAGCCTGACCGGCAAGCTGCCGGACTTCGAAATGATCAGGGCCATGCTGTCCTTCGCCAACGCCCGGGACCGCGCCAATGCGATCGAAACTATCGAACAGAGTTGTTCCCGAGCCTTGTTCGCGCGGATCCAGGGCTTGATCCAGTCCACCGTATCCGACAGCGGATTGCTCGAAAGCCGCGCGTCTGCCGATCTCGATGCCGAACAGGTGTTGCGCATGGCGTCCGACAGCAACGTACCGCTGGAAGTGACCGCCGGCATTCTGGCGCTGCATGAAGCCGGTATCGCCGACGGGCCGGCGCTGGTCAAGCAACGCCTCGAACAGCGGGCCAATCCCCGGCTGTCGGAGAGTTTCATCGGTCTGCTGGGTTACTTTGCCGCCCGGAAGCTGGGGGATCGCGAGACCGAGCACCCCTTGCATCGCTTGCACAGCCTCAGCCGCGCGGCGTTTTTCGGCGAAAGTCGCATCACGGCGATCGATTTCCTCGCCCAGCATGGCCGCTGGCAGCGCTGGGCGCCCGGTGAACAGATCTACGCTGCGGGTCAGGTGGCCGATTCCCTGTTCGTGGTGTCAGCGGGCGAAGTGACGCTGCAGGCGCAGGGTCGCGCGGTAAATGTGGGGGCTGGCATGACCTTCGGGCAACGGGTGCTGATGGGCGAGCAGGTTCGCGCCGAGGACGCCCGGTCGGCTGGTTGCGAGTGCGTCCTGCTCGGCGCCAGCACCGTGATGCGGGCGATCGAGGTCTTCCCCTCGCTCGGGGTCGGCCTCTACCAGTTCAAGACCCAGCCGGCGCTGGCGCTGTGAATACGCTCGGATTTCGCACGCTGGTTCTCGGCGTCATCGCCAGTGCGCTGGTGCTGGCGACCGCGATGCTCGGCTGGTTGGCCTACACGACGGTCTACGAACGCATCCTGCTCGGCTTCGACAGCAAGCTGCTCGGCATCAGTGGGACGGTCGGGGCACTGACCGACGGTGCTGCACACGCCGATTTTCAGCGGCCCCACGTGCTCAGCCGCTTTGCTCCCGGGCCTGCCGGCTCTGCCTGGGGCTGGGATACGGTGCGCGGCACACTGGTGCGGGTCGACCTCGATCGCGCGGCCGTAGTCGAGCATCACCCCTGGCCGGAAGAACCGCGCGCCCTGCTCTGGCTGGAGGCGGGCGAGCGCCTGCTCATCCAGCGCGCCGATGGCGCCCTGGTGGATCGGAGCGCACCGGAGGCGGTACTCGCCACGGCGCCAGCCGGCGAGTCCTGGGTTTCGGATGGCGAGCGCCTTTATCGTTGGGACGGACTGCAGCTGTTTCCGGAGCCGATCGGATTGACCGTTCCGCCGTCTGCGGAAGAATCCGCGCTGGAGCCGGGCCCCACGCTGGAGCCGTCGAGCACAACGGTCGATGCCTCGCCAACCGGCGAGCCGGTTCGCCTGCCGGAGGCGCTGAGTCTGCTGGCGCGTGATCGCCTGCAGGGTCACTGGGTGGGCTGGAGTGCCGACACGGCCCGTCTGATCGCCTTCGATGACACGGGACGGGTACTGAAGTCTGCTGTGCTGTCGCTGGGCGAGCGCACGCTGGCCGGTCTGCTGGCGGCGGGCGATCAGGTCTGGCTGGCATCCGACGAGCTGTTGCGCCATGACTGGACGGCCGAGTCACTCAACGAGGACTCCGAGCCGGGCTATTACGACCCGGAGCATCCGTTTGTCGCACAGCACGCGCCGATGTACCGCAGCCTGCGCGAGCGCGTGGGCCTGACCTTCCTCTACACCGAGGTCTACATCGGCGGCGACCAGATCCGCTACATCCTCGATGGCTCGGTCGGCGACAGCCATTCGCCCCCCGGTTACCTCGACAGCGTTCCGGACGCCGACATCGATGCGCTGGTTCGTGCCCAGGTGGAGGGCACACCCTTCGTCTCCGGCATCCGTCAATGGGAGGCCTGGGGCCTGGTCAAGGTCTCTGCCGCGCCGATTCTGAATCCGCAGGGTGGAATCGTCGCATTGGCTGGTGCGGATGTGGACATCGGGGTGATCCGCAGCAAGACCCGCAACGCCCTGTTTGCCGTGCTGGCCGTCGGCGCCCTGTTGCTCTCGATCAGCGGACTGGTGTCGCTGTGGGTCGCGCAGTCGGTCACGCGGCCGTTGCGCGACATCAAGAACGCCGCGTTGCGCATTGCCGCTGGGCAATACGGTGCACGACTGGAGTCGGCGGCTGCTGCGGATGACATCGGTCTGCTGGCCGGTAGCCTTGATCGCCTGAGCCTGCGCCTGCGCGAGCAGGCGGCGGCCTCCAGTGCTTCGCAGTCGGCACTGCTCAGCGGGCGGCTGGATGAGGCCTTGCGCGCCAGCCTGCAGCGCGAACTTCCGCAGCCGACGCGCCTGCGTCTGCCGAAAATTGATGGCTGTGTCGTGCTGGTGCGGACGCCGGGCCCGGACGAGACCGAAGCCGATCAGGCGCTGCGGGCGGGGATGCTCCGTGCGCTCGTGCTGCAGATGCTGGCGACCGGCACGGTGGCCACCGAGTCACTGCTGCGCAACGATCCCGCGCTGCAGGTGGTGCTGGACTGGACGCCGAGTGACAGTCGGCTACGCTGGGCGGCACGGCAACCGGGGCTCCATATCCGTGGATCGGACGGAAGTCGCTGGCGGCTGGCCCCGGATGAGGTGCAGCTTGCGCCGGACACGGCGGTATGCCTCGCCAATGGCGAGGTGCTGGTGGAGCGAGGATCCGCATCATGAAACTCAGCCTCAGCGAACGACTGCTCGCGCTTCGGCGGGTCCGGCCCTTTACCGAACTGCGCCCGGAGGAGTTGCTGACCATCGCCAGCGCCACGCATGCGCATCGTTTCTCACCCGGCGCCGTGCTCTGCCCGCAGCACGGCATTGTCCAGCGGCTTTACATCCGTATCGACGGCAGCGCGGTCGACGCGCAGGGCACCCTGATGCAGCCGGTCATCGGCACCACGATCCTGCTGACCGGCCAACCGGCGCCGTTCGCCATCCTCGCCGGGCCTGACGGCTTTCACGCGCTGGTTCTGCCGCGTTCGAAGTTCTTCACCGTGATCAACGAGTGTCCGTCGTTGCTGGTGGGCTTCTTCCGGATGCCGCTGCTCGGCGTCGACTATCGCGGCGCAGACCAGCCATGACGCTGCGCTGGCGCTATTACTTTGCGGTCGTGCCGCTGCTGCTGGGCCTCGGCATCGCCAGCGCGCTGGTGCTGATCCACCTGGTCCGCAGCGAAACTGCCTGGGGCATGCAGCAGCGCGCCGAAGGCGTGGCCGCCAGCGTGGCCGAATTCCTGCCGGTGCTGGAAGCTGCCGGTGAAGACGCGCGTCGTCAGCGGCTGCAGGACGTGATCCGCAGGCTCGGTCCGGCGGCCCTGACGGTGCACCGCTGGCCCCTGGACGGCAGCGCACCGCAGATGATCCATGCCGCCGAGGGTGTCGCGCTGCCACCACTGCCCACCGAACTGCTGGAGCCGCTGCGGGTCACGGGAATGGCCTGGCGCTATCTCGCTCCGTATGAGGATCAGCCCGCCCGGATTCTCGGTTACGCCCTGGCAAATGACGAGCACGGCGTGCCGCGTGCCCTCGTCTCGGTGGTCGAGCACGACGACACGTTGACGCGATCACTGCTGGCGTTGCTGAGCGAGCTTCTGTGGATCGCCGGCCTGCTGTTCCTGCTCGGCTGTCTGATCGCCGAGTGGCTGACGCGTAGCGTGCAGCGGGAGTTGGGCACGCTGATTGCTGCGGCGAGCGAACTCGAAGCTGGCCGCAGCGCTTCCGCCTGGCGGCCGGGTCGGATTCGCGAGGTCAACGACCTCGGCGGTACCCTGCAGACCATGGGCAGTCTGCTGGAGGATGGAGTTCAACGGATTCGGCTCGGTTTTTTCGACGCCGGTACGATTCCGACGCGCCAGGCAATGGCCCGTCAGGTCCAGCGTCGGCAGATCGACGCCCTGCGGGCGATGACGTCACCGCCGGGGGTGGTCTGGCGCTCCCTCGGGGAACCGTCGCCGGAACACATCCTGGCCTGGCAGACCGATCCGACCGGCTGGACTGTCGTTCTCGGCGTTCTGACCGACACGGGGGTTACCGTCGATCCGCTGGATCGGGCGCTGCTGGCGCAGGCGCTTGGGCGTCATGTGCTTGGGCTGACGGCGGCTGACGTCGCGACGCCCGCCGCGCAAGCCTTGCTGAGCGGTGCGGCGTTGACGCGGATCCAGCTTCGGGCTGGGCAGGGCATCGTGGAGCGGCTGGGCGCAGTCGGACCGGTCCGGCACGGCAGTACTCCCGCGAGCGGCGCGCGCCAGATCCACGGAACCCTCGATCCGGAGGCGTTGCAGATCGCGCGGATGTATCTGGCACAGACCAGCGACCGGCCTCTGACGCAAGTTGTCGACGAGCTGGAATCGCTGCTCGGCGAGCGATACTCGGGTTTCCTGTGGGTGCATGACGGTGGGAGCCGATCCTGATGGGGAGCAGTGCAGCAAACGCAAGGCTGGCGCCGATCCGCTTCGGTCTGCGTTTCAAGATCATCTTTGCCCTCACGTTGCTCAACGTCATTGGCACGGTGATCTTTGCGTCCAGCCATTATCAAAGCGAGCGCGCCAATATCATCGATGGCGTGCAGCAGCGGCTGTCCACGGCAGCGCGCGCCTTGCCAGACATGCTGCCGCCCGGATACCTCGACCGTGCCACTAGCGCCGAGGCGGTTTCGGAACAGGAGTATCAGAGAATTCTGGAACAGTTGTCTGCTTATTGTGTGGACACCGGACTAATCTATCTCTACAGCTATGCTCAAGTGGACGGTCAGTTCCACACTACCTCCTCGAACGGCACCGCCGAGGAGTTGAAGACCGGAAAATACGCTCGGTACTGGGAAACCTACGACGAGCCGCTGCTCCGCCAAGCCTGGGACAGGAATCAGCCGCAGTTCGGTGAGACCAGTGCCGACGATGTCTGGGGTAGCGTTTATTTTCTATTCCAGCCAGGCGTAACCGCAGCCGGAACGCGATATGTGGTTGGCGCAGATATATCGATCTCGTGGCTATATGCGCGCCTCAAGGAGTCCCTAAACCGCTCGATTCTAGTCGGTGCGGTCAGTTTCGTGACGGTCTTCCTGTTCTCTTTCTACCTGGGTGCGGTGGTGTCCCGGAAGATTTCGCGGCTGGCCGAATACACCCACGAATTGGCCGAGAAGGATTTTCAGCCGATTGAGGATCTGGTCTTGCGCGAGGAGGTCAGTCGTATACCGCACAGCAACCGTGATGAGATTGCGCAGCTGGCCCGATCCTTTCTGGCGATGGAGTCGCGGCTTAACACCTATTTGCGTGATCTGACCGAGACCACCGCGTCCAAGGAACGACTGTCCAACGAGCTGAGGATTGCTGGCGACATCCAGCTCAGCATGCTGCCGCAGTCTTTCAGGGCGATCCGCCGTCAGGGCAGCCGTCACCGGGTCGACCTCCATGCAACGGTGAAGCCGGCAAAGCAGGCCGGGGGCGACCTCTATGATTTCTTTCCGCTCGACGACGATCACGTGTTCTTCGCGGTTGGTGACGTGTCGGACAAGGGAATGCCTGCGGCCCTGTTCATGACCGTAGCCACGACCCTGCTGCGCAGCTTCGGTTCGAGCACACTGATCGAGCGCCCGGATTTGATCCTGTCGCACACCAATGATCGCCTCGAAGAATCCAACTCGATGTGCCAATTCGTTACCGTGTTCGCCGGAATCATCCATTTGCCCAGCGGCCGGGTGCGGTTTGCTAATGGTGGCCATAACCGGCCGTATCTGTGTCCCCAGGGCGGTGTCCCGACGCAGTTGCCATCGGTACAGGGGGTCGCTCTGGGCGTCATGCCGCAAGCCGAATTCGAGGTGGCGACCTTGCAGCTGGCCGAGGGAGATACCTTGTTCCTGTATTCCGACGGCGTTACGGAAGCGTTGAACGTGGCCAACGAGCTATATGGCGAGGCGCGACTGGAAGCGGTATTGCAGGAACTCGGGAGTGGCGTCGCCACAGCCACTGAATGGACGAATCGGGTGCTCGACGAGGTTGAGACGTTTGCCGAAGGCCGTGCACAGGCCGACGACATCACCATTCTAAGCCTCCGATTCCATCTTCCCGATGTCTGAGGCTTGGTTGTACGAAGCGGCCGCGGGCGACCCGCTGCGGTTGGCAGACTTGCGGGCACGGGTAGCCTCCGGCGAGCCAGCCGCTTATGCGGCAGGCTTTCTGCGTTTTCGCGGCCGACGATTCATCATCGATCCGCGGGCGTATGTCACGGATCCGGAATTGACGCACTTGGTCGATCAGGTGCTGTCGGTCGGTGATGCGCTGCAACTCGAACGCAGGCGGCAGTTGTGTGTCGTCGACTTCGGCGTCGGCGCCGGGACGCTGGCGATCAGCGTGAAGCTGGAGCGCCCGGACTGGATGTTGATCGGTCTCGACGTCGATCCGCAGGCGCTGAGTCTTGCTGCGGAAAACGCGGGGCTGCATGACGTGGACTTGCGGCTCTGCGTCAGTGACCACTTGTCCGGCTGGCCGGATGAGCTGCCACCACCGGATCTGATTTTTGGCGATCCGCCCTGGGGTGGTGAGGAAGATCTTTATGTCGATGGGGAACGCGATGCGGCCTACTATCACCGGATGCCGGCTGCGTCGGCGTATCCGCGTGGCGGTCGCACGGCGATTCACGATGAACTGATCCGCCAGCTGATCGCGCGCAACTGGCCGAGCACCATCGTCCTGAACTACGGCGTCTTGCCGACTACGCTCATCGAGCGTTCCGCGAGCGGTCTGGGTCAGCAGTGCCTGGTGCAGCCGAAGCCGGGCACGTCGGTGTTGATTGGTCGGGTGAGCTGAACGTCGTTCAGCTCACCCGACCAATGGCAAAAAAACGCCCGGGAGTAACCCCGGGCACAGCGCCTTGCCTGGCGATCGGCAGTGCTTCAGTCGAAGCTCTGCCGGAAAATGTCGGCGGACTGCTCGAACGTCCCACCGCTGATGCGATCGTCGATTTGTGCCAGCTGATCCGTCGAGGGAGCGACGGCCTCGGCCATCCGGGCTTCATGCGCATCTGGGCGACTCAGACCGCCCACCACCGCGTAGATTGCTGCGGCTGCAGCCACCGGCCCGAACCACAGCTGCCAGCGACCGAACCACGATGGACGAGCGGGCAGAGCCTGAGCCGCACGAACGAACTGCTCGGTTTCAGGCGCCAGTGCCAGCGCCAGCTTCATCCGCGCCAGTGCCTCGCGGTCTGCCAGCAGTGCGTCGATGGCGGCATCGCGAGCGCTGGGCGCAAGGCCCTCATCCAGCAACCGGAGCATCGGGTCGAGCGCTTCGCGGTGGGTGTTCATGGCTTGCTGTCCTCCTTCAGGCCGAGCTGCACTTTCAGTGCATCGAGGCCGCGATAAAGCATGTTGCGGGCTTTGGCTTCGGTGTAGGCCATCAGGCGGCCGATCTCGTCGGTGGTAAAGCCGGCCAGATACAAGCGGATGACCCGGGCGCGATCCGCCTCGAAACCTCGGAGCACGACTTCGACCTGTTCGATCCGCGCCTGAAAATCGGCGAGTTCCACCAGATCCGTCGAGCCCGTCAGTTCCTCCTGCGCTTCCAGCCCCACGTGCGCGTGCTTGCCGCCGCGAGCCTGGACCCGGCGGGAGGCATCCACCGCCACACTCAGCACCAATCTCCGGATCAGGGACGCAGGTTGCTCAAGAACCCTCTCACGCTTCAGCGTTTGCCAGAGACGGATGCGGACTTCCTGTTCCAGATCATCCAGATCGGCAGGCGTGAGGCTGCGATCGGTGCCATGCAGCTTGGCGCGAATCAGCCCGCTGTATTGCCGGATCAATTGATCCAGCCCGTCCCCGACACTCATGGCTGGTGCAGCAGCGGCGGCATCGGGCAGTGCAGGGCGGCGGCGACCACGCGCAGCAGCTCTGCTTCATTCACTGCAATCCGTCCGTCGTGGGCGAGCAGCTCGCCGATCGTCTCCAGCAGGATTTCCTTGCCGGCCAGCTGCAACTGATCCAGCCGGGCGAGGGCGGCGTCCAGCGCGCTCGGCCAGTCGGCCGGCGGTGCGTAGGCCTGTGCGCGGCCGGGATACAGCCGCCCCCACGCGGACAGAAAGGCAAGTCGAGCCGCATCCGGACGATCGTGACCCGCCATGGCCAGCACCGAAAGAACCGTCGCGCACGCATCCGGGCAGGCAGCGAGCTTGGAGGTGCCGGAAGTCCGCACCCGGTCTGGTTCGCGACCCTCCTGCAGACCTTGTCGCAGCAGTCGGAGCAGGCAGTACTCGTAGACTTCGAGGCGCCGATCCAGCGCCACCAGGGCGTCCAGCGTGGCGCACAGGCGCTCCTGCTCGCTGATCGGCCGACGTTTCAGTTGCGGCAACGCGAGCTGCAGGAGCGGCAGTCGCTGCATCGGATGCAGGGTGTCCAGGGTCGGCAGCAGTTCGCGGACGCGGTCGGTGAGCCCCACGCCCCAGTGCCGCTCGACCAGCCCGAGTTCCGCTGCACGGCCGTCCCGACCAGTCACGACCAGCAGTCCGAGCAGCAGCGCCGGGGCGGCATCCGCGGACCGCGCGGCCTGCATGAGTCCTGGCGGCAGCGCATCGCGCAGGCTGACCGCGAGGGCAACATGCGCGTCGGCCGGATGGGCGATGCTGGCGGTCAGCGTTGCGACCGGCGCACTGGCGTCGACCGGAAGCGGCGGTGGCTCGTTCGCAGTGCCCGAGCGGAGCGCGGTCCGCGACGTAGTGCCGTGCAGCATTGCGATCGCACTGAGCGGTTCCTTGTCCGTACCATGGCCGAAGTCCGCCGCGGCAGCGAGACGCTTCAGCTGCTCGGGGCGGAAGGCCGGATCCAGTCGCCGGATCCGGTCGTCCAGTGGCGGATGCGTCGCGTACCAGCCCGCCAGGCCGACCGCGTCGCCGAACATCATGTGCGCGACTTCCTCGCAGTCGCTATCCGTCACGCGGGTGCCCTCGGCGTATCCGGCCGCTTTCTTCAGCGCCCCGGAGAGACCCGCGGTCTGGCGGGTGAACTGCACCGCCGAGGCGTCGGCCAGGTACTCGCGCTGGCGGCTGACCCCGGCCTTCAGCAGTCGGGCAAAGAACACGCCGGCATAGCCGATCACGAACAGTGCCAGTCCCAGCGCGAGGATCCCGCCCGCGTTCTTCGAGTTGCCGCCGCGACTGGAGTGGAGCAGCTTCTCGCCGGCCAGGCCGATCAGGAGGATGCCGAACACCAGCCCCATCAGCCGGATGTTCAATTGCATGTCGCCATTCAGGATGTGACTGAACTCGTGGCCGATCACGCCCTGCAGCTCGTCACGCGACAGGCGTTCGAGCGCACCGCGGGTGACGCAGACCGCAGCATCCGCCGGCGACCAGCCGGCGGCGAAGGCGTTGATCGCCAACTCGTGCTCCAGCACGTAGAGCTCCGGCATCGGCACGCTGGAGGCGATCGCCATCTCCTCGACGACGTTGTAGTAGCGGCGCAGATGGAAATCGGTGCTGTCGGCGGTGACGCGCAGCGCCCCCAGCCCGCGCGCGACCGCGCCGCCGCCGTCACGCAAGGCGTAGGACTTCCACGCCGAGCCGCTGGCGATCACCAGCAAGGTCAGCGTCGACCCGAGGATCAGAAATCCGACCGCGCCTTCGGCATCGCCTTCTTTCGCCGCCAGCATCGCCAGCAGGCCGCCGACCAGCAGCGCGATGGTCAGCGTCGCGCCGATGAAGGCCAGCACCAGCCGCTTCGACTGGCGCCGGGCGCGGGCCTGTTCTTCGAAGAAGTTCATCGGAGCCCGTTCGGGTCAGCGGCTACGCGGCCGTCGATTTCAGCTGAACTTGACCACCGGGGCGGCGCGCTTGGTCACGTCGTCGATCTCCAGATACGCGGCCGAGGTGAAGTTGAACATCCCGGCGAAGATGTTGTTCGGGAAGACCTGGCGCGTCTGGTTGTAGCCCATCACCGAGTCGTTGTAGGCCTGCCGCGCGAAGGCCACGCGGTTCTCCGTGCTGGTCAGCTCCTCGGAGAGCTGCATCATCGTGGTGTTGGCCTTCAGGTCCGGGTAGGCCTCGGCGACCGCGAACAGCCGGCCCAACGCGCCCGACAGTGCACCCTCGGCCCGACCCAGCTGGCCGATCAGCGCCGGATCCGACGGATCGGCCGAAGCGGCCTTCAGCCCTGCAGACGCCTGATTGCGTGCGGCAATCACCGCTTCCAGTGTCTGCCGCTCGTGGCTCATGTAGGTCTTGGCGACCTCGACCAGGTTCGGAATCAGGTCGTAACGCCGGTTCAACTGCACGTCGATCTGCGAAAAGGCGTTCTTCACTTGTTCGCGCGCGCTGACCAGCCGGTTGTAGATCGCAATGGCAAACACTATCGCCGCGACGACCAGGCCCAGCAGAATCCAGACTCCCATGGATGACCCCTTGCGTGAACGCGATGATCGACAAGGATAGCCGCCGCCGCCGAGTCCGATGCGACGATTCACGCTGATCCTGCTGGCGTTGTTGCTGGCTGCCCCCGCCAGCGCTGCCCGTCGTCTGTCCGATGAGGATCTGCAGCGGCTGGATGCGCTCGCGAAGCGCGTGGCGGCGACCCAGCTGCAGCCCGGCTTTGCGCTGGCGATCGTCGACGGCGGTGAAGTCGCTCTCCTGGAAGGCTACGGCCGTCGCCGCGCCGATCAGCCCGATCTGGTCAACCCGCGTACGGTCTATCGGCTGGCATCGGTCAGCAAGACCTTCACCGGCACGCTGGTCGGCCTGCTGGCGCTGCGTGGGCACTACAAGCTGGACGCGCCGCTGATCGACTACCTGCCCGAGATCCCGTGGCGTGACCGCCGCGCCCTCGGCCAGTTGTCGATCCTGAAGGTGGTCAGCCACCAGACCGGACTGCCGGGTCACGCGCTCGACCCGTCGATCGAATCCGGCCTGGGTCGCTACGAAGTGCGGGCCCAGCTGGTCGGTGTCAGTCCGGTGTGTCAGCCCGGCGCTTGCTACAGCTACCAGAACGTCGCCTTCGACTATCTCTCCGACCTGAGCTTCGCCAGCACCGGCCGCTTCTTCGAGCAGCAGCTGGCCGCCGACTTCTTCCAGCCGCTCGGCCTGCTCGACACCTCGGTCGGCCTCGATGGCTGGGAAGCGGCCGTCGACGTGGCTCCGCCGCACAGCGGCCGTGGCGGTATCGGCAGCACGCTGCGCCCGCTGGTGCCAAAGCCCACCTATTACCGCCTGCCCGCCGCTGCCGGACTGAACAGTTCCGCACGCGACCTGTCGATCTGGATGCTCGCCCAGCTCGGTCACTACCCGGAAGTGCTGTCGCAGGAGCTGCTGACGCTGATCCACCATCCGGTGGTGCGTACCGCGGGCGAAATGGCTGGCTCGCGCTGGCGTCGCGAGCGTCTGCTCGACGCCAATTACGCGCTGGGCTGGCGAGTCTGGAATTACAGCGGCCATACGCTGGTGTTCCACGCCGGGGCCGTGCAGGGCTATCGCGCCATGGTTGGCGTGCTCCCCGAGTTGGATATCGGCGTTGCCCTGCTGTGGAACTGCGACTGCTCCGCACCGGCCGGCCTGATGCCGACCATTCTCGACGCCGCTACCGGACAGCCGGAAACCGACTGGCTCAACCTCGAGCAGATCGAGGCCGAGCAGCTGCAACTCGCCGAACGCAACCGAGTGCGCCAGCTGCGCCTCGCCGCGCAGCAGCGCGCCCGCGCCCAGCAAGCTCGCGGTGCTGCGCAACGACCGCCTGGCCGCCGCCCGCCCGCTTGAGATTGCCGGTCGCGGTCGGTTTGCGCCAGACTCCGGGTCTCTGAAGGTCCCGTAGGACAGAACATGCTCCACTGGTTGGCAAATCTGGCCGCAATTGGACCGCCCGGATTCAAATCGCCGCTGTATCTGCGGGTATTCGGGAAAATCACTCGTGGTCGGAAGTTTCGCGTCCGATCCAATCTCGGGATCGATTCGAAGCTCCGCTGGTCGGTGCCTGTGGATCGCCCGGCCTTGGCGTTCGGCAACCCGATGAACGATCAGACCGAGGCTTCAGCGCTGCAGGTGACTCGTGCGCTCGCAGGAGGCTGCGATGCCTTCGTCGATGTGGGTGCCAATCGCGGTCTGTTCAGTCTCTGGGCGCTCGGCCACTTTCCGAAGATCGTCGCCATTGAAGCCGATCCGCAACTGTCGAAGGAGTTGCGTACCAACATCGATGCGGCTGCCGTCAATATCGAACTGATCGCGGCGGCCGTCTCCGATCGGCAGGGCATGCTGACTTTTTATGTGGATCAGGATTCGGATTTGATGGGCAGTGCGGTGCCGGTGTACTCGGATCTTCACCGGCTGCAGAAAATCGACGTGCCTGCCATGGCCCTGAGCGAACTATTGAATGAACGGGACTTCCGTCGTGCGTTTCTGAAGATCGATGTGGAAGGTTACGGGAGCACCGTCTGGCAGGGGCTGCGGCCGGCGGCCGGCCGTGTTCGCGGGCTGGTGCTCGAAGTCACCGGACCGGAGGCGAGTGAAGGTCTGCCCAGGCGCGTCATCGAGGACACCGGCTGGCATGCCTACTATCTGCGCGGTTCGGAGTTGATTCCGTCCGCGAAGGGTGAGTTCGACTACGTCCACCCCTACTGGAATTGGCTGTTTGTCCAGGAGTCGCCGACCGAATTGGCGCCGCTGCTGCGCGATACCGGATTGCGGATTTCTGCGGCGAGTTGAACGCGGCACGCCGTACGGGCGCTGACAACCACTTTGTTGCGAGTGGAGCAATGACGGGGGCTTGTTGCCGCCCACAGCCATCACGGTCGCCCGACGCTGCGGCGATTCCGGCCCCCGAATGAAATCCCGGGCTCAGCGCAGCGTCGAGAAGCGATAGCCCGAGCCGCGGACGGTCTGGATGTAATCGGCACACTCGTAGGGCTCCAGCGCCTTGCGCAGGCGGCGGATATGCACGTCGACGGTACGTTCCTCGATGTAGACCGTGGTGCCCCAGACGTTGTCGAGCACCTGGCCACGGGTATAGACGCGCTCCGGATGACTCATGAAAAACAGCAGCAACTTGAATTCGGTCGGGCCGAGGTGGACGTGCTCGCCGCGGACGAAGACCCGCTGGCTGGCGGTGTCGATCTTGAGTTCGCCGATCTCGATGCGCATCTCGTCGATCTGCGGCGCGGTGCGGCGCAGCACGGCCTTGATGCGGGAAACCAGCTCGCGAGTGGAGAACGGCTTGACCACGTAATCGTCGAGGCCGGCGTCCAGGCCCATCACGCGGTCGTCCTCCTCGGAGCGCGCGGTCAGCATGATGATCGGCGTCTCGCGGGTCAGCTCGTCGCGCTTCAGCCGACGCGCATATTCGAGCCCGGAGGTGCCGGGCAGCATCCAGTCCAGCAGGATCAGGTCCGGCAGCTTGTCGGCGATCGCATGCTGTGCGGCCGGCACATCGGGCACCGTGATGGCGTCCATGCCGGCGCGGCGCAGCGCAAACGACACCATGTCGCGAATCGCGCTCTCGTCTTCGACCACAAGAATTCTCGGTGTCATGGGTGCTGCTCTGGGATGACGGCGCTATTGCAACCCTGTGCTGTGACGCTCAGGTTACAGCCGGGTTGCAGCAGCACTTTCTGCAAACTGACTGTCACAGAACCGTCCCAGCATGTGGGCTTCCTCTCGTCGATGGCCGCTCGCGCGGCTCGCCCGCATGCCCAAATGCCCCGTATCGATGTCCCGGCTGCTGACCTGCGCGGCACTGCTCGCGGGCAGCGCCAGCGTCAGCGCCCAGAGCGCCGACAAGATGGCCGAAACCCTGATCACCCTGCGCGCCGAGGTCGAGCAGCTCAACTCGGAGCTGACGCTGGTCCGCGACGAGAGCAAGACCGAGCTGCTGGGCCTGAACGCGCAGCGCGCCGAGCTGTCGGCGCAGGTCGAGCGGCAGCAGCTGGCGTTGAAGAAACTCGCCGAGGATCTCACCGCGCGGCAGCAGGCCGCGGTTGAGGCTGGCGCCGGCGATGCCGAGCTGA
>Ga0075154_10000669_pt1 | contig 27602 bp, 22 predicted proteins | sample JI71714BDNA_FD_70965 | JGI IMG/M metagenome (GOLD analysis project Ga0075154, IMG submission 70965) | Wastewater effluent complex algal communities from Wisconsin, to seasonally profile nutrient transformation and Carbon sequestration -... | ecosystem: Engineered > WWTP > Effluent > Algae...
CCTTATTATCAGTCGCTGACGTTTCCAATTATTAATTCGCTTGGCAAAAGCCGGCACGGCGATTTGCTGATTGGTAGCTTTGACGGCATCAGCTTGCTGCCGAACCAGGCGCAGCGCCTGCAGCCGCTGGTCAACGGCGGGAATGCGCTCAAAGGGATTAACGTCCGCTCGATATTAGTCGATCGAACCGATCTGATCTGGGCGGGGACCCGGGAACGGGCGATTTATAAGGGGCGTTTGCTCACCCAGGAATTTAACAGCTGGCCGGCTGAACAAAGCTATGCAGAGCTGCGCTCTGGCGGAGAGCCGGTGCTCAGCTTTTTGAAAGATGGATCTGGTCTGTGGCTAGGGCGGGCGAACCATATTGATTGGCAAGCGGCTGGCAGTAATGTCTTACAGCAATTTCAGACCAATGCCCGCGTGAATGTCTTTGCCCGCAATCCTGCCGGCGAGCTCTGGGTTGGCACTGATGTCGGGATGCTGCGGTATGACGCGGTTGCCGGTTTTGTCAGCGACAACCGGTTGTTCGAGCAGCTGCAACTGCCAACGCCGCAAAACGTGCGGGACTTATTGTTTACGCCCGACGGCAGCACGGTGCTGAACCTGTGGAGTAATGGTGTCGCCGTGTTCAATTCTGGCGGCAGTAAGCAGCTGCTGAGCGATATTTCGCGGCGCATCACCGGTGATGCAGTACAGGATATTGCGCATATTGGCACTGATCTGTTTATTGGCACCCGGTTGAATGGTCTTTATCGCTATGATTTGCAACTCGGCACTTTGGAGCGGCTCAATGACAAGTTGCCAGCCCTCAGCCACAAGATCACCTGTCTGGCGAAAGGGCCTGCCGACTCTTTGCTGATTTGTGCCGGTAAGGGCCTGCAACAGCTGTTTTTGACCGACATGCTGGTTAGTGAAGTTGCCAGCCAGTCAAATCTTGCCACCTCTGAGTTACTGGGTGCCTATACCGATGAAGCAGATAGAATTTGGCTGCTTTCATCGCAGGGGCTTAGTGTTCTGGCACCGGATGCGCCACAAATGATCACCTATGGCGAAGCCGAGGGGCTCTCGTCGCGCGAAATGATGTTTAATGCCATTGCTGGTGAAGCCGGCGCTGTTTACGTGGGGACCAGCAGCGGTGTGGATAAAGCAAATACCGAGCAGATTTGGCGTAACGACGTGGTGCCGCAAACCGTCCTGAGTCAGGTCAGTGTTGATGATGTGCTGTTACCAACCCTCTGGCATGGCCAGTGTTGCAGCGAGATCACACTGGAACCCAACCAGAGCTCGTTGAAACTCAAATTTGCCACGTTGGATTTTAATGATACCAGCCTGAATCAAACTTATGTGATGCTGGCGGGCTATGACAAAGACTGGCAGGCGCTGGCGGCCGATAACATCAAATATTACGTCAATATTCCGCCCGGCGACTATCAATTACGTTTTCGTTCGACCAATCATCACGGCCAGTCATCCACGTTGAATGAAGTGCAGGTGCAGATAAAGCCAAGTTTCTGGCAACGTCTGGAGGTCCGGCTGGGTCTGGTGTTTGTGATCCTCGGTTTGTTGTTGGCGTTTTATTTGTACCGGCTGAATAGTCTGCGTCGCATCAATCAGTTGTTAAATGAATCGGTACAAACCAAGGCGGTCAACGAACAGCAGCTGGAGCAAAAAGTGCAGCAGCGGACGGTGCAGTTAAGTTCGGCCCTCACTGAATTGGCTAAGTCCAACGAGCAACTAAAACAACTGGATGGCTTAAAAGACGATTTTATTTCAACGGTGTCTCATGAACTGCGTACACCGCTGACTTCTATCTATGGGGCTATCAGGTTACTCAACAGCGGCCAGCTAGCGCGGAATCCGGCGTTTGCCGGTCAGTTATTGCAAACCGCCGAAGAGAATAGTCATCGCTTGTTGTTTTTGGTCAACGATTTATTAGATCTGCAGAAATTTGAAAGCGGTGCGATGAAACTCGAACTGGTACCCACCAATATCGCCAGGTTAATCGGCGACACACTGGGTGGTTTGCAAAGCTATGCGGATAAATATCAGGTGACCTTACTGGGGCCAACAGCATCACAACAACCCGAGTTGTTGATCGACCCGTTCCGTGTACGGCAGGTTCTGGAGAATTTAACCTCTAACGCGATCAAGTTCTCTAAATCGCTGCAACAAGTTCAAATCGAGTATGGACCCAGCCGAAATGGCTGGCTGTTTACGGTCACAGACCACGGTGACGGGATCCCGCCTGAAGTTCAGCGGCGTTTGTTCAGTAAATTTGTGCAGGCAGATGGGTCCAGCAACAAGACCCGCTATGGTTCCGGCTTAGGCTTGGTGATTTGTAAGCGGATCGTTGAATTGCATGGCGGTGATATTGGCTTTGAGTCCGAACCGGGCGTTGGCAGCCGGTTCTGGTTTTGGCTGCCGGGACATGCAGATCCGCCGGTGTAATCCAGACAGCAACCGCTGCGATAGAGCCGGCACCGCCACCCTGCGTTCGCGCCTCCCGCGCTCACTCTTAACCGCTCACTCCGCGGCTGCCGCTGTTGGCTTTGTTTGAGTTTGGAAGGACGGCTTTAGGCGAAAAGTATTTGTTCAAAACCTTTGGTTGCGAAAAAACGAAGGTAGGCTTTGGCTTTGTTTTAGATATTCGCTTCTTCTACAACAAGCATGATTCATGTAAGGTTTATCGACAAATTTGATAAAAACGGCTGTTGCTCCTGCAGGAATTGAATTCTTGGATAGTTATCAATGTCTCAGAGTACGCAATATAGTCGATACATTAGAACCGTCCTGCATCATCTGACAGCGTCCAGACTGGACCGTCGAGGTTATGACGGGAAAATATCTCGATAGCTTCCTTTATTGTCCATTTAGTCCAGTTTGAATCTGCATGATGTGCATACCACTCAGTAGCAAAGTTCCAAACCTGTTCAAGCGGGCGCACGTCCCCTTTTTTGATACCTCTGGCTTCACACCATTCGTCGACCTGAATTTCGTTGCGAAACAATAGCTGGACCGAGCAGGTATAGACAACATTATCCCAAGCGTGCTTCATTGGTATCGGAAAATGTACGACGTAGTCCGTGTCTAACAATTTGCCATTTTCAATCCTGATGACTGCTGTTTCGTCTATTGCACCTACTCTGGTTTCTATCGTTGCATTTCCTCCGGCAAGATGAGCCAAACCAAGGGAACACCATGCACAGTTACCCCACCATTTTTGATTGCCGGATGTCACCACACAGGTTGTAGGAGCGGCTGAAAATGGATGAGCGATCCAGACTTCGTCGGAATGAGGATGAAGCACTACACCATGGTAGTCAGCGAGCGAACGAAGCGCTTTCCGAGCCTCTTCTTCGCTGCATTGGAAACGATTGGTAATTTCTTGAACCGATGGTGGGCGTTGATTCTTAAGAAAGTTCGCGATGATTACTGCATGGAGGCTGGAATTGTTCATGTTAGGTAATTTTCCTGTGAATGTTAAATCATGCTGAGCTAAAGCGGCTCGCTTTTCTGAGTCATTGCCCATAGAAAGCATTTCTTCGGTATAGAGTCCAAGAGCACCTTTTGCTCTATTGCACACAGTGAGTCATTTTTAAGGCTGATTGGTCACCAGAGAGTATTATTAACGGCTGAACACACAAACGGTGGTTGATGTTGGCGACCGCATCCCGATAGGCTTGCCGCATAATTTCCTGTGGCGTACCGGTAATTCCATGCATCAAAAAAGCTGTCACGTTTAGCGTCTGTCATGCGGCCACATTCTCGTGTACAAAGATCGCGATTTTAGTATCAAACATGAATACCCCGGTGTAACAAGTGTCGGATCAAACATCAGACCTGCGGGTCTGACGTTCAGATGCGAAACTGCGCCCTAAGGTGACACTCATTTCCTTCGGGTTGAACGATTCGTCACATGAGGAACAAACCAACTTAAGACTTGTTGCATGCCCGCACTTCCGATGGATAATGACCAAGGCAGCCTCCTCACCGTGCTCGTAACCGCCCCACTTTTCGCCCCATGATTTAAGACTCAAAAGCAATGGATATAGATCGAGGCCTTTATTAGTCAGTTTGTATTCGTAGCGCGGCGGACGTTCGTTGTATCGATGTCGACCAACTATCTCATCAGCCTCGAGTCGCTTGAGTCGGGTCGACAATAGATGCGACGACATGCCTGTCTGTAATTGAAATTCTTCGAACCGTTTTACGCCTAAAAACAACTCACGCAAGAGCAGTACAGTCCAGCGATCGCCGACCACGGCGAGAGCTCTTGCGACTGGGCATGTTGTGTTGCCCACTTCTGACCATCCCATATTACACTCACTTCAATTTTTGAAGTAAGTGTAGCCGACCCCAAATTGCCATATCAAGAAGATGGATCCAATTATTGGATACTGAGGATCGAGGATACGTTTCTAAATGGGTTAAATTTCACAGCGCAAAAAAGCTAAGTAATTTATAAGGATTTCAAACCATCTTGCAGAGATATCATCCGGTATGTCAGCTTCTGGCAGAAAGTGATGACTCAAATGAAATCTCAAAACGGTTGGGCAACAACGTTAGCAGACCCTCTGCGGCAGGGATGCCGCAGAGGAGCCTACAGGGAGCGTATTTACGGCGTGTCTGCGGTGTTGTTGAACGTGCCGTTTGTATGGATTCGCGTCGACGATTTATTATTTCCAACCGTCAGCAATCGGTACCTGCCCACTGAAAAGTGAGATCTCTGCTAATCAATCTCAAATCAACGGCGAATAAGATTATTGCAAAAGAAACATAGCCCAAGCCTGAGGCCTAAGCTGCCAGCGCTCAGCTCCCACGAGCAGGCTGCTGCAACAACGCAAACTCCTGCCACTCTAAGCTGTCTTCGCTGGCGTTCAGTTCGCCCTGAAAATAATCCGGTTGGAACAGGAAATCTTGTGAGGTTGCGTCTTGGGTTGATGCGGTATCAAATGGGGCTTTAACTTTGTCTTGCTGCGGCATGGCAGATACTCCAACAGGAAAGGCGAGGGGCTTATTAAGCTATAGCGGGTTTTTCCGCAAATGGAGAACTCGACAGAAAAATGCCGCAGTATTTTCGCTGTGCCAAAGGCGGAGATAAAAAAACGCCGGCTCCGCCGGCGTGGGGAAAAGCTGGCTGCCAACGTTGCAGGGCAGGCGGCCAGCGAGGCTTAACGGGTGTTACCGCAACTTATTCAAACAAATAGCGTGCATGAAAACGCAAGTGTTCTTCGATAAAGCTGCTGATGAAATAGTAGGAATGGTCGTAACCGGGCTGAAAACGAATATCGATTTGGGCGCCACTTTTGGCACCACTTTGCGCTGCCGCCTCAATCAGCGCTTTTGTGCGCAACTGAGCCGGATAGAACTGGTCCTGGTCGCCTTGGTCCAATAACATTGGCGGCACCATAGTCGCTTTGGCCAACAAGGCGCTGGCGTCGTACTCCAACCAATCCGCGGCATTGTCACCAAGATAAGCGCTGAAAGCTTTGCGGCCCCAGTCACATTGGCTTGGCTGACAAATCGGCGAAAAAGCCGAGACCGAACGATAGGCAGTTGGCTGACGCAGCGCCAGTACTAAGGCGCCATGGCCACCCATCGAATGCCCGCTGATCGATTTGACCTGCGTCAGTGGCAACGCCGCCGGTAAAATCGCCGGCAATTCACGGCTGATGTAATCGTACATCCGGTAGTGCGCAGTCCAGGGGGCTTCCGTGGCATTGACGTAAAACCCGGCGCCCTGACCCAAATCATAGGCCGGGTCATTGGCGACCAATTCACCACGCGGGCTGGTATCCGGAATAATCAGTGCGATGCCAAGCTCTGCTGCGACGCGCTGGGCGCCGGCTTTCACCGAGAAATTTTCGTCGGTACAGGTGAGGCCGGACAACCAATACAGCGCCGGCACTTTTTCGGTTTCAGCTTGCGGCGGCAAATACACCGACAACTGCATTTTACAGCTGAGCGTATTGGCAAAGTGTTCAAACTTCAGCTGGCGGCCGCCAAACAGGCGGGACTCGGCCAGTTGGGTTAACGACATACTCACATCCTTTTAAAACACCCGGCAGCTGGCTTTTAGTGCAAGGCAGCGCCGGGTCAACAAATTAAAAATGGATCACGGTGCGGATCGATTTGCCTTCATGCATCAAATCAAAGGCTTCGTTGATTTGCTCCAGTGGCATGGTGTGCGTGATAAAAGTATCCAGCTCAAACTCGCCATTGAGATAACGTTCAACATAGTCCGGCAGTTCACTGCGGCCTTTTACACCACCAAAAGCGGTACCGCGCCAGACGCGGCCTGTCACCAGTTGGAATGGCCGGGTAGAAATTTCCGCACCGCTTGGCGCCACACCGATAATGACCGACTCGCCCCAGCCTTTATGGCAGCACTCTAAGGCTGAGCGCATCACATGGACGTTACCGATACATTCAAAGGAGAAATCCACGCCGCCGTCGGTCATCTCAACGATCACTTCCTGGATTGGCTTGCTGAAGTTCTTCGGGTTAATGACGTCGGTCGCGCCTAATTTCAGTGCAATATCAAATTTGGATTCGTTGATATCAATGGCGATGATGCGGCTGGCTTTGGCCATCACAGCACCGATCACCGCCGACAAACCAATGCCGCCGAGGCCAAAAATCGCCACGGTGTCGCCTTCCTTCACTTTGGCGGTATTCATCACCGCGCCCATGCCGGTGGTGACGCCACAACCGAGCAAACACACTTTTTCCAAAGGCGCGGCTTTGTTGATTTTGGCCAGAGAAATTTCTGGCAGCACTGTGTATTCCGAGAAGGTTGACGTGCCCATGTAGTGGAAAATCGGCTGGCCGTTTTTGGAGAATCGCGTGGTGCCATCCGGCATCAAACCCTGGCCTTGGGTGGCGCGAATGGCCTGGCACAAATTGGTTTTGCCGGATAAGCAGAATTTGCATTTGCCGCATTCCGGCGTGTAGAGCGGAATGACATGGTCGCCGACTGCCACGCTGGTGACACCTTCGCCGACAGCTTCAACAATGCCGCCGCCTTCATGACCGAGGATACAAGGGAATTTGCCTTCAGAGTCCTGCCCCGACAGCGTGTAAGCGTCGGTGTGGCAAACGCCGGTGGCGATAATGCGGACCAGCACCTCGCCTCGTTGTGGTGGCATTAAATCGACTTCTTCAATCGACAGTGGTTGGCCTGGGCCCCAGGCGACGGCGGCGCGGGTTTTGATCATTTGCATAGTTCTGTTCCTGTGGAAATGTGGCTGATGTGGTCATCAGTTCTGAATGTAGCCGGATCTGCAACCTTTAGATGTCAGCCAGCAAATCTGCTTGCTGCATTGTAATTTTTTCTTAATCGAAGATAATCAGGCAAAAATGAAAATGAGTTTTGCATAAATGAAAGAATGGCAAGGCGTGTCCGAATTTGTTGCCGTGGCGGAACTGGGCAGTTTTTCTGCGGCGGCGCGTCAGCTCGGCATGTCGGTGGCGCAGGTCAGTCGCAATGTACGCGAACTGGAGCAACGGCTGCAGGTGTTGTTACTGCAGCGCACCACGCGGCAAGTGCATCTGACCGAACCCGGCACTTTGTATTTGCAGCAATGCCGGCCTTTGCTGCATGGGCTGGCGCAGGCCAATCAGCAATTGCTCGATTTACAGGGTCAGCCATCTGGCCTGATTAAACTGACGGCGCCGGTGTTTTATGGTGAAACGGTGATTGCGCCACTGTTGCATGGCTTTTTGCAAAAGTACCCGCGGCTGCAGCTGGAGCTGGACTTAACCAATGCCCAGCTCGATTTAGTCAAAGGCGGCTTTGATTGCGCTATCCGGCTGGGCCAACTCAGTGACTCAGGCTTGCAGGCACGTAAACTCGGCAGCCGCCGTGCTTATCTGGCAGCAAGCCCGGCCTATCTGGTGGAGCAGGGGATGCCGGCGCAGCTCAGCGATTTGAGTCAGCATCGTTGTTTGGTGGGATCGGTGGAGTATTGGCGTTTTGAGCAGCAAGGCCAGAAACTACAAATCAGGCCCACGCCTTATATCAAATGTAACAGTGGCGTTGCGCTGACCGATGCGGTGCTGAAGGGCCTCGGTATCACGCAGTTGCCAGATTACTACCTATTACCGCATCTGCAACAAGGCACTTTAGTCGAGTTATTGCCAGAGCTCCAACCGAAAGATGACGGCATTTGGGCTTTGTATCCGCTGAACCAACATCTGCCACAGAAAGTCCGCTTGTTGCTGGACTATCTGCAGCAAATGCTCGTGCAGTAACCGCAGGCTTAGATGGTGCTGCCTGCAGTCGGTACGTCTGTGGTGGTTTTTTTCAGTTTAAAGTCTTCCAGCACCAGATACAGCACAGGGATCAGGAGTAGAGTGATCACGGTGGCAAACAAAATACCAAAGGCCAGTGATACCGCCATTGGCACCACAACCTGGGCTTGCAGACTGCGCTCCAAAATAATAGGCGCCAATCCCAAAAAGGTGGTCAATGACGTCAGAATGATTGCGCGGAAGCGCTGCGTACCTGCATCCACCACCGCATCGCGCAACGCGACACCACGTTGGCGCGCTTCGTTGACAAAATCCACCATGATTAAACTGTCGTTCACCACTACGCCGGCCAGGGCTATCAAACCAAACACCGACATAATGCTCATATCCAGTCCCAGCACCACGTGGCCCACCATGGCACCGACCAGGCCAAAGGGGATCACGCTCATGATCAAGAGTGGTTGTGAATACGACCTCAGCGGCACCGCCATCAGCGCATAGATACAGAATAAGGCTAACACTGCGGCTAGCATCAGGTCGCGGATCGCATCAGATTCCTCGAGACTGGCGCCGCCTAGGCTGGTTTGCAGGCCAGGATATTGGTCCGGCAGGGTTTTCAGGATCCCATCCTGCAGTTCTTTGATGATTTTACTGGGTTCTACCCGGCTCTTATCGACGCTGGCACTGACGGTAACGGCTCTGACACCATCGACCCGGGTGATCGCACTATACGATGGTTGCAGCGTGTACGTAGCGATTTGGTCAAAGGGCACTTCGCCACCGGCGGCTGTGCGGATCCGCATCGACTCCAGCGCGCCGAGTGACGAGCGCTCAGCACGCGGATAGCGCACCATCACTTTGACTTCTTCACCGTCACGTTGCAGGCGTTGGACTTCGGCACCAAAGAAACCATAGCGTACTTGCCGGGCTAAATCAGTCAGGCTGATCCCGAGTAAATCCGCTTCGGGTTTTAACGCCAACACAATTTCGTCGTTCCCGCCAAACAGGTTGTCATCGATGTCGAACACACCGTCATATTGCGCCAATGCTTGCTTCAGTTGTTGGGTGGCAGCCTGTAATGACGCCAGATCTGTCCCCTGAATTTGTAAGGACAAATCACCGCCTTGACCGCCACCGCCGCCCATCGAAGCCGCGTTGATTTTGAAGCTTTTCACGCCCGGAATTTCCGGGACTTGCTCGCGCCAGCGATTGGCAATTTCAAAACCATCGATCTCGCGGCCTTCGCTTTTCTCCAGCTCAACCACCAACTGAGCGCTGGTGTCGCTGTTCAAAAATGCCAGGCGGTGGCGAACGACGTCTTGATTGTACTCGCGGCCAAGTTCGGTATTGGCGCGTTGCAGCGCAGCTTCAATTTGCTTCAGAGCCGCTGCCGTAGCAGGGCCGGATGCACCTTCTTCCATTTGCAGGTTCGCCTGAATGAAGTCGCTCGGCAGATTCGGAAAGAACACCCAACGTACAAAGCCACCGCTAATCAGGCCGAAGGTCAGGATTAAGGCTGCACCGAATGTTGCCATCGTGATATAGCGGTTATCGAGACAGATCTGGAGCCAAGGGCGATAACGGGTTTGGATAAAGTTTTGCAAGCTATTGCTGGTGGCCTCGCGGATTTTGCGCAATTGGTCACTGCCAAAGCGGCCCAACGCATAGAACCCAGTTTTTTGCCGGTCCCAGGGTTTGGTGTTCATCCGTACCAGATGCGCTGGTAAAATAAACTTGGATTCAACAATGGATAACAGCAGGCACAATACCACGACCCAGGCAATCGAGCCCCAAATAGCCGACTGCGCACCTCCCACCATTAACATCGGCGCAAATGCCGCAACTGTGGTTAATACGCCGAAAGTGGCCGGCGTGGCGACTTTCAGCGCGCCGCGAATCACGGACTCTTCTGATTTGCCATGTTTTTCGATTTCACTGTACGCACTCTCGCCGATAATAATCGCATCATCGACGACGATCCCCAGTACCAGAATAAAACCAAACAGACTGATCATATTGATTGAGACGTCAAACCACGGCAATGGCAGCAGGGCGAGGGCACCGAGAAAACAAATCGGGATCCCCATCATGACCCAGAATGCGATGCGGAATTCGAGGAAAATCGTCAACGAGATCAATACTAACAGCGCGCCCATCAGCATATTGTCGGTCATCAGGTCTAACCGGCCTTGTAAGTAGTGGCTGGCATCGCCCCAATAATCCAGTTTGACCGTATCAGGTAATGTTTGTTTGCGTTCCGCGACGTATTCCTTGACCGATGCCGCAATTTTTAGCGTGTTGTCGTCACCAATGGCATCGACCCGTAAGGACACCGACGAACTACCGTCAAAAGTACTGAAGCGTTCGCTTTCAGTAAAATCATCGCGGATATCTGCCACATCGCTCAGCATGACGCGACTGCCGTCTGGTTTTTTCAGCAACACAATGCGGGAAAAGTCTGCAAACACATAAGCCTGACCTTTGGCGCGCAGCAGCATATTGCCGTTTTCGGCTTTGACGGCGCCGCCCGGCAAATCAACAGAGCTGGCGCGCACTGCGGCGACAACTTGTTCGAAGGTCAAACCATATTCGCGCAGCCGCTGCTCCGGCACGTCGATAGAGATTTCATACGGACGGGCGCCCACCACTTCAACTTTGTTTATGCCCGGTCGCAGTTTGAGCTCGTCACGGATATCTTTGGCCAATTCCTTTAAGTTCGCTTCGGCGACATCACCGTGCAGTGACAACCACATCACGTTACTGGTAAAGCGGGTGCGATAGACCACGGGTTTTTCAGTTTGCTCAGGCAAGGAAGAAATTGAACCGACCTGAGTTTTAATTTCATCCATCACTTCCTGGATGTCATAGCCACTGTCGACTTCTGCGACCACTGTGGCTAAACCCTCGCTGGCGGTCGACGTGAGTTTTTTGATGCCGTTGACCTGACGCAGGCTCTCTTCAATTTTATCAATGACGCCAGATTCAACTTCCTGTGGCGCCGCCCCCAGATATGCGACTCGGATCGTTACTTGTTCCAGTTTTATTTCCGGGAACACCTGTTGTTTGATGGTAAAGGCCGAGACCAGACCGGCCAGGACCAATAACATCATGAGTAAATTGGCTGCGACATGGTTACGCGCGAACCAGCCGATAGCGCCGCTGTTGTCATTCATGGCTGGGTTGCTCCCTGTGCAGTGGTGGCCGCTGCTGTTTCGGTGCGAACCTGCATGCCCGGGATTGGGTTAGCCAGTGGTGAAATCACCAGCTGATCACCAGCCTCGCTGCCGCCGGCAATATAGGCATACGCCTGATCGGCGCGGTCCAGGCGGACCTGACGCAGCTGTAGTTTTAAATCTTTATCTGCGACAACAACCTGTTGGCCTGGTTTCAGCAGATGACGCGGTAGTTGCATCACCGCACTGGCGGTACGGCCGGTAATTTTAGCCTGCACAAACTGGCCAAAGCGCAATGGAGTACCGGCTTGTTCACGCCGGTACGGATCGGTCAGCTCGGCAACAGCATGGAGAACCCGGCTCTGACTGTCTAAAACACCTTCTGTGCGTACCAGTGTGGCTGGCCATTGTTGGCCGGAATCGTCGCTGAGGGTCACTGGCAGCGCGAATTTTGTTTGGTCCGCAACGCCCAGATCGGCCAGATCAGCGAGTGTCAGCGGTAACCTGATTTCTGCAATGGAGGTATCGACCAATACCCCAAGCTGGCTACCCCGGCTGACAAACTGACCTAAATTTGCCGCCCGGCTTTTCACCATACCGCTATAGGGCGCACGGATCTCCGTGCGGCTTAAATCGCGGCGGGCTCGTTCTAAATCGGCCTCGGCACTGTTAACTTTGGCCAATGCACTGGCCAGCTGGGGCTTACGCAGGCCCAGTGCCGGCGCCTTGCCACTGGTAAAGTTCAGCCAGTCGCGCTCGGCAACCTTGGCGCGGGCGCGCTCCTCTTCCAGCGCGGCTTTCGCTGTCGCCAATGCTGCTTCCGCTGCTTTTACCGAAGTCTGGTAATCGGCAGGCTCGATTCTGACCAGGACATCACCGGCCTGAAAAAAACCACCGGCGACAAAAGCTTCGGCAATCGAAGTGATCTTGCCGTTGACCTCACTCACCAGCGTCGTTTCTGTTTTGGCTTGCATCGAACCCTGTGAAGCGACCTGATAGACAATATCAGTGAAATTAAATGGTTGCAGACTCACCAGCGGCGGTAAACGCGGCTCGGTCTTTTTCTCGGGCGCTTTGCGGGCCATCGACAGCCCGACGGTTGCTGCCACTGCGACCGCAAGGATCACGGTGACCCAGATCCATTGGCGTGGTTTTTTTCGTGGGGTATTGGCTGGCTGAATGGAAGTTTGCTGCATAGTGTTCTGCTGTTTCTATGTTGTGTTGACCAGTATAGTAATGAAGCTGATACAGAATGGTTCAATGCTTCTTAACAGCTAATTGTTACAAATTGCTTCAGAGTCGGTCCAGCGGGGCGTTTTACAGGGTTTTTTGATGAAACCGGTAGGTTTCAGCGAAGACAAGTACCGCAGCCGGTCGGCGCGGTACCTGTTGCGGTTCAGGCGCGGCCGCGGGTGGCGGTGGCCGGTGAGATGCGGGCGGCGATCAGCGCCGGGTAGCTGACTGCCAGTTGCCCGACGGCTAGCAGTGCGACGCAGCCAATCAGCAGCAAGCCCGGCGTCAGCGGTGCCATCGCAAAAGTACTGACCAGCCAGATATTCAGGCCGATAGCGCCACCAATACCCAGCACTACACCAACGCTGCTAATCAGTAGGTTCTCCAGCATAAAAAACCGCATGATTTGCCACTGACTGGCGCCCAGTGCCCGGCGCGTGCCGATCTGCCGGGTGCGGCGATTGATGCTGAACATCGCAAGGCCAACAATGCCAAAACCGGTGATCAGCGTCAGCACGATAATCACGGTCAGCAGAATGTTATTGGTGGCCTGATGCTCGCGGTAACTGTCGTCGCGTGTCTGCGCCATGGTTTTCACATTGCGGATAATGCGCTGCTTGTCGCTGTCAGCCAGCATTTTTTCAATGATCGGCATCAACGCATCGCGCCGGCCTGGCTCGGTGCGGATAAACAGTCGTGAGCCATTGTTTTCCAGCTGACTGGGCACCAACGCCGCATGCTCGGTATCGCCCCAGCCATTCCAAGGCGATTGCAGGCTTTTCACAATACCGGTCACCTGCATCGGGTCATGGTTGTTGATATACACCGTCTGGCCGAGCGCCTTTTTCCAGTCGCCGTCAAACAGCTTTTCAGCCAGTGTTTGCGTGATGATGATTTTCGGTGGCCACTTATTGCTGGAGCGTTCACGCCAGCTGATGTCGCTGTCGCTGAAGTTCTCACCGGCCAGCAGTTCGACGCCGAGCGCGGCAATGCCCTGCGTATCGACAAAATAAATCGCTGAGCCGCTGCCGTCGACATCATCACCCGGTTTGGTTTGCAGTTGCATCGACCAACCGCCGCCGCTTAACGGAATGGCATTGATTTGCGTCGCAGCGACCACGCCCGGTGTTTTGCGGATTTGGTCTAAATCGCGCGCTAAGGCGCTTTGCAGCGGATAGTTTTCACCAAACACGGTGTTACTCAGATAAAAAGTGTTTTGCTCATCGACGCCGCTGGCTCTGGCCATCTGGCGGTTGCGCTCCTGCATCATAAAGATGGCGTTGACCATAATGGTGAGGGTCAGCGCGATTTGCAGGGCAATCAGCAAAGCACCGATTTTGTTGCGCATTAAGGCGCGGATCATCGGACCGAGTTCAAGCATGAGAAGCTCCTTATTGCGCTTTGAGTTGTTGGGAAGGCTGCACCTGACAAGCACGCCAGGTTGGATACAGGCCAGCCAGAATGCTGGAACCAATCGCCAGTAATATCGCCAGCAACACCATGTTCAAATCCAGCACGGCCAATTCGGCCATCCAGTCGCCATACATCGATTTCACCGCTTCGAGGCCAAGCCAGGCCAGAACCAGCCCCAGTAACCCCCCGACCAGGCCAATACAACCGGATTCAACCAGATGCTGCAGGAATAGGTCGCGCCGGCTGGCACCTAAAGCTTGACGCACGCCAATTTCACTGGCTTTACCAAGGAACTTTGCCAGCAACAGCCCGACGGTATTGAGCAGACACACGATGAGGAACATCAGCGCCATCGCCATCATCATGCTGGCATCTTCCGACACCACTTCGCGCTGTTCCAACCAGGTCATCACGTCGCTTAACTGGTTATTGCGGGTGCGGGCAAAGCGACCAAACTTGTGCTGTTCGTCGGCGTAAGCGTCGATATAACTCTGATATTGTTGAACATCTGCTTGGGTTGGTAATTCCACCCACAGCTGAGTCCAGATACATTCAGAGTCGAGATAGGCTTTAAAGCCGGATCCGGTTGGTTTCCAGCAATTGTTGTTGCCGGAATGACCAATGACCTGTTCCGCCATCAGGCTGAAGGGCACAAAAAACTCTTCACTGTCCTGAAAGGCGCCGGTGCTGATGTCATAAAAACGCGGCTGTGGCTGCCAGCGCTTGATGACGCCGATGATGCGGAAATCTTTACCGGCCAGGCGCAGCGTCTGACCGGTGGAGTCTTTGCCACCGAATAAACGCTCATTGATCTCCGAGTTAATCACCACGACAAATTCTTTCTTTAAATCAGCCTGCTCATCCCAGCCGCTGCCGTACAAAAACGGCACGTCAAACATCGGGAAAAAATCAGCGCTGTTGGCGCGGCCTTGCGCCATAAACGGCAGCGCTGCTTTGTCGGCCGGTTCAATCACACCGGCAGCACCGGTGGCGATACTCTGCCGCGGCGCTTTTTTCGCCTGCCATAACGTCGTCGCGTCGCGGTAAGTTAATTGGTCCGGCGGGTCGCCATTATCAAAATACGGGTTGTTTGGGTCCCAGGCGTCAAGCTGCACGTAAAACAGCTGGTCACTTTTTTGCGGAATAGGGTTGGCCGACATCAGGTAGTTCACGGTGATTGTGGTCATGGCCGCGCCAATACCCAGCGCAATCGCCATTACCATCAACAGGCTCATGCCCCAGGTGCGTTTTGAGCTGAGCCATGCCAGCTTCAGATAATAACTAAACATCACGCCTCCTCAGACCGCAGCCAGATTGTGAATGGGGTGCTGCTGGCCTTGCAGCAGTTCCTGCGCATGACCGTCTTTGATAAAAATCTGCCGTTTAGCACGCGCAGCCAAGCCGTTGTCGTGTGTGACCATCAGAATGGTGGTGCCATTGGCGTTGATATCTTCAAGCAGGCTCATCACCGACTGCGCCATGCTGGAATCGAGGTTCCCGGTTGGTTCGTCCGCCAGTAAAAACCGGGGTGAGGTGGCCAAAGCGCGGGCAATGGCCACCCGTTGCTGCTGGCCGCCGGATAACTGTGACGGCAGATGCTTCATCCTTGAGGCGAGACCCACTTGGTCCAGATGATACTCAATGCGTTTTTTCCGCTCGCTCGCGTTAAAGCCACGATAACGCAGCGGCACGTCGACATTGTCGAACAGGTTTAAATCCGGAATTAAGTTAAAGCTTTGAAAGATAAAACCAATCTTCTGGTTTCGCATCCGCGAGCGGCCTTTGTCGTCCAGCTTGCTGATGTCCTCACCGTCCAGCCAGTATTCGCCGGCAGTCGAGCTTTCCAGCAGGCCGGCGATATTTAAAAAGGTGGTTTTGCCGGAACCAGACGGGCCTGTCACGCTGACAAAATCGCCTTCACCGAGGTCAAGGTTGATGTCGCGCAGTGCATGGGTGACGACGTTGTCGGTGGCAAATGATTTACTGATGTTTTTCATGCTGAGCATAGATTCTCCTGTGGGCGCTGCCCGGCTTGATGATTCGTTGTGGATTAGTTCAGTTGCACTAATTCAGTTGCACTGTGCTGGCGCCCTGAAAAATGTCAGTGCCAGAGGTAATGATTTGGTCGCCGGATTTCAGGCCGGACAGAATTTCAACGGCATTGATACTGCGGGCGCCGGTTTCGATTGGGGTTTTCACCGCCATACCGTCGCGCACCAGATAAGCAAATCGGCCATTGCTGCTATCCAAAAACTGACCCCTTGCCACCTGCAATACAGCAGGGCGTTGTTCCAGCAGAATGCGGCTGGCAAGGCGTTGGTTTTGCCGCAAGGCGGTCGGCGCATCTTTGGTAAAGCGCACCCGGCCTTTGACTTGGTTTTCAAACACTTCCGGTGAAATGGTGACAAGCTTGCCGGCGTAGACTTGGCTTTCAACAGTGACTTCGACCGGCAGGCCAATGCTCAAATCATTGGCGTAACTTTCTGGCACGGCGATTTCCACTTCGAATTGGCTTAAATCCACCACCGACAAAATCAGCTGGTTTTTAATGATGTAGGTCTTGTTTTCCACCGCGAGATTACCAAGCAGGCCATCGACCGGTGAGCGTACGTTTAGGCTGTCGACCTGCCGCTGATAATCGCCGACCAGCAGCTGCTGACGTTGCAGCGCCTGCGCCAGACTTTGCAGTTCGAATTCGAGGTTTTCTTTGTTCAGTACGGCGTCTTCGACCGCATGGCGATGCTGCACTTTGGCGGTTTCCAAATCGTCCTGCGCTTTTTCAAAGTCAATCTGACTGATGGCTTTGAGGGTATACCCTTGCTCGGCGCGGCGTTTTTCGCGGTCGGCCGTGGTGAGCGTAACCTGAGCGATATCCACGGCTTTTTGGTCAGTCAGTTGCTGTTTTTTCGCCAGAATTTTCTGCCGGTCATAACTGGTTTGCAGGCTGAACAGCGTGGCTTGCTCCTGTTGTAACCGGCTGGTCAGCTCGGGGCTATCCAGCGTCGCCAGGATCTGGCCTTTTTTCACTTCAGTGCCGGCATCAAGCAACAAAGTGACAGTCCCTTCGGCCGGCGCGTAAAGCTTCGGGCTGACCGCCGCGACAACCTGGCCTTGCGCTGAAATATCGCGGGTGAAATCAGCGGTTTTTACCGTGTCGATGCGCACGCGCGATAGTGGCACTGAAAGATCTGATGCTGACCAGCTTTGTAGCGCCGGCAAGACCAGCCACAGCAACAACAGAGCGCCGGTTAGTGCTGCAGCGGGCCACAACAAACGGGATTTCACTTTAGGGGCGTGCAGCACTTCATCCTGCGCACTGGTATCGGCTATTTTCATCGGCAATTCCTCGTATCAACGCCAATGAGTCAGCGCAGGGCAGAAAATGGTTGGAAACTGCGGGATAAAAACATGTAACGGAATGTGTCGTTGACAGTTTCGCTGTCAGCGAGAGTTCGGGGGCTGTGCGCCGGATGAAGAGTTGCGGTAGAATCCGCCGCCTTCATCTGAGACTGCCACATTGAGTGCAGAGGTTTTTCGCACATGCTGCTGTTGATCGACAACTACGACTCTTTTACCTGGAACCTGGTGCAGTATTTTGCTGAGCTGGGCCAGCAGGTTGTGGTGAAACGGCATGATGAGATTGACCTGGCCGGTATTAGCGCTTTAGCCCCGGACTACCTAGTGATTTCACCTGGGCCTTGTAGCCCGGATCAGGCTGGTATTTCAATGGCCGCTATCGCTGAATTTGCCGGCAAATTGCCTATTCTCGGCGTTTGCCTTGGGCATCAGGCATTGGCTCAGGCTTTTGGCGGCAACATTGTGCGGGCGCGGCAGGTGGTGCATGGCAAAAACTCACTGATCCGCCACGACAACAGTTCGGTGTTCAGTGGTCTGAAAAATCCACTGAGTGTGACCCGTTACCATTCGCTAGTGGTGGAAAAACAGAGCCTGCCGCCACAGTTTCGTCTGACCGCCTGGACCGAGACGGCTGCAGGTGAGGTGGACGAGATTATGGGCATTGCGCATCAGTCTTTACCCCTGCACGGTGTGCAATTCCATCCGGAAGCGATTTTGTCTGAACAAGGTCATCAACTACTCGCTAATTTTTTGGCCGAACGTCACCGTTGAATCAGCGCCAGCATTGACAGCGCAGGCTCCGGCACCGCACACTGCAACCATACGGAAAAATGAAACAAAAGCGGTTCCATGTCTTCAATTGTTCAGGTGCAACAACAACGGTTTTTTGATTGCATCCTTGAGATAAAACCTGACCAAAAACGTTACGGCTATAAGCGCCAGGCGCAAAAAGCTCAGCACGCAGTCATCAGACCTCAACCAGAGATGGTCAGTGCCGGCCGCACTTTACTGGATATCGAACAGCAGGCCGCGTTTAACCGTCAGGCCGGTGCTATTGCCAAACAACAATTTGTTGAATTCACCCAGGCGCATTTACATGACCAGGTCGCTGAAGAGTTATTCCTGAAGCTCGGTAAGTTCGACACTGTTGCCAGCATGGTCTTCAATTTAGCGGATGGATTTCCGGCAGTACTGGATGTCTTGAGCGCCAGGGCTCTCACGCTGAGTCAGTTGGAAAATTTAATCACACCGGTGGACTGGCTGAAAGAAGATTTACTGAAGTTGGTGAATCAACCGCAATACCGTAACAAGACGCCATCCGGTAATTTCATCAAAGAATTGAAACCAGCGTTAGGTTTGCTTGGTCTTGAAACGATGAAGCAAATCCTACCGGTGTTTGCGCTGAAACGTTCGTTACCTCATGCCACAGATCCATTTACCGGTTTTAAGAGTCAAATCTGGCAATACAGTATCGCAGTAGCGCTAGCATCACAGCGGCTGGCTGAAGAGACTGGTGAAAACGCTTTTGTTGCTTACTGCGCTGGCTTGTTCCAGTCATTAGGCTATCTGGTTGTCGCCCGCACCTACTTGCGGACCTATCAACAGGTGAAGCAAGCGGCGATGCTCAAAGCCCGCGATGCCCGCGATACCGAACTGACCGATGCGCTGGATAGTCTGGATGCCGATGCTAGTTTCCTCAATTCCTGCTTCCAGGAATTTGCTGCCATTATCAGTGCTGATTTAGTCTCGAAGTGGGGGCTCAAACGGTTGCCACTTAGTCAGGTATTGGATCAGTTTGCTGAAGGTGTCGGTTACAGCGGCGCCAGCCGGTTAACTGAAATCGTGCATCAGGCCGCATGCTTTGTGCAGGCGCAGACGCTTCGCAAGCATAAACTGCTGGATGACACTGAAGAGTTGGCGTGGATGCAAGCGGTGCAACTGCGCCCAGAGCATCGTCAATTACTGCAACAAACCCGGTTGGATCGCCTGGAAATTGATTGAATTGCTGATTTACAACTGATCAGACCAGATTTTTTCGCCATATTCATGCAACAGCCGGCCCGCCCGGCTGTTGTTGTTTTCGGCGCCAAGCCCGCGGGCAAAGGGCTGCATAAGGAAACAATCAGTTGCTTAGTTATTCACCTGAAATGCAAATCTATCTGCAGCCCTTTATTTTCGCGCTTTTCAGCGATTTTTACCCGAGACTTCGTGATTTTTTTCTGTAATACTGCTGGACAATTCTGAATAAAAATCTGCCGTAATTTTGCATAATTGCATAAGCCAATCACGGCCTCCCGAACTCAGAGGAACTTACCATGTCAGCAGCTTTACCTATTACCCGCGCTTTGTTTGATGAAGTCATGGTGCCGAACTATGCACCGGCCCCGATTATTCCGGTGCGTGGCCAGGGTTCCCGTGTCTGGGACCAGGATGACCGCGAATATGTCGATTTCGCCGGCGGCATTGCGGTCAGTTCATTAGGCCATTGCCATCCGGCGCTGGTGAATGCGCTGACAGAACAAGCCGGCAAGCTCTGGCATTTAAGCAACGTGATGACCAATGAGCCGGCGCTGCGTTTGGCAAAACAGCTGGTTGATCATACCTTTGCCGAAAAAGTGTACTTTGCCAACTCAGGCGCTGAAGCCAACGAAGCCGCATTAAAACTGGCGCGGCGCTGGGCGCTGGAGAAATTCGGTGAGCATAAACAAGACATCATTTCATTTGGCAAAAGCTTCCACGGCCGCACATTCTTTACTGTGACCGTGGGTGGCCAGGCGGCTTACTCAGATGGTTTCGGGCCAAAACCTGCGGCAGTATTGCATGCTGAATTCAACAATCTCGACAGTCTCAAAGCGCTGATTTCTGACAATACCTGTGCCGTCATTATGGAACCGGTGCAGGGCGAAGGCGGTATTATCCCGGCCACAGCCGAGTTTATCCAAGGCGTGCGTGAACTTTGTAACCAGCACAATGCCCTGTTGATTTTTGATGAAGTGCAAACTGGTGTTGGCCGTAGCGGCAAACTCTATGCCTATATGCACACGCCGGTGGTACCAGACATTCTGACCAGCGCCAAATCGCTCGGCGGTGGTTTCCCGATTGGTGCCATGCTGACCACCACAGAGATTGCTTCGCACCTGAAAGTCGGCACCCATGGTTCTACTTATGGCGGTAATCCGCTGGGCTGTGCTGTGGCTTATGCGGCCATCGACACTATCAATCAGCCTGCAGTGTTAGACGGCGTTTTAGCCAAAGAAGCACTGTTTCGTGCTGAGCTGGAAAAAATTAACGCCAAATATCATGTGTTCAGCGCCGTACGTGGCCAGGGCTTGTTATTAGGCGCTGCGTTAAACGAGCAATACAAAGGTCGTTCGCGCGATTTCCTGTTAGCCGCTGCAGCCGAAGGTTTATTCGTGCTGATGGCCGGTTATGACGTAGTGCGGTTTGCGCCAAGTCTGGTGATCCCGGATGCAGACATTATCGAAGGCATGGCCCGGTTTGACCGCGCTGTGGCAAAAGTGGTGCAGGGTTAAGCACCAACACCCCCGAATCTTCAAGGATGTAAGCTATTTACCCAAAAGCATTGAAGATTCGGGTAGGCGGCAACTGAACGAAGCGCTAGGAACATAGATAGCTATGTGACTAGTGTGAGTGAAGGCGGCCAACACCCCCGAATCTTCAAGGATGAAGGGTAAAACGAAGCAACGGCGGCCGCGAACAACAATAACAAGCCGCTGGATAAAGCAAAAATGGCGGGATTGAAGCCCCCGCATAACTCCGAGGAAGCGACCTATGATGGTGATCCGTCCAATCCGCGCCGCAGATTTCCCGGTGCTCTATGAAATGGCGGTGGAATCCGGTCATGGATTTACGTCATTGCCGGTCAATGATGAACTGCTGCAACGCAAGATTAAGCGGTCGGAACATAGTTTCGCCAAGGCGGTCAGTAAACCTTGTGATGAAGGTTATCTGTTTGTGCTGGAAGATACTGCGACCGGTGAAATTTGCGGAACCAGTGCGATCGAAGCGGCGGTGGGCCTGGATGATGCGTTTTATAACTATCATCTGGGCAAGGTCGTCCACACGTCGCGGGCGCTTGGCGTCTACAAAACCGTGGATATTCTGACGCTGTGTAACGATTACACCGGTGCCACTGAACTCTGCACTTTATTCCTGCGCGAACACCGCCGGGAGAAAAACAGCGGCAAAATGTTGTCGCGGTTTCGCTTCCTGTTTATGGCGGAGTTTCGTGAGCGTTTCTCCGACCGCATCATTGCCGAAATGCGTGGCGTGTCGGACGACAACGGCAATTCACCCTTTTGGGAATGGCTGCAGGAACACTTCTTTTCGGTCGATTTTCCAACAGCCGATTACCTGACCGGCATTGGCCAGAAAGTCTTTATTGCGGAATTAATGCCGAAGTATCCGATTTACGTCAGTCTGCTGAGTAAAGAAGCGCAGGCGGTGATCGGTAAAGTGCATGAAAAAACCCGCCCGGCGCTGCAGCTGCTGCAATCGGAAGGATTTTCGACCACCGGCTACGTCGATATTTTTGATGCTGGCCCGACCGTTGAAGCCAAGCTTGAGCATATCCGGACAGCCCGCAACAGCCGCCGTCTGCAAGTGCGGATCGCACCGGTCAGCGGGGGCCAGCCTTATCTGGTCTGTAATACTGACCGCGAAAATTTCCGCGCCAGCTGGACGCACCTGCATCTATCTGAGACCGCAACAGAGGTCAGTATTCCGGCGGAATTTGCTGATGCCCTGCAGGTGAGTGATGGTGATTGGGTGCGTTTAGCCCGTTTATAAGCCCGTTTTGAAGGAAAAGTGTGATGTCACAACAAGTGCAGTTTATTAACGGTGAGTGGTGCGCTGGCGAAGGTTTGTTATTCAGTTCGGTTGACCCGGCGAAAAACCGTCAAATCTGGCAAGGTCAGGCTGCGTCTGAACAGCAAGTCGATCAGGCATTTCGTGCCGCCCGGGCGGCTTTTGAACCTTGGGCCGATTTAACTTTTCATCAGCGCGCCGACTATATCCGCGCTTTTGGTCAGCAACTGAACGAACACAAAGAAGCATTGGCGCTTTGTATTGCCGAAGACACCGGTAAACCTTTGTGGGAAACCCGCACTGAAGTTGCCGCAATGATTGGCAAAGTCGATATTTCGATCCGCGCGTATCAGGAACGCACTGGCGAAAAAGAAAACCCGATGCCACAGGGCCGCTCAGTGCTGCGGCACAAGCCACATGGCGTCGTTGCCGTATTTGGCCCTTATAACTTCCCGGGCCATTTACCGAACGGCCACATTATTCCGGCTTTACTCGCCGGCAATACCGTGGTGTTTAAACCGAGCGAAATGACGCCCAAAGTGGCGGAAGCGACGGTTAAATTATGGCAGGCCGCTGGTTTACCCTCAGGTGTACTGAACTTATTACAGGGCGAAGTGGCTACCGGCAAAGCGATTGCCGCGCATGCTGAGCTGGATGGTTTGTTCTTCACCGGCAGCTCGCGCACAGGTCACTTTTTACATCAGCAGTTTGCCGGTCGGCCGGACAAAATTCTGGCATTAGAAATGGGCGGTAATAACCCGCTGATCGTGGCGGATGTCAGCGATATCGATGCCACAGTGCACGACATTATCCAGTCTGCGTTTATTTCTGCCGGACAGCGCTGTACCTGTGCCCGCCGTTTGTATTTACCGCAGGGTGAGTTAGGTGACCGGATTTTGGCGCGTTTACTCGAAGTCACTGGCAATATCAGCGTTGGACTGTATGACGCCGCCGAGCAACCATTTATTGGCGCGATGATCTCGCACAAAGTTGCGCTGGGTATGTTGGCAGTGCAAGAACAATTGGTCGGCGCGGGTGCCCAAGTCTTGTTACCAATGCGCTTGTTAGCGCCGGATACCGGTTTGTTAACTCCCGGGATCCTGGATTGCTCAGAGGCAAAAAATCTGCCAGACGAAGAGCACTTCGGCCCGCTGCTGAAGGTGTTCCGTTACGACGATTTTGATGCAGCAATTGTGGCGGCGAATCAAACCAGTTTTGGTTTATCGGCCGGGTTGTTGTCTGACAATGAAGCCTTATACCAGCGCTTCTTCCGCCGTATTCGTGCCGGCATTGTCAACTGGAACCGGCCTATTACCGGCGCCAGCTCTGCGGCACCTTTTGGTGGCATCGGCGGCAGTGGTAACCATCGTGCCAGTGCTTATTACGCGGCAGATTATTGCGCTTATCCGGTCGCCTCCGTTGAACTGGCCCAGAGCGAGCTACCGGCGCAGTTGTCGCCCGGTCTGCAGTTCTGATCGTACTGATAAAGAACCCGCCAACGCGGGTTCTTTGTCAGCAGTCCGTGATTATTTGTGCACAGATCCGGCAAACAAACTTGCCCGGCTCCAATCCCGGATATATTTTTAAGTTCAGCGCTTTACGCTGAAACGCAATCTGTGGCAGATTGAAGGCCCTCATCAACTCCCGGTACGCAGAGCTATGGTCACCGACAAACCCGGTTACGAACATCTGATTCAGTTTTTGACCGAACATTTGGCGTTATTCGAGCAACACGGGACACCGACGTCGCATCGTAAAACGCTGGGTGTGATCATCGAAGAGTTGATTGCTGAGCAAATCATCCAGCTCTGCTTACAGCACACTGAGCTGGAAACCATCCATCGCAGCCAAATCATTCGAGAAGTCGATGGCATCATGTACGATTTTCAGGAAGTGCTGGCTTCTGTCATTGAGAAACCGGCCACTGAAGAGCAAATCGAACTGATCAATGAAGTGTCATTACTAATCAAAAATCTGTTTGATACGGCTATCGCTCAACTGATGGACTAAGTCCAGACCGATCCGTCGATAACTGCTGGCAGGCGAAGCATATTTTTCGTTAGAATAGCCGTTTCCTCTCAGACAGCAGGAGCCTTATATGGCTGATAATAACCAACTTCACGCCACCGTTAGTTGGGCGGGCGATAGCAGTTTCCTTGGTCGTTCCGGTTCAGGCCACGCCGTGGTGTTTGATTCGAACAAAGACAATGGTGTTGCGCCAACCCCGATGGAAATGCTGTTGATGTCCGCTGGTGCCTGTTCGTCGGTTGACGTGGTCAGCATTCTGCAAAAAGCCAAACAACAGGTCACCCATTGCCGTGTGGTGTTAAGTGGCGAGCGGGTTGATTCCATCCCACGTGTTTTCGACAAAATCCATCTGCACTTTGAAGTGACCGGATTTAACGTCAGCGAAAAACATGTCGAACGCGCTGTGAATTTGTCGGCGGAAAAATACTGCTCAGTCTCTATCATGCTGCAAAAAGCCATGACAGTGACCCATTCTTTTGCGGTGATCCAAACTGATTTACAGCCGGAAGGCTGACAGTTGCCAGTTTTAAAGTTGAGTAACCTATACTGAGTGTACGACACGCAGTGGAGAGCTAATTCCCGTGGTAAAACCTTTTGAAAAATTGAAGCTGCATGGCTTTAACAATTTAACCAAAAGCCTGAGTTTCAGTATCTACGACATCTGCTACGCGCAGACTGAACAGCACCGGCAGGAATATATTTCCTATATCGATGAACAATATAATGCCGATCGGCTCACTGATATTCTGACCGAAGTTGTGCATATTATCGGTGCTAATATCCTCAATATTGCGCGGCAGGATTATGACCCGCAGGGGGCCAGCGTGACCATTCTGGTGTGCGAAGAGCCGATGGAAGAGAAGGTGTCTGGCCCTGCGCCGGATGCGATAGTCGCGCATCTGGATAAAAGCCATATCTGTGTCCACACCTATCCGGAACATCACCCGCATGATGGCATTTGTACCTTCAGGGCTGATATTGAAGTGTCAACTTGTGGCGTGATTTCACCACTCAAAGCGCTGAATTATCTGATCCATAGCTTTGAGTCGGATATTGTCACCATCGATTACCGGGTACGCGGTTTCACCCGTGATGTCAGTGGTGTTAAACACTACATTGACCATCCCATCCACTCGATCCAGAACTTTATGGATGATGAAACCAAAAATGCTTTCCAGATGATTGACGTCAACGTCTATCAGGAAAATCTGTTTCACACCAAGATGATGCTCAAAGAGTTTGAGCTGGATAACTATATCTTTGGCGCCGGCGTCGATTCGGTCAGTGCAGAAGAACAACGTTTGATTGCGAAAAAGGTCAAACGCGAAATGCGCGAGATTTTTTACGGCCGTAATTTGCCGGATCTGGCGTAATCGCTGGCGGACCTTGGTTGAACATCACCAGGTCCGCCATGGTTTTCTGCAAGCGGGCTCCCTCTATGTTCAGCACAAGCGCGATGATCCGTGCGGCAACTCCGGCCGATGCCGCAGCGATTTCAGTTATATATAACCCTTATGTGCTGCAGACCACTGCCTGTTTTGAAGAAGCAGCTGTCAGTGCGGCAGAAATGGCAGATCGTATCAGCGGGGTATTGCAGCAGGGCTTACCTTGGCTGGTGGCGGAGCTTGGCACTGAAGTGGTGGGTTACTGTTATGCCACACCATGGAAAGCCCGTGCCGGCTATCGTTTTTCAGTCGAAGTCACTGTGTATCTGGCTCCACATGCGCAGGGGCGTGGTTTGGGTTTTGCGTTGTATCAGCAGTTGTTTTTGCAGTTGAAGCTGGCTGGTTATCACGCTGCGCTTGGCGGTATTGTCCAACCTAATGCGGCCAGTGTCGCATTACATGAAAAATGTGGCATGACGCAGGTCGCGCTGTTGCCGGAGGTGGGATTTAAGCATGGCCAATGGCACAGTATCGGTTACTGGCAGCTGTTGCTCGATGAGTTTCAGCCCGCTTAAAGCCCGGCGCGCCATGGTCAGATGGCCACAGGCGTCGGGTTGTTACGGTCGCTATTGCGATTTATTCCAGCCAGCTTACCTGCCCGCGGGCCTGCCGGCGTTTGATCATCAACTCCTCAATCAGCGGCGTTAAAATCAGCTCCATCGCCAACCCCATCTTACCGCCCGGTACCACCAGCGTGTTAACCCGTGACATAAATGAGCCTTGCAGCATTTGCAGGTAGTAAGGGAAATCAACATGTTTGATACCGCGAAAGCGGATCACAACAAAGCTTTCATCCAATGATGGAATGTCTTTCGCACTAAATGGGTTTGATGTATCGACAGTCGGCACGCGCTGGAAATTGATATGGGTGCGCGAGAATTGCGGCGTAATGTGGTTAATATAGTCGTCCATGCTGCGCACGATGCTGGCCATCACCGCTTCGCGCGAATGGCCGCGCTCACTGGTATCGCGCATGATTTTTTGGATCCATTCCAGATTGATAATGGGCACCATGCCAATCAACAAATCGACATGTTGCGCCACGTTATGACTGTCGGTGACCACACCGCCGTGTAAACCTTCGTAAAACAATAAATCGGTATCGGGACGAATATCCTGCCACGGAGTGAAAGTGCCTGGTAGCTGATTAAAGGGCACCGCTTCATCAAAGGTATGCAGGTATTTACGGATTTTGGTGCTGCCGTGTTCGGCATAATGGGCAAAGCAGTTCTCCAAAGCGCCGAAATCGTTAGCTTCGGCGCCAAAATAGCTGATATGCCGGCCTTGATCTTTGGCTTTACGAACTTCGAGGTCCATTTCGGGTCTGCTGTAGCGATGGAAACAATCGCCTTCGACAAAAGCTGCATCAATGCCCTGAGCCCGGAAAATATGTGAAAAGGCATTGGTGGTAGTGGTAGTACCCGCCCCGGAGGAGCCGGTCACGGCAATAATCGGGTTTTTTTGTGACATCCGCGCACTCCGCTGTAATTTGCTTTGGTCTTACCATAAAGGATAAAGTGAAGTGCAGGCAAGCTGTGACGGGATCTCGTTGCCAATTCAAAACAGGAAAAATATGCAAATCAGTAAGATAACTGCGCTGATAGCCACAGCGCTGCTGTGTTGTGCCGGCATGGCGAATGCCGGGACTATGTCGATTCGCTACATCAATTATACAATCAAAGACGGACAGGTAACCGTGCAGGCAGGCACCGGCGGTTCATTACATCATGCGACCTATCTGAATCAACCGGTGTTTAGTCGTGACGGCAGCCGCTTGTTGTGGACGCGGCAAACGGGCACAGATCCGCTCGATACCGATATCTATTACAAGCTGATAGGCGCTGGTGAGCCGGGCAAGCCGCTGTTGCAAAGT
>Ga0075154_10000673_pt1 | contig 27493 bp, 36 predicted proteins | sample JI71714BDNA_FD_70965 | JGI IMG/M metagenome (GOLD analysis project Ga0075154, IMG submission 70965) | Wastewater effluent complex algal communities from Wisconsin, to seasonally profile nutrient transformation and Carbon sequestration -... | ecosystem: Engineered > WWTP > Effluent > Algae...
GTTGCGGTAGCCATCGGTGTACATGGCGTCCTGAACGTGGTACCGGAAATCAGACACATGACGGTCAAAGCGGTCCAAGCCATCGACCTTTTTCACATCGACAACCAGCGGCCCCAGCTCAGGGATGATTGGCATGCGGTCAGGCCGGATCCGGCACAGCTCGTTGGTGTCAATGTCGTTCCAGTAAATGCTGGCCTCGTTATAGCCTTGCGCTTCAAAAATCAGGCGCGCTACCGGGTGAGCCATCACGCTGTCTTTCATGATCCGCAGCTTGGCTGCATCTTCATGCGTCAGCGGGGTCATGCCATTGGCATAGGCTTGTGCAAGGAATTCGCTTTCTGCTTCACGGCCCGCAGTGGTGCGGCGGTTGAATTCTGGCGCGACAACAAAGCGCTTCTCGAACTCAGTAGGCTCCAGCAGCGCACAGTGGACCGCGCTACCTAAATCCAGCGCTTGCAGTGCCAGGTAATCCACTGGTGCTTGCTTGTGCCAGATGTAGGCTGATGGATTGACCGCAATCAGATCTAAACCTGATTTGCTGACGCCTGGGCCTGAGTGGTAAGCCTCGTTGCTCATCGCGTAGTAAATGCCGGTCCCGGCAAACTCATTGCAATCAACCGGCGGCGCCAGTTCCAGAGCGTCATCAGCAAAAATCAGCTCTTCTTCGTCGGCGAAAGTTATTTCGCCAAACAGATCGAGGGGTGGCGTCATGGTTATGCGCTCCGGCTTAACAGTTGAACGGCATGCTGAACAGAGCTGGCGCGCTTCACGTTGAGCTTTTTCCAGCTGTTTAACTCAGCAATGGTGATGTCGTGCATATCGCGAAAATGCAGCGCATCAGCGGTCAGTGCAGACACTTCTGCATCGCGCTCAGCGTTGCGTTGCATGCGGTTTTCGTGCTGCTTGTCCTCGATGGCAAACAGCAGATTTTCGTAGTGGGCCAGCAGTGCCTGGCGCTCGAGGGTGAATACAAATTGGCTCATTGGGCACCGCCAGTTGTCACTGCAGTCGTGATTTTGTGAAGACTGATGACGTTATCTGCATTAACCCGGCGGATAGTCACCATGTCCATGCCAGCATCAACCCGCATGACCAGACCTTCACCCAGCAATCCTGCTTGGTAGATAAAGCGCTCACGGAATTCCAATGATGGATTGTTCTTGCGCAGGTGAGCCAATAACTCAGCAATGCGAACTTGAACTCGATGGCTTTCGCTGATTTGAGCGCCGGCAATTAGCGCCGTTTGGCGCAACTTGCTCAGCAGATCCAGCTCAGCTTTGTGTTTTGGTCTGGTTGGGTTTGCATTTAGCAGCATTTCCTTTCACTCCAGTTCAGTAAGTTAAATTTTGAATCTAACAAAAGTTAGGGTTAAAGCTAACCAAAGTTGATATTCAGATCAAGGAAAATCCGAACAAAAGTAGAATTTAGTTAGAGTAAAAGCTCTAATTGGTGGGTTGAAAAATGGTTTTAGGGGTGTACTATCGCGGGAAGCGGTCTATCTATTGAGGTTGTGATGCAAGAATTTTCTAATGGCTACGTGAGGATACCTGGTTATCAGCGTTTTGATACGCAGCAAAGTAATTTTGGACTTTGTACTGTGCAAGCACAGAGGGTTCAGGTGGGTAGGCAAAAAGATTGGCTGGTAATATCCCGCCTAATTGATAAGACTCAGGACCATAAGAGCCGTACTCCATTACACCCTTTGGCATTATCAATTCTGGGATTAAAGCTTGTGTTTCTCGGTCTGACAGCATGGTTAAGACAACCCACTCGCGGCCGAGGAACTCAATAACAGTGAACGGCTTTGGCTGTCCTGACTCGTCATCTTCAATGAAAAAGAATACAAAACCGATTTCTTTGGCGTCCATATTACAAATTCTTCCAGTGTTCTTTTAGTGATCAAAAGACTCGCTAATACTTCAGATTTTCAGCTTAGTAATAAACTGAGGCTATCCACCATCGCTCTACATCGTCAAAAAAATCGAGAGGGAAGTGATTTTCTACCATTGAAGACGTAAATGGAGGTATTGATACAAAGAACCCATGTGTTTGAACTGTCTTATCTTTTTTTAGAAAGCTTACAGTTACAAATGTAATAGCTTTATAGGTCTGATTATTAAAGGTGAACCACCAATTATTGGTGATAAACTTATTCTTCTCTGCTACTGAAAATTCTGCAGTTACCGCCTTAAGGTCATTACCTTCCAAAATGTCGAGCTTGTCTAGATTATTGTAAATCTCGAATTTGCAATGATATTTCACTGAATTAATTGCAATTTCACTCGATTGCGACTTTAAGTTTGCAAGAACGCATTCATGATATGAGGGCTTTTTTTCTTCAAACCAATTTGCCGAGCAGGCCAATGGTGAAAGTAAAAATGCTGCAAAGATCCTTTTCATACTAATTCCTTAGAAATCCAATATAACCTGCTTAACGACCCCGACAATTGTGCAGTTCCCGTTGATCGGCATCATGGGGTAGTTGTGATTGAATGGCTTTAAATACTTCTGGCCGCCGTCAATAACCAGCTGCTTTAGTGTGGCTTCTGCATTGTCATCTAGGCGAGCGACGACGACTTTGCCATGCTCTGCTGTCAGGTCAGGATCAACGATAACCACTGAGCCTTCGGGGATTGATTTGCCGCCAGTGTAACTGGTCATACTGTCGCCAATGACCCGCAAGGCGAAAGCGCGAGGGCCGACTTTTGCTGTGTGTAAATAATAAGTCGAATAATCTTGCTGGCTTACATCCATTTCTAGCCAATTCCCAGCCTGAATCCATGAAATTAGCGGCACGCGACCCCTGATATCTGGGCCGGCTTCCAGCTCCTTGGTTCCGCCTTTCAGCATTTCTTCCGTTGATATTCCAAAAACTCTTGCGAGAAGCGGAATGAACTTACTTTTTGGTTCCGAGTGTTCACTTTCCCACTTCGAAACGGCGGCATCGCTAACGCCAATAGCGTTCGCAAGCTGCTGTTGTGAATAACCTGCTGCTGTACGTAAACGCCTGATTCTTTGGCTGATGTTTTCTTTTTGCATCCAATCATCATATCCGACCTTGATCTGACTTAAATTAGGATTTAGACTGCTAACAAAAGTTAGTGTTTCAGATGTGACAAACCCGTCCATAAGGTGCTCCAATGAAAAAACAAGCGGTTATCGACTACTACGGAGGTGTTGCTGCAGCTGCAAAGGCGCTCAAGATTTCCGATGTCGCCATCTACAAATGGCATGACCCGATCCCCAAAGTTCGCGCATACGAGCTTGAACGCCTCACTAAAGGCAAGCTGAAGTTTGACCCGGCGCTGTACCAAAAGCGGGTGGCTGCATGACTAATCTAATGCAGTTCTCAAAAGCAAACCTGCGAAATCCCGTGGGTGTTCTTACGTGCCCAGTAGCAGCAGCTGCAACGTTTACGAACGACTACAACATTACTCAGCTTACTGAGCAGATTGGATGTCGCAGTAACAAAACGTTGCTGGCCAAGCTGAACAACGATTCTGACTTCCATCATCTAACGCTGGAAGAGGCCCGCCGCATCACCGCTGTAACTGGTGATTTACGCATATTGAAAGCGTGGGCGTGCGGCCTCGATCACCAGCTAATTCCCGCCGTTCCTGTCGCCCCTTCGGATGAAGAGTTTTCGGACCAGTTGCTTTTGATGGCTCAGCGCATCGGTACATTTTCGGCATCAATGCTGGAAGCCAGAGCTGATGGAGTGATCACAAAAGCCGATTTGGCTGAAATCAAACGCCACGCCGCCAAAGCTATCGAATCCATTATGCAGCTTGAGTTGGAATGCGAAGCCCAGGTCAGAGATTGGGGGGCTGATACGGATGTCTGATTTATTCGACCAAGCATCAGCACTCGAACAGCACACGCTGGAAGTCGCGCTGACCCACCGAAAGCCGTCACTCCCATACGTCAGCAAGTGTCACTGGTGCTCAGAGCCTGTGCCGGCCAATGCGCATTTCTGTGACGTTGAGTGCCGTGCGGACTTCGACCAATACCGCCGAAAAACAAACGGGGGATTCTGATGAAACTGCTACAAGCATGCGTTCACAAGGTTTTCGGTATCTGCACTCCAGAAGAAACAAAACGCCCCGGTGTTTTCAGTTACCGTTTTCTAAATTTTTCTGGCTCTTGGTACAAGCAAGAAGGCCGGCCATTTAGTCTTGGTGCTGGCCGTGAACCTTCAGAGGCTTTAAAAGCGCATCTCGCTCTTGCTGATACACCGCTGCCGGAAAAATTTAAGCCTCGCCGATTGTTAGTCATTAAGACTGGCAGAGTACAACGGATTCTCAGCGGAGAAATTCGACGTCGTTACATCCCGAGATTTGAGACAGAAACATCTGATGAAAAGTACGGCGCTGTTATGCGTCGCTCCGAGCTCGTTATCACGTGGTGGCATTGGCGCATTTGGTTTGAATTGGATGCATACCGCGAGTTCTGGCCACCGGTCTACCAAATTGAAGGGCGTGAATTCGCAGGCGAACCAGGCTCATTCAAAGGGAAAGAAACCCTCTTCGTTTGGTGTGGGCGCTGGCAGCTCCTTCTGCTGACACATGTGGAGTAGCCAAGCATGATCTTCAGGTCTAAATCCACCAATTTGATTTGCGCGATAGCAAGTTGCACAAAGCCAAACACCGTAGCGATGAACGGGTTTCAGTTCGTACCTGTGGTTACCGCCAAACTCAACCAGTTTGCCGCATTTATCGCAGGGCAGCGTTATCGGTTCACTCACGTTATTCCCTCACTGTTAAGCAAACGACTGTATCCGGAGCATAACGGTAAAAACCTTTATTTAAAAGGAGGCAGATAATGGCCGAGATAAAAACAAAACGTATGCACCCGGTGGAAATTGAGATGTCTGCGCATGATGTTGATTGCATCGAAATCAAACAGGAATTTAATGGTGAAGAACAGTCGATTGTTCTGACGGCAGAGCAGCTGCCCTTTGTCGCACAGTGGCTACATGACATGAGTCGCGCCTTGCTGAATAAGAAGGGCGGCAATTCACAATGAACTACTACCCGCACCATATTGGTGACTTCAACAGCTCGACACGACATTTAACACGTGTTGAACGTTCGTTGTACAGAGACTTAATAGAGCTGTATTACGACACAGAAAAACCGTTGCCAGCAGACGATTTTGATCGCCTAGCTCGTCGAGTTATTGCTGTAACTGATGAGGAAAAGGGTGCGTTGAAGTACGTTCTGGACGAGTTCTTTACTTTGGATGGTGATCTATACCGTCATGAGCGCTGTGATCTGGAAATTGAAAAATACCACAGCAGCACATCAGCCAAAGCCAAGGCTGGTAAGGCTTCAGCAGAAGCTAGGGCGAAAAAAGGAATCGTTAATAATGGAAATAAAAATGAACACAACGAACAGAATTCAACAGACGCTCAACACGTGTTGAACGGGTGTTCAACTAACCAAGAACCAAGAACCAAGAACCAATATATATCTCTCTCTAAAAACGCGCGGACAGATTTTCCAGATCCGCTCGACTTCGACGAGCACGACCAACCCGATAACTCCGGGTATCAATCCAGCCAATCCGTTGCAGCTGACTCCTGCACTGGCGAACAACTCCGATTTACCGAACAGCACCTGCTGCTGGCTCGGACCACTGGCCTTGGAAGCGATTACTCCGACTCGGACATCCAAACCCGATTCGATTTGTTCCGTTGCTACAAGGCCAACGCAAACACCCTGAAAACTCAATCCGAATGGCTCAGCAACTGGCGCACCTGGTGCCAGCGGGAGAAGGTCAACCATGCGAAACAACCAAACCGTGCAGCCGGTAACGGCAGAAGTTCTGCGCAGCCTCGCAGCGAATCCGGAACCCAGCGAGCTATGCGACTTGCACAGGAAGCCGCCGAGCGACTTGCAGTTGGCCAGACTGGCGAAGGGCACTGAAAAACTCATGGCGACTTTGCTGCCGGTGCTCACCACGTATCACCCGGTCTTTGCCAGCCAGTTCTGTCAGACCGATGAGCAAACGCAGGGTGTGATTGCGCAGTACGCCAAGCGGATGCTGGACGAGGGTATCGACGCGGCCGGATTTGAACGCGGCATCAGAGCGCTGGAAAAGCGTGCGGCCACTGAGCGTTTCGCACCGAACCCGAGCGAGTTTGCCGTCATGTGCAAAGCGACACCGGCTGATTTGGGCATTCCGGACTTTCAAACGGTGTTCCTGCAAATCGTTGAACGCAACGGCGCAAGAGCCGGTGAAGCGTTTGAATTCAGTCATCCAGTCATCCGGCTCATCAGTCAGCGCAAAGGATCGCTACTGCGCGAACTCACCGGAATGGAATTCGAGCGGGTTATCAAATCCGAATACGACCACTGGGTTAAACGCCTGCAGGCCGGTGAACAACTGCCAGAGCCACAGCTGACCATCGGCCATGACCAGCGGCCAGACATGCCGGCCGAGCTGAGACTGGCGCCGGTGTCACCACTAGCTCAGCGCGTCGAAGCAATGCGGGCCGAAGCAGCGAAGCGCAAAGGAAATGATCTTGGGTAGCAACTTAGCCCAGCTGCCAATGGAGCAGCGTCAGGCCATCGAGCAGGACAAGCGGCGATGGCAGGAGGCGAACCAGCTAACCAACACGAAGCGGCCGGATGAAATCAGAGCGATGTTGGCAAAGATGCCAGACGGTGACGAAAAAGAGGATTTACGGCGCAGATTGAACGCCATCAGGTTAAACCGGCAGGAAAGAATCAAAAATAACGAGGCCAGCGCAAGCCACAGCAAGCGAACAGGGTGGAAGTAAGGGCGATGGTGCGGGTTGGTAGTTTGAAGCGATTACAGAGCGATTTGGAGAGGGTGATGGATTTAATAAAACGTGTTCGGATTGATCAGGTTGATAAGGCGATAAATACTCTTTACGGCAAGTGGCCGGGCTTGGGTAAGCACGACACATTAGGCCACGCTGCTGGCATTTGCTTCTCCTTTGATGGCCGGTCTGCGCCGATCTCGCCTCTCTGCACCCGCGCAGATTTCGAAGCCCGCAAAGCCGAGCGGCAGAAAAAGCCGGGCTGGAAGGATGCGCCTGAGTGGGCTCAGTGGTTGGCGCAGGATTGCTCTGGTCAATGGCGGTTTTATACCGATGAGCCTCAGGTAATCCCTAGCTCGTTTATTGTCCCTGGAGCATTTCGCGCCGTAGTAGGCAGGTTTATTAGATTTACTTCAGGCGAAGTCATCGGCGACTGGCGCGACACGCTGGAGCAAAGGCCAAACCATATCGTTGAGCCCGACGAAAAGGCCGAGCCCAAACTCGCCGAACTGGTTGATTGGTACGACTACGAAGCGCTGAGCATGCGCAAAAACGCACTGCCACCAGCTGGCGAAATCTGTGAGTGCTTTGACCATGAGCGCAATGAGTTTGTTAGAGTTAAAGTTCTGGATGCGCCAACGCATAGCCGCGAAATCGCTGTAGCGGTCATTTACGGGAATTCATTTAGCAAAGTCTTTTGGGGCTGTGATTTCCGCCCACTCGACTGGGACCGCAACCAACAACCAAAACCCGAACCAGATCTATCCCCAGAACTGAGCTTCCACCTATCCAACGCATTCAACGAACTGCAGGCCGGCGCTCGGTTGTTGCCTGAAGATGATCCAAGAAAACAAATGCTGGTCAGTCTGGCCAATGGCGTCAGTGTTGTGCGGGAGGGTGTGTGATGGTTATTGCGATTATCGTTTTATCTATCGCAGTTTTGTTGCTGCTGGTCGCTCTAGCGTTTGGTGCAATTGCTTTGGTTGATGCAAACGCCAGAGCAAGTTGTTTGACCGACATACTTCGAAGTGTTGAGGAAAGGCATGCGCGAGGCTCAGAGCTTGTTTACCAGAAGTTTGGCTATCGCGTTCCATTCTCTGAAAGCTACTTGCGACTCGAAGAAATGATGCTGGAAGAGGCTAAGCGGAAAGGTGGTGAATCATGCTGAAAACCATCAAGCACAAAGCCATCAAACTACTGATGTTCATAGCGCTCGCGGCGATCCTGTGTGCGATTGGTGCGCTGATTGTGTGGCTTTACCAGCACGGCAGTAGTGCTGCATTCCAGCTTGCTACGGGACTGCTGATGGCACTGCCATTCATTGCCTGGCGCCTTGTGCATGAGATTAATCACTATCAGCAAGGCGGTGAAGTATGACAATCATCTGGTGGATTGCGGGCGCTCTGGGCAGCTTCGTGCTGCTCTTAGCTTTAGTGCTGGTCGTGATGACTCGCATTGTAAACGGCATGGCTGATGATGAGGTGCAGGAATGATTTCACTAACACTACCACTGCCACCGAGCATGAATAGCTACTGGCGCAGCGCTACAACCAAGCCAAAACAATTTGGGCGCGGAATGCGTCTGGCGCAAAAGGCGATGTCTCCAATCACGGTTTACATCAGCGAGAAAGGCCAGCAGTTCCGCACTGAGGTTATTGCCGCAGTGCTGCAAGCTCGGGCAAACAAAAAGCTCACTGGCCGATTGCAGGTGGATTTGGTTATCCATCCGGCAGATAAGCGAGTGCAGGACATCGACAACCGCATCAAAGCAACACTGGACGCACTGACTCACGCCGGCGTCTACGCCGACGACTCGCAGATTGACCGGCTGATAGTTTGCCGCGGTGAAATCATCAAAGGTGGCCAGTGCCAGGTATTAATCACAGAGCTTCAGGGGTAACGCATGGTAATGGGCGCGGTTAGATTAGTTGCTGGAGTGGGAGTTAATGATGCTGACTACAAAGTGACGTCCTACGAGGGGAGGTGCCAGTCAATGTGTCCTTTCTATAAAGTTTGGAGCGGGATGATTAAACGCTGCTATAGCAAGGTTCATCAAGCTCAACGGCCTACTTACATTGGCTGTTCCGTCTGCTCAGAGTGGTTAACTTTTAGCAACTTCAAAGCGTGGATGGAAAAGCAGGACTGGCATGGAAAGCATCTCGATAAGGATTTGCTTACTCCTGGAAATAGAGTTTACGCGCCTGAGTTTTGTGTTTTTGTGGACGCCATGACGAATAGTTTCACTATTGACTCCGGAGCATCAAGGGGTGACTGCCCATTAGGCGTTTCATTTCATAAAGCGTCAGGGCGGTACGCCGCTTATTGCAACAATCCTTTTTCCGCTAGAAAAGTGCATTTAGGCCTCTATGACGACATGGATGCTGCGCATTTCGCATGGAAAAAGAAAAAACACGAGCTGTCTTGTGTGTTATCTGAAATGCAATCAGACCAGCGTGTTGCTGACGCACTTAAAGGTAGATACTTATGACAACTACAGTCGAGCGCTTATACACACGCCAGGTGCCAAAGAGCATCACCGGCAGCGAACTGATGTTTAAGAAGTCGGCCAATCCCATGACCGGCGAGGATGTGCTGGGGTTACTCGGGCAGGTTCAGCACCGGGAGCCAATCGGCGCTTTGGTCCTTGATGCGCAGATTGCGCAGAACAAAACGGCTCGGGCTAGATTGGTCGGAGCGCTGCAGGCGCAGCTGGTTCACTCCGGTAAGGGCGATGATTTAGCCTATGCGATGGCTGAAGCTGCAGTGAGCGAAGTAGTTGATACTCACATCTGCGGCAAGTGTCACGGCACCGGTCAGGTGTTCAGCCGCAAGTTTGCGAAGATGTTTGAATGCAACCAGTGCGCCGGTGTCGGGCGGATAATCCCGAGCGAAGCTGTATTACTGCGGTCCATCAATCTGCATTTGGTTCAGCCATTGACCAAAGCGGAGTGGGTAAAGCGCCACTACGATGATTTTATGGATGCGGTCGATACGCTGTACCGTCATGCATCTAACGCTGGGCGCTGTGCTCGGATGTTGCTTGATGGAATGGGGGAGTGAAAAAAGCCCGGCAATCCGGGCTTCCGTTACTAACCACTCAAGCAGCAGTTGCTTGGATAGCAAAAAACTACTACATTGCACCTAACGCAAGGTCGTTCAGTCTCGATTGAGCAGCAAGCTCGCAGCCTGGTAGATGTAAACAATAATCCTACCAAGCTCAGCGATGATTCTTGCAAGCCTCAACTTTCGATACAAAGGGTACATAGTACCTCCCGTCATAGAGTTTTCAGGTGCCCGTTGATGTCAGTTACCAAGCCTAGTCAACGGGTGCTTTTCTCTGTAATGCCCTAAGCAATATGATCATTACCATTCCGAGAATAGGGTTATGCACATTCAGTTGCAACTCGATTTCGTGACGATATAAAGCTTTTCATTTTAAGTTAGTGGTTGCTATTTAATTGATCCCGGCGCCACACAGCTTGGCCAGCTTGCAAGCGAATTATGCGAAATTAATAGAAATTGGATCCGGCCAGCAAACTCACACCATTACCCTGTTGATCTTTCAAAAAACAGGCTTATTATTTCTCCAATCCTAGGCATTTTCTGCTTGGGATAAACTGAACCCAGCACTCCGCTGGGTTTTTGCTTTTTAACACCCTGTTTTCTACACCCAGAACTTCTCACCCCGGTCTTTCTCCAAGCCGGGGTTTTTTCTTTTCTGAGGCTGTGAACACCAATCTGGCGTCAACCATGACTGAACAACACAAAGACCATGCGATGGAAGCTGACTTCGTAGCCAGTGGTTCTGTCTATCCAAAAGTTACCGCAGCCCGCATCGATGAATTGATGCAGCAAGTGACATTCAGCACGTACGTTGTGCCTGGTACCACGACCACAATTGCAACCGCAATCCTGCAGGTCGGTGCTGTTAAGTTCACGCTGGCCAATGAGTTCACCGCATGCGTTGATCCGCGCAACTTCAATGCTGAGCTTGGCGCTAAGTACGCCATCGAAAAAGCGGCAGAGTCAGCCCGTAGCAAGCTGTGGGAGCTTGAAGGTTATTCACTGGCGCAGCAGTTTGCTAATCTTTCAACCGGCTCGGTTGGCTGTCATCCATAACCATGTCCATCCAGAACAAACTCGCTAAGCGCGGCATCATCGGTGCCGTGGCGCTTTCTGCTGTGGCCTTGATTGTGCCGTGGGAAGGTAAGAAGAACGAAGTTTATCTGGATCCAGCAAATATCTTAACCAGCTGCTACGGCCACACTGGTCCAGAGCTAAAGCCCGGCATGAAATTCACTGACGAACAATGCCTGGACAAGTTGGCAGCTGACCTGAGCAAACACAACCGGCAAATGCTGGCGTTTGTGAAAGTGCCGCTCTCCGAAGGTGAGCATGCGGCTTACCTGTCCTTTGTCTACAACGCCGGTGCAGGCCGGTGGCAGAAATCCACGATGCTCAGATTGCTCAATGAGGGCAAGCGCAAAGAGGCGTGCCACCAGTTGATGCGCTGGGTTTACATCAAAGGACAACATTCCAACGGCTTGATGAATCGGCGCAGGGCCGAGACAAAGCTTTGCATGAGGGATTTGTAATGCGTACCTATCTGAAACATGGCCTGCTGGCCTTAGTCTGTTTATCCGTGCTGGCTCTTGGTGGCTTTGCTGCTCATCAATCGATTGAGCTGACACAGGCTCAGGCTGTGATTGAATCCAAAGACATCACCATCAAAACCCAATCCGATTCGCTGACCGAGCTGGCTGCGGTGGTCGATTCGCTGTCTGGTCAGGTTGATAGCCTGGTTGCTCAGGCTGAACTGGCGGCCGCTCTTAATGCAGAGCATGAGCGAAACAAGCAGGTGATTGCCGACACAGGCAACGACTGGCTGACTAACTCCAACAAACTGCAGGTGTCTGATCATGAACCCACGCGAACTTGGGCTGCTATGCCTTTGCCTGATGATGCTCTTCGGATGCTCATCGACGCCAGCACCAGTGACCAAAACAGTCACAGTAAAGCAGCCAGTATACGTTCTGCCGCCTTCAAACATGATGGCTACTGGTTGCCCACTACGGCCATTTAACGGCAGCAGCAACCTCGACCATCACCGATACACCCTCCAGCTCATCACGGACATCAAACTATGCAATCAGGAGTTTCTGAGGCTCAGGCAGTGGCAGCAAAGCGCGGAGCACGGCGAGTCGCCAGCTCAACAGCGCTATTGAACAACATCCTGGCTGAAGTGAAGTCCGGCACTGACCGGCAGCAACGGCTGGAATCCAGCATCGATAAATTAGCCGATGCGGTGAAAGACCTTGCGCTGTCGTCTGTGCGCTATGAAGAAAAGGTGCTGCAGCTGGAGCAGAAAACTACAAAGGAAATCGCAGTGCAGGGTGAACAGTTAGCCGCCCTGCAAAAATCCGTGAATGACATCAAAGACATCGTGGATGTATTAGAGCGCAACCGGCAATCGCAGCAGTATTGGTTCCGCAAAATCGTCGGTGTGATCATGGTCCCGGTGATTGTCGCCATCCTGCTGGCATCTGGGTACGCGTATCAAAGCTTTGGGGCGATTGGGCTCTGATATGACAGGTGCAGTAACAGCCTTTGGTGAAGATGGAAACCTCACCGCCAAAGAGGCTTTGTTTGTTCATCACTATGTGACCAATGGCTATAACGCCGCAGCAGCAGCCAGAGCGGCAGGCTTTGCGGAATCCTCAGCCAACACGCAAGGCGCGAAGCTAGTCGCCAAGCCCAGAGTGAAAGCTGCCATCGACTCACTGATGGCGCCAACACTCAAAAAACTGGATGTCACCAAAGAGCGGATCATCGAAGAGCTGGCCCGCCTTGCATTCTTTGACATCCGAAAGTGCTTTAACCCGGACGGCACTCTCAAAGACATCACCGAGCTTGATGACGACACAGCCGCAGCACTTGCCGGCATGGATGTGGTCGAGCTTGGCGAAGCAGGCGACAAAGAAGCCCTGCTCAAGAAATTCAAAGTCAGCGACAAAAAAGGCGCGCTGGAACTGCTCGGCAAGCATCTGAAGATGTGGACCGACAAAGTGGAAGTATCAGACGACAGACCTAAGGTTGTTCGTCGCGATTTAACTGGCAAGAAGAAACCTGCAGGTAGCGAATAGTGTGCAAACAACCTATGAGTTCGTTAGCGCTGCGCAAGGTGAAACGCTTGCACAGTACAGGCAGTCTCGCTGCCGTGTAACTTTCATCATGGGGCCGATTGGCTCCGGTAAAACGATTGAAAGCTGTCAGCGTGTATTTGACCAAATATGCGAGCAGGAACCCAACAAGTCAGGCGTGCGCAAGTCCCGCTGGGTAGCAGTTCGAAACACCTATCCGGACTTGAAAGGGACCACCATCAAGGACTGGCGCGAACTCTACGACAATGAGGATGTGAAGCTTGGCAAGTTCAATATGGACTTTCCGCCAACGCATAGCCTCGACTTTGACTTAGAGGACGGGACCAGAGTCGTTGCTGAAGTCGTATTTCTGGCGCTCGACCGGCCAGACTCAGTGCGAAAGCTGCGCGGCTTGCAGGTAACAGGCTTTTGGCTCAACGAAGTCAAAGAGCTGAGCAAAGCAGTCGTCGATATGTGTGATGGCCGGCATGGTCGTTATCCGGACAACTGCAGCTGGCACGGCATGATAGGCGACACCAACGCGCCAGATACCGACCACTGGTATTACGAGCTTGCAGAGGATGTGAAGCCAGAGGGCTGGAAATTCTTACGTCAGCCTGGTGGCGTGATTGAGACTGTGATCGGCACCGGCCACAACCGCAAGTCAGTGTGGCAACCAAACCCGAACGCAGAAAACCTGAACAACCTGCCCGAAGGCTATTACATCCGGCAGGTACAGGGTAAGAAAGACGACTGGATCCGAGTCAACCTCGGGAACCTGTACGGCAACGTCAGTACCGGCAAGCCGATTTACGGCGGCACGTGGAACGACATCAAACACGTTGCCAAGCATCCATTAGCAGCCATCCCACGGCATCAAACCCTGATGCTGGGCTTTGACTTTGGTCGCACGCCGGCCTGCATTATCGGCCAGCCACTACCAAACGGAAAGCTCAGGGTAATCGAAGAGCTTATTGCCACCGGTATGGGCATCCGCAAGTTCATGGATGAAATGGTCATGCCGGTACTGAAAGACAAATACAAGCGGTTTCCACTCTCACGCATTACGGCATTTGGTGATCCAGCCGGCATTGCGAAGAGCGGCAACGACGAGAACAGCCCGCTCGGAATCCTGGTTGAAGAATATCGGCTCAACGCTTACCCAACAGCCAGCAACTCACCAGAGCGACGCTGGGAAGCGGTGAATTACTTCCTGACCAACGACATCGACGGTCAGCCAGCTTTTGAGCTCAGCCCTGACTGCAAGGTGCTACGCAAAGGCTTTAACGGCGGCTACCAGTTCCGCCGCATCAATTCCAGCGGTGAACGCTACACGGACACCGCAGACAAGAACAGCTACAGCCATCCGCATGACGCCATCCAGTACCTCTGCCAAGGGGCGCAAGGCATGGTCGATTACGCATGGCGCGATAAGCACGACGAACTCATGCAGATGAATCAAACCGCCGGAACCGATAGGAAAACGGGTTACTAAATGTCAGAGAAAAAGCTCATGAAGCCGGGCCCGAAGGTCTATGGCCACGAATACAACCCAGACAGCAAGCTGGATTTGTTAGCGATGGATCTAGAACGCAAGCTGTCTGACACCATCTTCGAGCGTGCCACCATTGACCATCGAATGGTTGAGGACTTGCAGGCGTATCACGGCGTTTACCCAAAGGTTGAGTCTGAGGACCGCGAGAAATCCGGACGTGCGAATACCTATGTGAAGCTGACCCGTGCGAAAACGAATGCGGGTGAAGCGCAGCTGGTTGACCTGCTTTTCCCGAATGACGATAAAAACTGGGGTATTCGACCAACGCCGGTGCCCGAGATCTCAAAGCTGCTGAAGAGTGAAGAGCCAGAAGTGGTGGATGGTCAGCAGTACACCGATGAGCAGGGCAACGTCATCACCAAAGGCATGGTTGCCAAGCGTAAGCAGGAACTGCTGGAAGAGCGCTGCCAAGCCATGGAAGAAGAAATAAACGACCAGTTGGTCGAGTGCTCCTATAACGCCAAGGCGCGCCAAGCTATTCACGATTCGTGCGTAATTGGTACTGGCATCCTCAAAGGTCCGGTTGTGATCGGCAAGCTCGACAAGGTTTATCTGGAAACCGCGCCGGGTGAATTTACGCTGGAAATGAAAGAGTCATTCCAACCAGCAGTTGAAGTCGTGCGGCCTTGGGATTTCTTCCCGGATATGTCTGCCAGCAGCATTGATGAAGCGGAGTTTGTATTTGAACGCCGGTATATGAGCCGGCAGCAGCTGCGCGACCTCACCAGGCGAAAAGGCTTTCCAAAAGAGCAGATCCAGCGCGTGCTGGAAATGAACGCCACGCAGACGCAGCATACCAGCACCTACCAAGACGATGTGCGTCAGCTCGCTGGTTTGTCGGACACGCTGAACGATACGCGCTACGAAACGTGGGAATACCACGGACCAATCTCTTATCAGGTACTGGAGCAGCTGGGTGCTGTCGAGCCATCGGACGGTGATAACAGTCAGGCCGAAGTGATTGCAACGGTGTTCTACTGCGGTGGCATTGTACTGGGTGCCAGAACGCACCTGATGGAGTATGAGAACTATCTGCCTTACCGGGTCTTTAACTGGGAAAAAGACGATAGCTGTATTTTTGGTATCGGCATTCCTCGCATGGCCAAAGATGAGCAGGCCATCATCAACGCGGTCTGGCGCATGATATTGGACAATGGCGCTATTACAGCGGGCCCACAAATAGGCATGAATCCGGAAGCTATGGAACCGGCTGATGGTGACTGGAAGCTCAAGCCTTTCAAAGTCTGGAAGATGAAGAAGCAGTATCAGGATATTCGCCAGGTATTTAGCTCATTCGAATTCAAATCAAACCTGAACGAACTGTCAGCGATTTACCAGACCGCGCGCGTGCTCTTCGACGAAGTGGTTGGCATTCCAATGCTGGGGCAGGGTGAGCAAGGTCAGAGCACTCAGACGCTGGGCGGCATGTCCATGCTGATGAATGCAGCGAATACCGTGCGCCGGCGCCAGGTGAAGTCATTTGATGACGACGTCACATCACCGCTGATTAAAGATTTCTACCACTACAACATGGAGAACTCGCCTAAACCTGAAATCAAAGGCGATTTCCAAGTGGATGCCCGCGGCACCAGCGCGTTGTTGGTCAAAGAAACTCAGTCGCAAGCAATCGCCAACTTTATCAACATGGCTGGCAACTCAGAGATATTCGCTCCGGCACTGAAAATCAAATCACTGGAAATCCTTCGGCAGTGGGCGCGCACGCAAAACCTACCAGCCACAGTGGTCCCATCTGATGATGAGTGGAAAGACTACCTGAAGCGGGTTGAAGAACAGGCAAAGAACCAGCCGCAAGATCCGGCAATGGCCGTTGAACAAATGCGCGTGCAGCAGCAGCAAGCAAAGTTCCAGCATGAGACACAGCTTGAGCAGTTCAAAGCACAGCAGCGCCAGCAGGAAATGCAGTTCGAAGCCGGTCTCAAGCTGCAATTGGCTTCATCGCAAGAGCGCATTGAGCTGACCAAACTGGCGCAGGAAGATAAGCACAACACTGAAAGCCTGATGACCGAGCTGAAGAAAACGCAGGCAGATCACGCAGCAAACTGGCAGAAGTTCATGGCTGAAGTGCAGATTAAGCAGCAGGCAGGGCTCACCGCCAACTACGGCCTTGATGGTGCAGGCGCATGACGCACATTGATAACCACATCGCCGGCCGAATTTTCAAACGAATGTTAGAGACTCGCGCCAGCTTGCTGGAGCAGTTAGTTCACAACATGGATCCGATTGATACCGCACTGCTACGCGGGCGGATCCAAATGCTCGATGAACTGATTTCCGAATACAAAGCGCAAAAAGCCAACACAGAATCCGGCACTCAGTAACCACTGACTGCCCAACAAACCCACGCATCGTCGTGGGTTTTTTTATGACTGCGATTTAGGTCGCACTCAACCAAGGGAAAACCCATGAGCGATAACAATAACCCGGTCGTCAATGATGACGAAGCGGTCAGTCTGTTTTTGCAGATGAACAACGGCGACGACTCGAAAGACTCCAAGCCTGAGATCTCTGATAGCGGACTGGATCACGGCAACGGTACCACGCCAACTGAACTGGATAAGCAACCGCAAGACCTCAACGGCCATGGCCAGGCTGAAGATGACCCTTGGGCTGCAGTTCCCGAGCAATTGCGCAACGAGTACCTGACTGCCAAACAACGCGCCGAGCAATTTGAGTCTCAATACCATGCTGTCACAGGCCGCCTAGCTCCAACACAAAGGGAATTGGAAGCGGCACGCAAGCAGCTGGCTGAAATCGAAAAGCAAAAAGGTGCAAAAGGCGACAGCGATGCAGTGCCCACTGCCAGCGACATTGCAGGTAAATCCATGCAGCAGTTGCGTGAGGAGTGGCCCGACATCGCTGACGCCATGCAGACAGTGTTGGAAGCGCAGCGACAGGAGTTTGAACAGCGCCTGACGCCACTCCAGCAGATAGAAGCCGAACGGCGCCAGCAACAAGAGCAGGCTGCAATCCAACGCGAGCTATCCCGGCTTAGCCAGGCACATCCTGATTACACACAGTATGTCTCTAACCCGGCACTCGCGCAGTGGGTAGCAACACAGCCTCTCACAGTGCAAGCCATGTACGGCAGCACCTCTGCAGACGACAACATTGTCCTGCTCAACCTCTACAAAAGCGCAACCGGTGCAGCTCAGCCTGCACAGAAACCGCGCCAATCCAAACCCCTTTCAGACCACGCCGAGATCCCGCGCAAAGGCGCCGGCCGAGCTGCCGTGGACCCTGGAAGCCTTGATCCAGTCGAGCTGTTTATGCGGCTCAATGCTAACAAATCTTAGGAGGGCACATGCCTAACTTTTACGGGGACTTAGGAGTCCAAGCAGGCGTTTACGCCGAAACCAGAATGCTGGAGCATGCAGGTCCAATCCTGGTGCTGAACAAGCTGGGCGACCACAAACCGATGCCGAAGAATGCATCACAGGTGATCCGCTTCCGCCGCCCACAGGTGCTGCCACTGGCAACTACGGCACTGACCGAAGGCGTGCGCCCTAATGGCGTCGATTTCCGCTACACGCGGTTCAACGTGCCATTACAACAGTACGGCTCATGGGCGCCAATCACAGATGTCGTGGTTGACCTTCACGAAGATCCGGTAGGCGCTGACATGTCCAAAATGATGGGTGAGCAAGCTGCTGAAACCATCGAGCGCGTTGCATACGGCACGTTAATCGCCGGTACCAACGTACTTTGGGCGAATGGTGGCGCTCGCGCCGCGGTCAATACGTTCCTGTCACTGTCACACATCCGCCAAGCGGTCCGGACACTGATGGCTGCGCGTGCCAAGAAAATCACATCCATCCTGTCTGGCTCAACGATGATCAATACAACGCCGGTTGAAGCGGCTTATGTAGCGATCTGCCACACCGACATCATTGCATCAGTCCGTAACATCCCGGGCTTTGTGCCAGTGGCTGAGTACGGTCAGCGCAAGCTGCTCTGTGATGAAGAAGTGGGCTCGATTGAAGATGTGCGCTTCATCGCTTCTCCGCTTTTCAACAGCTGGGCAAGTGCAGGTGGTGCGCGTGGCTCAGGCGCTACGGAATGTATCAGCACCAACGGTACCGCTGCTGACGTTTACCCAGTGATTTTCTTGGGTCAAAACGCTTTCGGCCACATCGCACTGAAAGGCAACCATGAAGCTGGTGGCGCTATCAAGCCAATGCTGCGCAATCCTGGTACACCAACGTTCGGCGACGAGCTGGGCCAGCAAGGTTCAGTCTCTTGGAAAACCTACTACACCTGCGCAATCCTGAACGATTTGTGGATGCTGCGCTACGAAGTGGCCGCGCCACGCACCCCCGCTTAATAGCTGATTAAGCAAACCCGAGCCCGGCCAAGTGCCGGGCTTTTTCTTTTGACCGTGGAGAAAAACATGGCTTTAAAAATCAATGCTTCAACCAATAAAACTCAACTGGCGGCTTATGCCAAAGATGAGCTTGGGATCACTCTGGATAACGCAATGAGTCGCGATGACATGATTGCCGCGATCCGCGAAGAAGAAAAGGCACAGGGTATCAGCGGTGCTGCAGATGACGATGCTCAAGGACAGGACAGCAGTACGCCAAAAGCGCCAACTGAGCAGATTGATGATTACACCAAGATCCGTGCAGTGATCCAGATCGCTGATTTGCCATCACACGATGGCGGCGAAACCCCACCAGATACGCATATCGAAGTTGGTTGTAACGGTGTGTTCTACCAATTGAAAACAGGCGTCGAACTGGAAGTTCCTTATGGTGTGTACGACATCCTGAACAACATGCGCCAAACCAAATACTTTACGGAAAAAGATCCAGCCACCGGCCAGCAGCGCACCAGCTCACGCGAATCTTTGCGCTATCCGTTCCAGTTAATCCGCCTCATCAAGCCTGAATAACACAGGTACCGCGCATGACATTCCTTGAACTGTGCCGGCGCGTCCGGCAGGACTCTGGTATTTCCGGCGATATCGCATCCGTAGTGAATCAGCAGGGCATATTGCTCAAGTTGGTTACGTGGGTGCAGCAGGCGGAATACGACATCGTGAACAGTCGCAAAGACTGGAATTTTATGCGCGGCAAGGCATCAGGAACACTGGAAGCTGGCAAGGCCGAGTACCTGCCTGCAGATCTGGGCATGCAACCGTTTGCGATGCTGAACAAAGTCTATGTAGACCGGCAACCGCTGAGAAAGTTGGACTTTGAATATCTGGATGATTGGCATCTGAAAAACGGTGGCGCGCCGGATGGGACGCCCACAGCTTTTGCTGAGACGCCTGACGGTTCCATTTTGTTCAACCACAAGCCGACACAGGCTGTGCAGTTTGATATTCGGTACTACAAGGCTGCCACCAGGCTAAGTGCAAATACATCTGTTTCGCCCATCCCGGTCGAGCATGAAGAGGTGATCATTCAAGCTGCGCTGATGCACTATGCACGGCATGAGCAGGATGATTTCTTGCTGAGGGAGTCGACTACAGCTTACGAGCGGCATTTATCCAACCTCTGCAACAAGCAGCTTCCGGATCTGTTCATACCGGGTTGGGGTCGCTGATGAGCAAAACCCGAGTCGGTAAGGTCATTTTAAAAGGTGGCCTCAATCTGGCCGCGTCCGTGCTGGAGTTAAATCCAGGCGAGTGCACGCAGCTCAGTAACTACGAAGTGAACACGCTGGGCCGGTATCAGCGCTGCTTGGGCTTTGAGCGCTTTGACGGCAAAACGGCACCATCGTCTGTGCTGCCTGCCAATTTGGCAGGTTATCCATTTGCTGATGACGCAAGTGAAGCTGCTGCGGTTGAAGCTGAGCAGGAAGTATTGCGCAGTCTCATTCTGCCGGTGCCAGGCTCTGGCCGCATTTTGGGCGGCTTTGTGTTTGCCGGAGTGGTGTATGCCTTTCGCAATAACGCTGACGGCACTGCAGCCAATTTGTGGCGCTCAAGCACTGGCGGCTGGCAACCGGTATCGACTCCGGCGCTGTTGCCCAATGGCCGATATCAAACCGTCCTAACGAACTTCACCGGCTCTGCCGGCACCAAAGAAATCGTGGGTGTCGATGGCGTGAATAAGGCGTTCCGGTTTAACGGGACTACGTTTACCCAAATCACCGGGCCTATTACAACACCTGATGCACCAGTACATGTTGAAGTGCTGCCAAGTCAGGTACTTCTGCTGGCCTATCGCAAAGGCTCGCTGGTATTCAGCGGCGTTGGCGACCCTACGAAGTGGAGCAGCGTTGATGGCGGCGGTGAGATTGCTGTCGCTGATGAAATCACCGGGCTTGCCGTGCAGCCGGATAACAGCTGTGCGGTATTCTGTCGTAACCGGACCTATGTCCTGTACGGCAAAACCAAAGCTGATTTTAACCTGACCACTTTGAGCAGCAGCACCGGCGCTATTCCAAACAGCATTCAGAACATCAATGACAGTGTGTATCTGGATGACCGCGGGATGACGCGCCTCAATCGCGTACAGCAGTTCGGTAACTTCGATATGGCAACCATCAGCCAGAAGATTGAACCGCTGCTAAAACGCTACGCAGGACGCATTACAGCCAGCTTTGTCATTAAGTCGAAGAATCAGTACCGGCTTTGCTTTGATGACAGCACAGGCATCATCGTGACGTTCTTTGGTGCAGAGGTTGCTGGCTTCAGTACCTTCAGCTTTGGCCATGTGATCCGTAGTGCTTTTAGCGCTGAAGATGAATCTGGCCGTGAAGTGGTGTTCTTTGCCGGTGACGATGGCTATCTATACCAGGCTGAGCGTGGCTTTAGCTATGACGGCGCCGAGTATCAATCTACGATGCGACCCGCTTTCAACCATGTCGGAAGTCCGGACACTAAAAAACGCTGGCGCAAAGTCGTGGTTGAAGTCGACACACCAAGCAGTACGCCGCTTTCTGTCACGCCTGATTTTGATTATTCATCACCTGACACGCCGGCAGACCGGACACAGTACATCACTGCAACCGGTGGTGGCGGCTACTGGGATGCGGCCGCGTGGGATAGCTTCAGCTGGTCCGCTGCCAGCACGTTTACTGCAGATATCTACATCGATGGCGTGGCGCGCAATATGTGCCTGGTCGTCAATTGTCGCTCAAAGTCAGCACCGCCACACGTTCTGAACTCATTCCTCTACCACTTCAGCCCGCTGGGCCTTCGGAGATAGCAGCATGCTAAACCTGTGGAAACACACGAATCCGTTCGAGCCGGGCACAACGGTTCGAGCAGATCACGCAAACTTCAAGCTGGATGGTATTGAGGCCAGCTTTGAAAGTATTGCGGAATACCTTGATAGCAAGATGATCAACCTGCCTGCATCTTTCACAGGCAATGCTCACATTCCAAACAAGACACTTAATAACGCCATTGTGTGGTTCAACACATCAGGCGATATCGATGTGTATTCGATGACCATCTTTGAGCAAAAGGTTACAGACACCGCGGCAAATGCTGCATCTGCACTGGATAGCAAAAACAAAGCAAAGACATCTGCAGATAACGCCCGGCAGTCAGAAATCAACGCTGCATCCTCCGCAGAGTTGGCGCAAGGCGCTGCCGTGACCGTGGCAGGCGCTGCGTTCTTTGCAGGCCTTTGGAATGCAAGCACAGGCAGTTTCCCAGCACCACCAGCGCTTGGCGGCTCCAGCATATGGATGGCATCAAGTAATGGGACCGGCGCAACTGCAGCTGTCAGGGCTGGCGACTTAATCATCTGGGACATTATTGCCGGCACTTACCGGCACTTTGCCGGCGCCGCCCGGGTGATTGCACTCGAAGCGCAAGTGAGCACCATCAACACCACTCTCAATGACCGGATCAACTATCTGGAAGCTATCGCACTGGCAGGTAACAAAGCATGATGAATTCGAACTTAAAGACGCAGGTTCAGGCACGCATTAACGCGATTACCGGAGCTACCACACTCAGTGAATTGCTGCAGCTACAGACTCAGGCCAATGGCCTTGGTTGTGATACCACACTGCTTGATGCGCAGATCCAATCGAGGCTTACGGCCATGAATGGCGCAACACCTCTTAACGATTTAACTTTGGGAGCGCTGCTGGCGCAAGGCGGGAAGGGGCGCGCTTACTACCAAGTGCCGTTTGCTGTGTCGAAGGGTGACAAACTCTATATCGATGCGTTTGGAACGGTGAAGCAGCAAAAGTCTGTTGGTAATGCCCTGATTTCTACCAGCACATTTTTGAATGAATTTGGACAGCTAAACCATATACCAATCCCAGAGCGCTCAAGTGTTGGTGGTAATGATTCTGATGCATCCGGTTTTGTGTTTCTGCTTAGCACCGGCAACTGGCTTATTGGTCGCTTCTACCGCGAATCAAGTTCCAGTGGTGGCACTATTCGTCTGATCGTGGTGAATAGCACTTTTACGCAGATTTTGACGGAAACTAAGTACGACTACACTGTCAGCCTTGGTGTGTCTGCAACGGGCAATAACTTGGTTGGCGTGCGGGAGGTATCTGCAAATACATTCCGAGTTTACTTACAAGCCACTGAGCCATCGAATGGTAACTACATTCATCTTGCCTACTTTAGCCTTGCATACAATCCAACCAGTCACGCAGTTACAGGAGGCGCTGGCGCAATAGTACATAGCCTCAGCGGCGGTGTACAATGGGCTCAGAAGCGTATATACCTGGCTCAAGGCGACCGATATGTTTCACTTGCAGACGGCACTAACCGCATATACGCATTGGATTTGCAGACTGGGGCTGTCACAAACTTTGCATCTATCGGAACCGCTGGTAGCGGAGATACGCAGTTTGATCAAGCAAACGGCACTAATGTATGGGGACGTGTAATAAACGCCGGTGTCGCAATTCTGTATCGTGCCGACACTATTGCAACACAAGCGCTTCCTAGCAATCTTCAAGCAGACGGTTGTTTTGGTTCTTCATGGTCAGTTCGGCATATTGGTGGTGGGCGCTGGCTGTGTTTAAGCGCTACAGCGATTAAGCTGGTAAAGTTCAATGCCGCATACACTACAGCGGCAATTTACACGTTGGACGCCGCTTTCCAAGCTCCGTCTTCGCTGAACATCGCAACAATCGTTGCCGATGGCAATAATTACACAGTTGGTTTGGGGTTCGGCGCATCAACCCTTTCGCAGGTCATTGCATTTACTTGGGACGGTGATGCCGCTCCAACAAATTATCGACCTGACGCCGGGTTCCGTGTGACTGACAGAGCAAACTTTGTATGGCCAGGCTCAAGCAGCAATCACTCCATGAGCCATCTGATCACCCCGTCACAAAAAATAGTTTGTAGCGCGAAGTCAAATGACACTTCCAATAGATCTCGACTGATGATTTTGCGTGTCGACTTATCTGAATACATGCCTCATGAAACGTCAGTTTTCGCGACATGCCTCACCGCTGCATCGTCTGGTCAGCTTGCTGAAGTTGAGTTGGCCGCAAACACAGAAGTAGTAGGTTCAGCCGGCATTGCCTCTTACTTTGGTAAGTTGCATCAAGGTTTACTAACCACGTTGCCGGTTCGGTTGAATCGAGTGAGTGCTGGACGTTATGCCTATTCGGAAATGGGGCCGGCAGATCAATCACTGTTTCATCGCCGTGAGCTGTCTGTGCCATTAACGCAGGCCTATCTGGTGCTGCCTGCAGATACCAGAACTTTGTTTGCTGCAAGTGGCGATATTGCGCTGATTACTCCATTTACGAAATACGAATTTACAGCAGCCGCGCTGGGTTATGTACCGGTTGCAACCAGAACAATCTGCGCTGTTCGCACAGGATCATCGCCATCCATTCAAGCTCAGGAGTCTTTATGATTGGTATTGTTGTTCCACCTGGGGCATTGCCGGCTCCACCACTTGCTCCACCAACCTTCACTTACGCCAATCAGGCGGTAAGCATCAACGGACAGAGCCGGCCATTTGCGCCGGTTTTTTTCATTCATGAGGATGACTTGATCCGCATCGAAGCTGATTTGATGGAAAAGGACAGCCAAGGCAATTTGTTTGTGACACCGTTCAGCGCGCCGGGTGAAATCAGCACCCCTGTTGTGCGGCACGGCTCAGGCAAGCCGACCACTGACGAGTTGTACCTTCGAACCACTATCACTGCGGGCCATGTCGTGATGCAGGGCCGGTTACCATCTGGCGACTGGAAGCTTTTGCCGGAGCGCATCAATCAGGCACTGAAGGTCATCAACGCGCCATTTGAAGTGTCACTGGCACCCATCACTTTCATCGTGAGCACCCCAACATGAGCCAAACACCAATCATCCAGCAGTATGTGCCGGTGATTTATGCCGGCTCATTAAAACCTATCTCATTGACCATCATGGCAGCGGACCGCATCTGGTTCAGCCATGTGGCTTTTGATTGTGTCGACCATGTGGTGGAAGCGCGCGGCGGACATGGCGTTGTAAAGACGCCGATTGAGGACTTTTTGCTCCGCTATGGCTGGGTGAAGCGTGGCCTTTATCCAACTGCTGTGCATCCGGATGACTGCATGGCAAAAGCCCGCAGCCTGATTGGCTTTGACTATGACGAAGAGCTGATTGTTCGCATGGGTATCGGCATTGATCACGAGGTCGATAAAGAGCCCAATAAATACATCTGCTCTGAACTGATAGCCACCTGCACCCAAACACCGAACCCGGCTTACTGGCATCGCTATCGCATTCGTGACGCCTATCGCCACACCATTTTTGAAGCAAGGAAACCGCATGGCTAACTGGCTAAGTGTGGATATCAACCAATGGACTGATGTTTATGCTGCGCTAGACATTACGCCTGGTTTGGCGTTGATGCTGCAAAACATCGGGCAGTCCAGACTGGCATTTGCTATCAGCGATGTACTGCCGGTTGAGGGTCAGATTGACCTGATTGCAAAGGTTGATGACATCGTTGAAGTGAAGTCTGGTGCTGCAGGGCTTTGGGTGAAGCAGTATCTAGGCAGCAAAGGTGAAGGGTTACTGGTTGGTCGCACTAAAACTGACTTTAGCAAATTAAGGCCATATACCGGATTAGATCAACTAACCGTATCTGGCGGTACTTCAGGAGGCGGAACCGTGACAAGCCACAGCAGCTTGACCGAATTGGAAGCAGATGATCACCTGCAGTATTTCAACCAGGCACGAGGTGATGCTCGGTATCTGCGCCGAAACAACACAGTGCCAGCTGATATTACCGGACTGAGTGACCTGTTAACCACACTCACCAACGCCGTTGATGAGCGTGTGATTAAGGTTGTTGGGAAAGGTCTATCAGCCAATGACTTCACTGATTTACTGCTGTCTAAGCTCAACAGCTTGCCTGCTGGCAGTGCCGGCAAAATTAACTGGTCGGATATTGTCGGCTTTGCGATGCCAGCTCATAACCATGGCATTGCGGAGGTATCTGGCCTGCAGGCTGCGCTAGATAACAAGGTGAACGTTCAGGCAGGCAAAGGGTTGTCGACCAACGATTACACCACAGCTGAAAAGAACAAATTAGCAAGCCTTGAGGGCAGTCATTACCGCGGCGTTTATGCAACGCTCAGCGCACTGCAAAGTGGCGTGATTAGCCCTGTGGCGGGTGATTATGCGGATGTTGATGCAGGCTCTGGCTCTGCGGTGTCTCGCTTTATTTGGGATGCAACAGACAGCGGCTGGGTGCAGCAAGTAGCCAGTGGCGGCTCGATGACTGGCGCACAGATTAAAACAGCTCTTTTTGCTGAGGCTGACACGAACAACTTCAGTAACAGCTATAAAGCGAAATTGGATGGACTTGCCACTGGCGCGACAGCGAATGCTACTGACGCACAGCTTCGGGACCGGGCTACCCATACAGGCGCCCAGGCAATTAGCACTGTCACTGGATTGCAGACTGCTCTTGATGGCAAGGCAGGGACTGCAGTGGCTTCGACATCGACAGATGGCCTGATGTCAGCTGCGGATAAAACCAAGCTCAACGGCATCAATGCTGGCGCAACCGTCAACGCGACCGATGCTCAGCTTAGAGATAGAAGCACGCATACAGGTACGCAAGCAATTAGCACCGTTACTGGACTGCAAACAGCGTTGGATGCGAAGCAGGCGACAGAGGCAGGTAAGGGGCTTTCAGCGAACGATTATACGACCACAGAGAAAAACAAGCTGGCCGGTGTCGCTACAGGGGCCACTGCCAACTCGACAGATGCGCAGTTGCGTGACCGTTCAACACACACTGGAACTCAAGCCATCTCAACCGTTACCGGCCTTCAAACAGCCTTAGACGGCAAGCAAAAGACAATTACACAAAGTGCAACTCAACCGGCATCGCCGCAGGTTGGTGATTTGTGGATCCAAACATAGGACTGAGAATGATGATTATGAATTTAGCCATCGAGTTGGTGAAGCCGGAGTATTCCGGGCTTTCGAACGAACAGGCGCTTGCGACATTGCATGCCGTCACTGTCACTGAGGGTGTGATGGTTCCGGCGACGACTGTCAGCCAACTGCTGGCAAAACTTGGCTTGAGCGGTGCAATTAAAGACATCGCTGACACTGCCGGCCATCCATTCAGAGATTCAATGATTTCAATGATGTGGTCGATTGGCGGCAATCACCCGTTCAATTTCATATCGGGCACCACGTCCGGCGACGGCAATCTGGCAATGCTGGACGCCATGATTGCCGATTTGGCGGACCTGTCTGCAAGACTGGCAGAGTTCAAATCAAAAATGGTGTCACTTGCCAATCGAAAAACCAGACCATTCGCTGCCGCCACGCTGGCTGATGTTGTTGCCGCTCGCGCTGTGCAGTTCGACGGCCAGTGGCACGAGCTGAGCGTGACTGATGGGCGCACATTGATGCTGCGCCTGAACTCTGCCGCGCCTGAAGCGACCTATATCGTCATCCAGATGCAAGACCAGTACGCCGACGGCGTTTCGGACTGGTATCACGCGACAGCGCTGCACGGCATCGAAGCAGTTCGCCAATACAGCGCGCCACTGCCGCACAATGGCTATCCTCGCAAGCTGCGGTGGCGCTGTGAA
>Ga0075154_10000675_pt1 | contig 27488 bp, 19 predicted proteins | sample JI71714BDNA_FD_70965 | JGI IMG/M metagenome (GOLD analysis project Ga0075154, IMG submission 70965) | Wastewater effluent complex algal communities from Wisconsin, to seasonally profile nutrient transformation and Carbon sequestration -... | ecosystem: Engineered > WWTP > Effluent > Algae...
CCCATATCCATAAACCCGTCATCATCAACATCCCATGCCGAGAAAAACGGAAGGCGTTCGCATGAAGCTCCCTGACTACAAAATCCGGATTGGTCAAGGATGAGATCGGCACATAAAGGGTGGCTCTGGGGAGTAATTTGTCCCTGTGAAGAGGGGCACTCCATACAGGCTGCGGCTTCGGCTTTAGCCAGTGTGGTTTCAAATTGACTACGCAAGGCCGTGTATATACTGCGGAAAAATTGCCAGCGGGTTAGTTGTCCTGAAAGCGGAGCAGTGTTCAATGGAGCCAGCAGTCCGGTTTGGTTGTTCTGCGGACTGCCATGATATATCTGCATGTATTGAACAAACTCATCGGGATATACCGCATGGGAACCCAGGCTTAAATCATGGTTTCTTAAATTTTCCGGGTCGGAAATAATATACCATACGCTGATATTTCGGGTCCCCGAAGGAAGAATGTCAACTTCGATAAAGTTGAAGAGACGGTCGCTGAGAATTGTCAATGCATCGGTTTGAAAACCGCTTCCGTTGCAATTATTAAAAATAGGGTCTCCGGCACAGGTATCACGGTCTGCTATGTATACAAAATTTGCTGGTAGATATTCAGATGCCAAAACTAGAGCAGTATATTGAAAATAATTAGGTAGACCAAAATCCCAGTAGGGGTAAAATAAAAAGTTATCAATTGCCTCTTGGTCAGTATGCACTGAATTCATGAGTGTCAGATAATCCTGTGGACTTATTTCAGTAGGGGAACCTTCTTTACAAATGCATGGTGCATCTACACCCTCACAATAGGCTTTCCATAAACAATATTCCGGATGTCTTGAAAAAAGCTCATCTTTTAATAATTGAAAATCCGTTGAATTAGCATCCAGATTATTCCAATTGGCACGTACTTCTTCCCAGGTAGGATTAGCCGGAAGTGTAAGTCCGAGCAGGGCATAAAAATCATCAAGCAGATCATCAGCATAAAGAGAAAGCCATGCATTCCGGTTTTGGTAATTGTTTTCAGCACCCGAGAGATAGTTGGCATTGGCCATTCCGGAATATTCGGGATCCATGGGGCGGTTATCAAAATACTGTCCGCCCGGTAAGAGGTCGCGAATGAGGATTACCCTCTTCATTTCGCATTCCGTTCCCATATTTACGATTGGTGTTGCTCCGCAGAGTGCCTTACAATCCAAAATGGACTGCTCAGCATTTGCAATATAACCCTGCGGGGCGGTTTCAAATACCGGATTCCCTAAATTATCCATTACCTCCAACAGCACCTGGGAATCGGTGTAATCAAGACCGCCTGATGAACTTAGATTACGGTAAACGGTATATGTTTGTCCATTGTGGCTGTATGTGTATTTGTAAGCATTGTCGCACTGGGTTTCGCAATCAAAACAACCTGGCACAAAAGGAGCCGTGAAACAGGCATTGGTAGTTGTTTGCCAATCATTTCCCAAATTTTCTGAAACGGCCTCCATCACTTCTTCAAATCCGGTCTGTTTAATACGCAGTACTTTATTTATGCTGTATACGCCCGGATCCAGCAGAACCGAAAAGGCAAATGGCATTTGAACCGTTTCCGGATCCTGCCAGCCTTGGTACTGAGTCGGTACCATTTCTAATCCCTCATTATCTTTCAACGAAAGCATAAACTCAAATTTACACTGGTAAGTGCCGGCGCAAAGACTTTCATATTCAGCCGGGCTGATCGAATAACTGAAACTGTATTCCGTAGGCATAGTAACCGTAAAAAACCTGCCTGCGGTAAGCGTTCCGTTACCCATAAGCGTATTATTTGCCAGCAAATCACTACTCAATAAAACCGGAGCCTCATTCACGGGCTCTAATTGATCTTTCGTATTGGTTCCGGAAAGGGCTGTGGCAACGGTACGCCCGTATCCATCCAGGTAAGAAATGGAAGCCTGTCCGTTTGGATCTATTACTGCATTTTTTTTGTAATAAGAAACAAACCCCGCTTCTGAACCAAAGAGCCGGTCAATTTCAGCCTGCCCTCCAGGTGTACCGTAAAGGTATTTGGTGGCATGGTCACCATTAATCTTATGCGTTGGACCCGCTCCGGATGAGCTATGCGGTCGTCCGGAACCGTCGTTCATTAAGCGGGTCTGTACGTAGGGGAAATCTCCAGCTTCCGCAATATAGGCTGTTAAATCAGCAAGGTACTGATCGTAAGGAGCCGGTGAAGAGATACCCGTAAAATTCACGAAAGGATTTTGGTCAGAATAAAACTCTTTCGTTTTGGAAGTATTTGTAGTGATACCGTTAAACGCAGTAGTTGAGGTTAACGCAAAATCAAAATCTTCGGCATTTAATCCGCCGTTCAGGTTTTCAAAATAGGTGTAATGTTCACCCCTAACCGGTAAAGGTAAAAAGTTGATGGCCGGCCGGCCCATAAAATCCAGTGCAGACTCGGCAAGCACCGTGTTTTCATCCGTATTGAGAGTTGTAAGCGTTTGCCGGGTTCGTCCTGTTCCGTCCACAAAAGCAACCACGCCCTTTCGTTTACCTTCCTCGGCAAACGAAAGCGTTGCTGTCCAGTTTTTATCCGATTCCAAACCGCAGAATATGAACTTATCCGAGCCCTGTGATAAATTATCAAAATTCACATTCCCTGTTCCGGTTCTTGACCACTTTCCTTCCAATCTTACAAAGTTATTGTTTACGTCAACACCGATTCCTCTTACCCTGTAAACAATGGCTCCGGTAGGATAAAGCAAAGGAATATCATAAAAATTACCCGTAATGTTTACCCGTGTGGCATTTCGCCAGTCAAATGCGAAATTGGCAGAAGCCGAAGGCATAGTTCCGTTTGTTGAGGGCGGAATATCAATAAAAATCCATTCCAGATCATAACTCTCAGCACCTTGAACGTATGGCCATGAAAAGCGGATGATATTGTCGGGAACATTGGAATTAGCGCATACAGTTGAGGGATCTGCAATGCCGCCAGGCGTTAAGTGTTTAATGCTCGGCACGATCTGCGTGTCAAATTCTAAGCTTCTGACCGAGGTGCATTGCCATTCAAAACTGACCTCAGGCATTGTTTCGAGCGAGTTCAGTGTAGTGGTTGACTGTTGAACTCCATTCTGGTCGAATACCGTTTTTTTAATCTCAAGTATGGAAACCACAGCCTTGTGATAATTTAATCCTGAACGGTAGGTTTTTACCGCAATGTCTTCATAAGTACCCTCCTGAAAGTAAAATATACTTATTGATTCTGCGCCCAAGGTTTGTACGAGTGCATTATTGGTATTGTAGAACTTCACTTGATATTTGACATCCAGTTTCCAGTTTTGGTCATACACAAATCGTAACCGTTCATTTAACTTGAGCGTACCGCTGATATAGATATCGTTAATGACCCCTTGGGGTGTGGGAGTATAGAAAAACTGGTCGTATACCGTGATGGGCGAGATGTCCCACATCTGGCCTGTATTTGAGGCCTGGGTTAATCCCAGCTGGGCTCCTTCCCTGGATACCAGTTGAGTAAAGTCGGCAGACCGGGCGCTTAGGGAAAACGCCGTTAAAACAAGCAGGATAAACAGCTTATTCAATAATGAGGTCTTTCTTGGGATCATAGTTGAAACTATTAATAAGTTTGTAATGAGAAAAAGCAGGTAAAAGGGATGCTGATTTATTTTTTCCTTTGATAAAAGCAGCTTCCGAAAAATCATTTTTTCCGGCAATCCAATCCGGGTTAAAACCGGAGTAGCGGATAAGTGTCTTTTTATATTTTACGTTTCCTGAATAGACATATACAATTTCCTGTATAACAGGAATTTTTTGACCGAACTTGATGGTTAAATAATTAAATTCAGAATTCGCCTTTTTGGGTGTCATCTTCATGGTCACCGACTGCTCATCTCCGGCTATTTTCACCACATTATACATGGAGGTAAACCTTTTCTCCAGCAGCTCGGCTCCCGTATTCACGGGTTCCTGCTTAGTTTTTTCCCTAGGTGAATAATAAACGGTTTGGTTGGGATGATCGGCTACCAGCACAAAATCTTTTCCGTTAATGACTTCGCGGCCGTCAAATGAGGTTAAGGAGTTTAATCCCGAAACCTTCGTGAATCCCTTCATGGTTCTAGAAGGCGTTTTGGCCTTTTCATCGGTATACATCGCCAATGAAACCTGAACCGAAAAAGACTTCAAAGAAGCATAGTAACTTGCCGATCGCTCCAGAATGGAAGTCTGCGCATTCAGCGTCATTAAGCCGAAGACCGTCAGGAAACTGCCTAAAAATCCAACCTTCCCCATATTAGTTTCCATCAAAAGTGTGTTTAACGTTTTTGCGGGTCGTCTGAATGGTTCTTATGCCTTCCGACGTTTCCTTTTTAACCTGTATCAGCGTATTTTCCTCGTCATAATTAAAAAATGCCGCATAATTGTTGTCATCAAGGATGGCTCTCAACAAATATTTCTGAGGGTCATACACGTATGACTTGAATGCCGCATCGGCGGGATGGATACGGATATCATCAAGATAAACAACCGAACCGGAACTCGGAACAATATCAATGGCTGCATTGGTGCTGGTAAAACCTCCGAAAGGCAGATCGTAAAGGTCCCAGATGCGTTTGGTATCCAGCATGATTTCGGCCCTGCGCCAGCCTTCAATCGCGGGCTCATCGGTACTTACAATTACGGTTCCGGGGAAAGGCCCGTTATTTACGCCCTGTTTTTTAAAGTTTACGGTAATACTCTGCGCATTATTGCCCGAAAACTTAAACCAAAAACTGAGTACATATTTACGGTTTCTTAAAAACTGCAGACCATATTGCGACAGATATGAAACGATATCGGGCTGGCCAACCACAGGCACAGTCAAGGTGATGAAACCGCTACCGGTATTTATTTTCAAACTCCGGTTACCCGTATGGCTTTCCTCCGTAGATATCGATATGGATGCGTTTGTATTTGCAGCCGCTTGAAGAGCTAAATGCCCCCTGGGTTGGTATGTGGTTGAGGCCGATTCTTCAAAGCCGTCAAACGCAATTTCATGATAAGCTGCATTATTGGCACTTGCCGTAACAACAGAATTTCCATACCCGTAAAGTTCGGATGAATAAATATTTAAGGCGTTGCGGTTTTCAATTTCAAATCCGTAAGGACTATATCCGTAAGGGGTAACTTCGGCTTGCCAGCGCCAACCTTGTGGGGCTTGTATATTATTTTTGTTCCCAACTAAAGCTCCAATTTCATTACTAAAGAGCCAGTCAAATACCGAGAATCGCTCATACGTACCATCACGCCCTATAAAAGTATTATAGTCTCCTGACTCATTATATTGTTTACGGTCAGTAAAATAAGCATTCGTGCGCAGCTTCCGCCATATTCCCCTGTTACCCTTTAAATAATCATTCAATGCGGCAAAAGGGCCAAACTCAGAGGCATAAACCCATTCATCTGAAAATTCATCAGCCGAAGCGTTTAATACTCCGTCCATACAGAAAGTCAGGTTGGTACATTTATAATGGAGCTTAACCGGAATTTGGATCAAGGAACCGTTGTTTGTATGATAATTCAACAATAACCATCCAGTTTTGTAATATCCAAATTCAAGATTTGCTGGAGAAAAATCTAGGTTCATAAGCTGCTGCGGGATAGTAACCGCAGTTTGACATCTTAATGATTGATTTTCAGGATCTGAAATAAGGGCTGGATTGTTGTACTCAAAAATAATTTGAGGCCCATAAAACGAATTATTCCCTTCAAATTGAATTGAACCGGTAAAAAACAAATCAGGGTTTGCACAATCCGGAATTCCTTCAAATTCAAGGTCCGGAAATTGGGTATTCGCCATTGCTCCGCTATAGGCACTATTTTGGTACACATTTTCGTTGTAGAAATCTATCAGCGGATTATGGTAAGCACCGATCGGATTCACAAGTGATGCGAGGGATCCGGACGGTACATTCTGCATATTCCGTTTTCCCGATCTCATGGTAACATAGCGGCCATTTGGTGTAACCACATTTCCAGACGCATCAACCATAATAACAGAACCCTGTGCTCCCTGATTTACCGCAGTAACCCAAACACGCTGTCCGGCTTCAGAAAGCAGTTCGTCTCCTTTTTCAAAATACTTTTCAGGATTGGGAAAAGCATTTGTTCCCGAAAATGTGTAATAATTGCGGTAGTTTCTGTAAGCAGCTTGCATACCCGAGTAATACCAGTGTGCAGGGTAGGTGTAATTGTAAATATATTGGTTGTTCTGGCTTTGCTGCGCATTGTCGTAATCGCTGGTTACGGCCGTCAGCAGTGGACTGCCATTCTCAGGATCATATAACAGATTTTTGGTCGTTTTCACAGCCCCTTCGGCCATTTCAACCACTTCATCCAAAATACCAATTTTATTTACCACTTTAGTTGTAACTACCGTTCGGGCAGAATTTTCATTGTATTCAAAGTTGGGGAAAACGGTTATAAAAAATCCAGATGGAGCAGGATCAACCCCTGCGTTTATCTGTCCGCCGGCTGATATAAAATAACTGAAATCTTCCTTCATCTCAGAGAACATCTCTGAACTTTCTCCCATAACGGCTGACCTTACCTGCTGGTCGGCGTCTAATACGTCAACCGTGTTGAGCAAGTTGTTTCCGCTTGACTTGTACTTATATAATTTTTTACTGAGTGGAATGGCATTGGCAACAAGCTTTCCTTGTGTAATATCCCAGTCATCACGGTCATAAAGCGATTCAGCTTTCGGTTTTCCGTGCATATCATTCAGCTCAATATAATACCCTTGTGAGTAGCCATAGCCCTTTAATGAAATAGTAGCTATAAAAGGTATAAATACGGTCTGTTTGTCTTCTATTCTCTGCGGCTGAACAGTATACATGGCTTTTATCGGAAAATCTTTAGCCGTGTAGAATTCCTTAATTTGAACCCCGTCGCCTGTTTTTTTGGTTTTTAAGTTTGCCAGATTAATAATACTAACTTTTGAATATCCAACAACCGGAGCCGGGAAATACGATTCCCCGAAGGGTTCTTCCAGAAAAAAGGCAGGGTCATTATGAATATTTTTATTATCAGGACCATAATAATGTGCTTTTTTCATCGGATTCTCCTCTCCTCCGATTAATGGTTCATAAGAAGCCACACCAGATGATATTATGTTGCCATAACTTTCAAGGCTATAATCGTATCGTAAACCGTAAGTTGCTTCAGAAGCATTGGCCATCTCATCCCATGCATCGTTAATGGTAATTTGTTTTACTCTGTGACCGCCACCATACTTGATTCCATCTCCGGAACCCAACTTAACAAATGAAGGTCTGCCAGGTCCTATTTCTTTTGCATAATTTCTCATTATGGCATAATTATAATATCCTGAAATCAATTCCATAGCCTGAAAAATCATAGGAACAATGCCCAATATCATCGCTGCCGCCTGAAGGCCGGACTCGCCTTGGGTCTGGGCCATATCTAAATCAGCCCTTTGATAACGCATGTATTGCAGACCGGCTTTCCTGAAACTGTTCCAATTTTTCCCTGGATTACTATTATCATCTTTTAATGTAAAATATCCGTATCCATTGCTAACGCCGCAGTTTACGTCCGTAACGGGTGCCTGTATTTCTGCATATCCTGTTACATAATCATAGGCCCAGTAGGTTCTTCCTTTGGGTTTTTGCAAGCGCTGCCATGTTTTAAAGTACACCTTGGAGTCGCTGATTTGCATTAACATGTTTTTTACATCCACAGAGTTAGTCGTTCCCGGGTCATCTAACTTAAAATACACACGATTCATATTGCGTTCAATGGAGGCCCCTGCATTTTGTCCCTGATCGGCTATTATATCAATGGGGCCGTTATCATCTCCCATACCCACAATCTGATACATTTGGGTTGCAGTTTTATCCTGTACGGATGCATAATCATCCGATTCGTATGCAATTTTGATATGGGCTCCAGTCGGCAGGGAAATCTTTGTCAGGTTCCATGCGGTAGCACTCTCTATTCGTTTGCCTTCGCCAGATACGGATTGGTCCACATAGGGAATGTCTTGATTTGAATAGGTAATACCACCAATCGTTTGCGGCATTTTATAATTACCCCATCGGTCTACATCCATCGTGGAATAGTCCTGGTTACCGGAGAGGGTAGCCGACTCCTCCATGTTTATTTCGTCTTCTTCGACTTCATAAACCGTTCCGTACTCAAATTTGTAGGGAGCCAGCTGCCCTTTGCTCGAATTTCCGTAAGTAAAATATAAACTTTTCAATGTAAGTTTTCCCTTTCCCTCTAAGGAGTTATTGGCACCCTTACAAAGGCTGTAATCATAGGTAAAATGTACAGATTTAATTGGCTGGTTTAGATCGGCTTTAGCATACAATTCAATCCGGGTTAAACATTTCATTTTTCCAGGGGTACCCTGAGTACCATTTCTGTCGTTCACATCCCTGGCATCGTCTCTTACATTGTCCAAGTAAAAAACAGCAATATGGGTTTTGGTTTCAATGGAATGCAGGTAAGTCATATCCCTTTCACCATAGGTAAAAGTTCCTTTGTTATCGTTCGGATTTGAAGGCAAACCTTCTACAAAGTTCACGGTATTTTCCCCGATTGGTGTTCTCCATTTATAGTTCTCTATGGTACGGTAATTAAACTTGGTCCAGTATCCAAAATCATCTTCAGATGGTCCGTTTGAAGTTAAATCAACATAGTCGGGCGAAACAATGTGTGTAAGCAGGTGCGTATGGGCATAGGGAGAAATTTTGGTTGAATTAAACATTTTGTCATAATGCTCCCCTTTTTGTTGAATAATTATGTCATTAAGGGTATTAATTTGAATGTTCTTCGTTGCATACGGCGGATTAATTTTTAAGGCAAAGTAATACTCTTCATGTACCCTGTTCATTAACGGAAGGCCATACACATATCGCATACCACCTGTATTGGTAATGGTAAATTCACCAAGGTGATGTCCTTGAATTAGAGGATCGTAGAGGGTATAGTCAACTTTTGATACTTGGGAAATGGGGGCTTGGGGGTTGGTTACAATAATGTTCCTTAAATAAACAGAATTATTGTTGCCCAATTCGCCCATAATTTCAGATTTGGTCCGATAGCTTACCAGATTCACTTTACGTTCTTTGGCTTTGCGCACGGTATGTGTAGGCAATATGGGCATCCCGTTCATCTTGTTTGACACCTTGGGTTTGAATTTTCCTAAATTCTCAAAAGGGAAGAAATTATTCATTGAGCTCGAAGCATCCGGATCTTCAAACTCCATATCAGAGATGCTCGGAAAATCGTCCGTAGCCGGAAACAGGGCGTAATTTCCAAATCCTGCTCCACCAATTGTGGCAAAGCGGGAGTCCCCACTGGTATGCGCCGTAACTTCACCTACAAACCGAAAATCAAAGGGTTCTAATGTCTGAACTAAGCCGTTTGCGGAAACCAAATCAGACGATTTTCGGAAAAAATTGGTTGAAGTAAGCTGTTCAACGTCATCTTCAACTTTCCATTTCCCGGAGTACGAGTGTGAAAAATTAACGCTGGGATCCACTCCAATCTTAAATCCTGTAGAAGCTCCTATTTCAACTCCTAAAGTAAGGCCAAGGAAGTCCGAGGTAGTCCGAGGTTCGTAAAATACGCCTACATCATTTCTGAAAGCTTTGAATGTTCCACCAATTCCGGCACCTTGAACAGAATATATATCCTGAGTCATAACGGGCATGGGCAGCATTGGTGTTTTTAAATTAATCGCAAAATCTTTTTCCCGGTTATAATCCATCAGCGCTCTTCCGTGGGGTATATCTTCATTCTCCCGGTAACCGCTGTAAAGGGTACCGTATGCCGGATAGGCGTAACCGTAACGCATCCAGTCTTTTACCTTTTGAACCGACAACATACCGTTAAAGCTAATCGGTATATCAAACTCAGTTTGTAAGGCCCCGGCCTCAAAATCTAAATTAAAACCGGTGTTAAAGCCGCCCATAGCCATAGAATTGGAAGGCACACCCGAAGAACCGGCAAACGTAAAACCACTGCCTGTAGATATAGTGCTAGTAATTTTTTTGTTATTTTCAGTTGTTCCATCTTTATTTGAATTCTCTGCGGTTGCACCTGCTTGGCTTGAGGCTTTTGATTTTTGTTTGTATTGAGTAGTCCTAGAGATTGATGTATTCAAAAAAGTATTGGATATACCCTGTCTGGATGTGTAACCGAAGCCGATTGAGATACTGGCCTGAGATTTATTTCCATTTGCCGAAAAGGATAGTGAAGGCTGCGCACTTGCCCCTTCGTTACTGTCAAAATTAAGGTTTAAGCCGGCAGACAAACCACCAGTTCCAGCTTCGTTTCCAACGGAAGAAAGCTTAAGGCCCACCCCAGTTCTAATGCCAACGCCTTTGTATGAGTTATAGTAGAAATTCAGATTCGGCGATATCCCAATAAAACTCAGGTCAGCTCCAACAACTTCTGGCAGAGGAAAGTTTAAACCGGCACCCACTCCGACTGTTACGTTATCTTTTGTAAAATAAGACTTAAAAATTCGGTCACCTCCACTCACTAGTGTCTGACCGTTATCTTCCTGGGGACCACTAAAGTCATCCGGTACACCCCGCATATTTCGGTTAATGGCTCCCGGATTTAGGCTCCATCCAAGGCCTACCCAACTGGCCTCATCTTCCATCCCCGCACCTGCATTGTAAGTTAGGTTTATGGGATAACCACCGTTAGGACCGGGCACCGTCATGAGAGGAATTTCATAACTGAAATCACCCGTAAACAGATCAACCATGTTATTTACACCAATTTCAGTAAATCCCTCAAATTCAGGCTGCGAAGGCCCGCCTGTAAGGGCAAGTGCTATCGTAGGTGTTAGCATTTGTGTGGTAAGGGTAAGTGCCAGTAAAACGGCTATACCTTTACCAAGGGGTGACCGAAGAATTAATCGCCAAATTTTCATATCAGGTCTTATTTTATTTTTAAGTTCGGTAGATTCTGAATTTGATCAGCATCCATTATTAAATTAATGTCGTTTTTGATGAAGAGTTGGTCATGAAAGGTTAAATGCAAAGATTTTTTTTCTATGTCTTCATCATTTGAATCAAAAAGTATCAGAAATTCCTCATACGGCTTAAGTCCAAAAGAGGGTTGATAATGAACAGCCATTGCCTCAAGTGAGTCTGTTGATGCAGCAATAGATAATTTAAAATCATTTTTCATTTCATATTCAACATACAACATGGCATCCTGGTAATTCTCATAATGAGAAGCCAGATAGTCTTCCAGCGACTGCTGTTCAGGAAAATGAACCTTCAAAGAATATACTAATCGACCTGAATTTTCAGTTTTAAATTTTTCATATTGTGCCTGGTCAACTTTTCCATCTGCAATGGATGATTCAAAAGCCTGCCACTCAAAAGGCAGGTAGGTTAATTCCATTTTAGTTTGATTATCAGAAAAATGAACGGTTAATCCGTTTGCGGGGTCCGTTATATACGTTTGATATTCTCTGGGATTCATTTTTTTCTTTAAGCACGAACTCAATGAAAAACAAAGAATCAGAATAAATAAAATACCTATCTTATTCCAGTTAATCATAATCCTAGTGTGGTGTTGATATATCCATCAAAATTTTAAACCTGAGGTAACTTTTCTCATTTTTATAATTCATTACCTCCAGTATGTAATATTTATTTACTTCTAAATTTAATCCCGAGTTTCCCAAACTCAGGGTTATGTAATTGTCGCCTTTTTTGATAGAGGCAGAAACAAAATTTAGCGATGGGGGAACACTTGACCTAATCTTGTTTCCATACTCATCATATACATTGTATAACAGATAAGCTTGGGTGGGCAGTTCATATTCTTCGGTATATTTAATACGAAGTATTTTATTTTTGGCTAAATGAAAACCGGCATCCAGTTTTTCACGAAGAGGTGCATACAAACTGGGGGGATAGGATGAAGGTAAAGGAGTCCCCGGACCGAAGGTAAATTGCCAGACCTGGCTGTTGGCTGTTACATTTCCTAAATGCGCCGTTACCTGCCAGGCATAAGTATCATTTTCGTTTAATTCCGGATAAGGAGCTGTATAAGGAAGAAAGGTGGCCGGAAGATCACGTTGAGTATAAAATAAAGGATTCGATAAAATGGCTTGTTCTTTGGTCTGGCCGGGAAGCATGGCCACCATATTTATTTGGTATAAAATTTGACCTGAATAGGCCGATGAATAGGCCGGTGTCCAGGTTAATACAGGGTATGGATCTGGAAGTGTATCTCCATCTTCCGGCCAAATGAGAATCGGAGGCCACATTAAATCCACAATAGCCTGGGAATTATCCTCAAAAAGCGGCTCAAACTCTCCGTCGGCAGCTTTACCATATAAGGTGTATACCATATTATATGTACCGGCCGGAAATACTCCTCCGGTACTGATTACCTGTTGCAGGAATCCACCGTCATAGTAGCTGGTAACAAAGGGCTGCAAATCTGAAATATTACCCAAGTTATAATAATGCGTTCCTGCTGGCAGGTTTAGCGTTGCCGTGTTTGATTTTACCTTTAACTGGCTTTGCCCGTCAAAAATCCGGAGGGAAACATAAAACTGGTTATATGCATCAGTACTGCTGCGTATGACCGTAAAATGCCAGAGGTCGTTAAACGTAAAGGAAGGCGGAGGCGGGACAGGTGTAATCGTATACTGCGCACTTACCTTCATGGCACTGAGCAGACAGAATAACACCGACACAAATATTGATATTCTTTTCATAAAGCTAGTAATATGTCAGGTTGAAAATTGGTTAACTTTCTCCTGTTTTTATTGAATACGAAAATAAAAAAATAATTCATTATGCAAAACATCTTTTATTTTTTTCATGCCTCACCATCTCACATTTAACACCGGCCTTACGGCTATAACATCATACCGGGGATAAAGAGCATCAGTCCTCCCGTTGCGGTATATTTGCCCCTCCACCTGAACGTTAATCGTAAAATATTTGAGAAACGAAATGCCTGCCCGGTAAAACAGCATATACCGCTGTTCCATAACATTGGCATACAGATTTACCCCGGCACCGTTATTCCATTTTTTAAACAGGGTGCCGCTCACGCTTAGGGTTCCCGCAAGTGAGTGTAGTTTTTCAACAAACGTTTCTGAATATATATAATTCACCGTCCAGCTGAATGTCTGTCCTTTGGGGAATATTATATTTTGGTTAAATGATGCAAAATGCGAACTGAAGCCTTCGGCATTCAATCCTCTTGTGCCGTTCTGGAACATATACATTCCCATGTTCATGAGCCGGGTCTTTTTTATTTTTACCGGATAGCTGACGCTGCCCGTCAGCATGTTCATGTTTACCGTGCCCGAGTCGTTCTGTTGCAGTATTGGCGTATACATGATGCGTATAACGGGCATTTTCGGGAAGTTAAGACTCAGGTCTCCGCCCCAGCGCCACTGTTGTAAGGTCATGGGGAGATTTCCCGACAGGTTATTGCTCATCTGCCTTATGTAAACCGAGGCACTGATTTTATTTTTCAGCATTTTTTGCGAAATCTTTCCTTCAAAAGTCATCAGGTTACGCATTAAAAAAGGAGTACCGAAACTCTGGTAATTGGCTCCAACCCGGCTGGCTCCCGCCGATATTTTTGTTCTGTTTTTAAAGAGTGACGCTTCCGCTTTGGCAAAAAAGGCAAAATCGGTAACGGTGTTGAGGTTCACCGGTTTCTGCCTGAAAATATTTGCAATCCAGTCTTTTTCACTCCGCATCACGGTATCCTGGAGTTCAACGGTGTTTGAATTATCGTTGAACGTAACATCCCTCACCAGTTGGGAGCCCGCCAGTTCCCCGCTGAAACGGAGGCGGTCTTTAAACAGGTTCAATCCAAAATCAATGCTGATTACTTTATTATCCTGGGGCTTCTTATAATACAGGTATATCGAATCCCGCGGATTAATGGAATTAGGATCATCCTTGGCGCTCAGCACGTTAATGTGGATATGCGATTTTTCCTGCGCCCCGTATCCGACACTTCCTGCCATGAGCGTCCTGTTATATGCCGCCGGGCCTATTTCGGCACTGAGCACGGAACGTTGCACGCGTCCGTATGTAAAGGCGATATACGTTTTGGCCGGCGCCAGTTCCACACTGATTCCGGATATAGGAATGTTATTCAGGGTATATTCTGAATATTGGGTAAAAGAAGTACCCAGGGAAAACTTTTTTACCCATCCGAGGTATTTTTCATACTTCTTTAATTTTCCCATGCCGGCCAGTTTGCCCGTCAGGAAATCCATATCACCCAGTTTCGACATATCGGCTTCGGAAAGCTCTCCGGCAGCCTCCTTCACGTTTCCAAGCGAATCTACCCAGCCGTTTGTTTTGGCCTGCTTTAAAAGTCCTTCCTGCTGTCCGAGCAAAGCATCATAACCACCTTTCTTAAAATCTAAATGTTTCAGGGCACCTATTTTGGCCGTCAGGGAATCAGAAACCGTTTTCAGGCTGTCGTATTTTCCTTTGTAGCTATCGTAAACATGCCTGAGCGAATCCGTTTTGGTTTTCAGGCTGTCGTACCTGGCCTGCATTTTTTCTGTATCCACGTTTCCTGAATCGGATGACTGTTTCAACGAATCCTCCAGACTTTTCAGCATGGATTCATAATTGATGTCGCCCACATTGAAATTTCCGGCCGCACCGCCGAGTGAATCCCCGGTGTTCACTATTTTATTTATTTCCTCTACCTCGGATAGCTCTTTCCGGTATTTTTCCAGATCCTCCAGTCCCTGAAGTTCTTTTACCACTTCGGGATTTTGAAGCACTTTGTTTATGCCATCCAATTTCCCGAGCGTATTCATTTTTCCGCCCGTGAGTTCGTTCAGTTTTTTATTTTCGGTAACGGCTTTCTGCAAACGCGAAATTAATGCTGCTTTAAACGCTTCCGCATCAAATGAAAAATTATACACGTTCATGTTTTGCCTGAGCGGCGAGTTCTGGGTAGAAATCATGAATGTGCCTGTTAATGGAACATCATAAATACTTAATGTGGGATTTAGAAAAAGATGGCCGTAGTTGGCGCCGTAACCCGAATACATGGGCGCACGGTTTGCAAAATAGCCCGACATTTCGGCGTTCCCTGAAAAGCTGACCGGAAATTTCTTTTTCGATTTCGTGTCAGTGTTCTGATTCTGCGGGGATGCCGGTTGTTGGGTATTTCCATTACCCATCACGGAAAAGCCTTCGCAGTTTACGGCCAGCTCGGCCCGGTCATTCACGTCAATAATCTTTACGCAAACCAGGTAACTTCCGTCAGAGAAGGATCCGTCGGTCCTGATGGGACGTTCAGGGCCGGCAACAGGTAAAGAGCGCTGGTTAATTACGGCATTGTTCCAGTTCTGTAAATCCACACGGCCGGGCGGTAAAAGCACCGGTGCCGATTCGCCTTCACATACCGGAACATCATTTTTGCTAACCTCCACCCGTATGATGCACTGAAAATTAGAACCGCTCGAGTTATTGATGCTGAAACTGCGCAAATCCCTCACATGCGAAATACGGGTACTTGCAAAACGCATATCAATCAAAACCTGGGCATTCAGACTAGCTCCGGCCATAGTTATAGCCAGAAACAAAAGAAATGAGGGTATGAGGTTTTGTTTTTTCAAAGTTGGTTAAAAATTTCGAGCTAAATTTAAATGAATGGTTTTAAAATACAAAATTCAGGGTACTTAATATTGGAATACCCACATCAAAATGTTATGTATCGAATGGCCTATCTCATTAACATATTCATTTTAAACATCTAAAAGGGACTTCATTATGTTATGGTTATTTAAGCAATAATAGCTGAATTTCCGTTTCAAAACCGGATTAAAATTTAATAAACATGATTTCAATTAATTTGTACTTCCACGACGGGAGCGGTATTTTTATTGCATGCCATGCGGATATCAATCCGCTCGCAGAATTGGGAATAGATCCGGACGATTTTTATGTTTCTAAAATTGAAACATCGCAACTTGAATCTGAACCGGGTTTATTCTTTGACGGGAAAAAGTTGCGCCGGATACTTTTTATTTCCAGTCCCCCGGGTCTGGTTGCCCGTATAAAAAACAAACTTCCCGGTATTAAAATCCAATCCGCAGAATTATCGGATTTGCTTACCGCCAAAGCGAGGAAGGAAACATTGGATTTCCTAACCGATTTCGGTGCAAACATCATCACCAAACGGGCACCGGAACTTATTAAGCCGGCTCAGGATAAAATGCTGTACAGGGGCGAATGTGCCGATTTTTTCATATTGGGTAAAATTGGCTCAGATCCCTCATCGCTCAACATTACGCTCAAAATGGTATTTAGCTGCGGCAAACTCAGGGTAGGACCTCTCAACCTATACTCCCCTGCCGACCGCGGGGAACTCACAACGTTTGCCGTTTTGCAGGGCTATCAGGCCGGACTGTTTGAATCGGACCTGATGATTCTCCTTGATCTGGTTGAGAAAGAAAGAGAGGCGGCTTCTTTTCCCGGAACAAATCTGAGCAGGCCCCTACGAAAATTACACAGCCATGAAAGAGAAAAGGAACTTACTGCATATTTGGGCTCCGGGAACTTAATTCAAAAAATAACGTCAAAACTCACCGAGGCGGGACTTCCGGGAGAGGACCGCTCAAAGCTGATCTGTTTTCTGGCGCTCCTGTCAGCCAGGCAAGAAAATCCGCTTCATGTCATTCTTTGCGGAAGCCCGGGGAGCGGCAAAAGCCACCTTATCCATACACTCGCCGACTGTCTTCCGGAAGAAGACGGATTAAAGATTACGCGCCTGTCATCGAAATCTTTTTATTATATGAAGGATACCGGACTGCACCAAAAAATGGTATTCATCGAAGACATGGATGGACTTTCTGCCGATAGTCTGTTTGCGTTCCGTGAGCTCCAGTCCGCAAAATCCGTCTCTGTTTTCAGGCCTTATGCCGATTCAGAGACGGGAAGCATGAAGACGCGGATGCACCGGATAAATGCCAGTTTTGCTTCGATTGCGGCTACTACCCGTGGCGAAATCTATCCCGATAATCTGTCGAGGAGTATTTTACTGTCGATGGATGAAAGTGATGTACAGATTAAACGAATCTTGGATTACCAGAACCGCAGACGGGCGGGATTTATTTCGCCAGATACTGAGGTTGATGCCAAACATTTCCTCAGGGATGTTTTGTTGCTCCTCAGGGAATTTGAAGTGGTAAATCCGTTTGCCTGCGAAATTGATATTTCGGAAACGGGATTTGCGGATACACGGCTGAATGGGCAGTTTCTGGACATCGTGGAGCAAATTACCCTGCTTCATCAGTTCGGGCGGGAAAAAGATGCTGAAGGTCGGCTTATTTCAAATGCTGCCGACATAAAAGAAGCGGCAGCATTGTTTGCCGGGATTATCTGTACCAAAACAGACCTTTTAAATCCGGCACAGCGTCGCTTTTTTGAACGGCTTAAAACACTTGCCTCAAGTGAGGGGGAAGCGAAAAGGTTTATGCAGAGAGAGGTCAGGCAGCAGTTCCGTTTGTCTAAATCCCAAACACAGGAATTGTTTTCAGACCTGAGGAGCCTCGGTTACATAAGGGTTGCAGGAGGCACGGCAAATAAAGGGTTTTTGTATGAAATAGCCGAATGCGACGAATTTCAGGAACGCAGAAATAAAATTATCCGCGTTTTGACCTCACAGGCAGAAAAAATAAAATGAACCAATACCATCTGAATGTATTAATTATGAAAACCAAGAACATAGAATACAGTGAATGGAAACGACTGCTGGCTGACTTTACGGTAAACATGCGTTCCCAGAATTATGCCTCTGCCAAGGGCGAATGTTACATTAATAACGTGCTTGATTTTATCTGCTGGCTGGAGTATCGCTCCATCCGGGGCATTAAAAATGTAAAGGCACACCACGTTTACGAATACATGGTTTACCTGAGGGAGCGTCCCAACAGACGACGTCCGGGCACCCTCTCAGAAAAAACAGTAAAAGACAATCTTTTCTCCATCCGGCTACTCTTTGACTATGCCTATGCATGTGGAATGATTGAATATACGGTACCTTTCCCCAAATTCATCCGGCATGATGCCGAATCCAAAAAAACGCTGAGTACCGATGAAATAATGGAACTGTTTGAAGTATGCCAAAATGCCCTGGAAACAGCCATACTTACCCTCGCATACGGCTGCGGACTCAGGCGAAAGGAAATCTACCGCCTCAATAGTGCAGACGTGGCCACACACCTTCATGCCGTATACATTGTGGAAGGAAAAGGCCGGAAAAGCCGTTCGGTTCCCCTTTCAAGCCGCGCGGTGGGATACCTGAGGGAATACGAAAGGTATTTCAGACCCGCATGGCTCATGAAAAACAGATCTGCGGGTATAGAAGCGGCTTATTTATTAAATGATAAAGGAAAAAGGATGTCTGCCCCTGCCATTTACGAATGCGTAACCGGCTTGGCACAAAGAACCGGAAATCCCGAAATAATTGCCAAAAATGTTACTCCGCATCTGCTCAGGCACAGCATTGCCACCCACCTCCTGCAGAATGGTGCCGGACTGGAATGGACACAGGCATTTCTGGGGCACTCCAATCCGGACTCAACGCATATTTATGTGAAAAACAGACTTGCAAAACTCAATCTTTAATTTATTATGAACAGAAGAAAATTAGAACAGTTTCTCCGCGAAAGCCAAAAAAGCGAAGCCACCATAAAGGCATACCTATATGACATTGATAACTTTACGGCCACAAATCCGGGATATGAAACCTATGGATTCAGCGAAATATCATTCTATTTTGCAAAACTGGTTGAACGCCACCGGAAAGAAGACGGCCGGGTGGGTTCGGGGGTGGCACGCACCTTTGCTTCGCTGAACAGTTTTTACCGCTTTCTGGTGAGCGAGGGTATGCGGGAAACCTTGCCGTTCCCGCCTTCATACCGCATAAAGGGAACCAGGAAAAAAGGAATTGCGGCGGCAGGCATACTCAGTCCTGCCGAGCTTAAGAACTTTTTGCTTCATGTTTGTAGGGAAGAACACCGTTTTGGAGCACTGGCCTGCCGGAACAGGGTAATTGTTTCAATGCTGGTTTATCAGGGACTTTCAGGAAAAGAAATATCAGCCCTCAGGCCGGACCATGTTGATATGGATGAAGGAACCCTGTACATAGAAAAAACACCTTACACAAATGGACGTAAACTGTATCTTAAACCGGACCAGTACGGTATTTTTCATGATTATTTTGGCAATGGGCGGATCAGGTTAATGAAAAATTATCCGGACGATTTTAGTAAAAGTCTCTTTATTGTAAGTACAAGGGGAACGGGTGATTTGACGGATCTTATTTTCAGGATGCTCCGAAAATACCGTTTCCTTTTTCCGGGCAAAGCGCTTACGGCCGAGAACATAAGACGGAGCCTGATATACAATCTTCTGAATGTGGACAAGTATCCTGTAGATGAGGTACAATATTTTGCGGGCCACAAATGGCCGAGTACAACGGCCGCGTATGTAAACCACATTGATTTGAGCGACCGGGCATTCGTAAACGCGGTACATCCTATGGAAATGATGTAAAGTTCTTATATTCAGAATAATAAATAAGAAAGGAAAACTAGTGACCGGAAATCAAAAAAGTGCCCACCGGTCACTAGATTTCGCTCCTGGCCTGGGCTAGACCCTTTGCGACCGGAAAATTTCAAAAATAGGGGGTAGTGAGTGCGGAGTGTTTAAAAAATCCTACATTTGAAACATGCACGCTACGTTAACTTACCCTACTTTACCTTGTGGCCGCTTTTTTACAAAAGGTAGCGTAAGGGGTTATTGTTTCGGATTTAATGGCCAGATGAAGGATGATGAGGTTTACGGCGAGGGCAACACTTATGCATTTGAATATCGTATACACGATGCCCGTATAGGCAGATTTTTGAGTGTGGATCCGCTGGCTCCAGATTATCCTTGGAATAGTACTTATGCTTTTGCAGAGAATAGGGTTATTGATGGTATTGATTTGGAAGGGAGAGAGTACAACAAATCGTCAACAGCCCAAACAGCAAAAAATATTGGATATGGCTATACCACCGCTGTAGATAATACGGCAACTATAGTATCAGATTATACCAAAATTCCTCAAAAAATTCAGAAAATACATCAACCTCCTCAGGCAACACTTACTCAAGGAGGTGTCGGTGGTTCTAGACAATATAAATTTTTTGAGGCAAATACTAATAATCTAGGTTCATTTACAGTACCGGGATTTGATATTGCCCGAAATAAATTATTGGGCAAAGAGGTCTCTCCACTTGATTATGGCATTGAAATCGCATCTATTTTGCCTTTTGGAAAAGCATTAAAATTTTTAAAGCCCCTCAAGTATTTTGACGAAGCTATAGAAATATCTGCAAAAGTTGTAAAAAATAACGAAGGTCAAGATGTCATCCGTTCCTTTGTCAAAAATGAAGACGATTTGCTTAGAATTGCGGAAGATGCAGCTGGAGGATCATTAGATAAATTCACACAGATTAAACCTGGATGGTGGGAAGGTACTGTTGACGGTGTTAGAAAAAAAATAGAATGGGAACCTGGCGGACACTTGCACACTAACGAAGGTCCCCATGTCAGAATTCAGACATGGGTTGAAGGTGCTGGCAAAAATGGTAAAGGTAAATGGGATAATGGGGAGAAATATTTTATTGATGGGCACGAAAATTATAAAAAAAGCCAATAATGTTAACATTTATACAATTTGATACAATAGTTGATATACTGCAACTGACTTTTACAAAAAGTGATGTGAAAACTATAGTTGAAAAAAAAGGACTCACACCAGATACTCTATTTTATATGGCTAAAAATGAGATGCTTGAAAGTGATATAATATTTATAACTGGTTTGAATGAAAACGAATATTCAGAAATATCAGGAAAAAACTTTATTGATTTAATTATTGGAGATTGTACAACAGGATATATTTTTATGATTACAGATGAAGGATACATTAATAAACATATTTATACATTCACTTATAATAAAATAAATGAATTTATTCATGAATATGAAAATTATTATTCTATGGACTTTGTTCAAATGTCCGATTATATCTTTATATTAAATAATCAAATTTCCTGTTTTCATCATGAAAATTATATTTTAAAAATAAAAATCCCCTCAATTTTAGCTAGAAACATTTATAAAGACTAAGTTAACTTTTTTCAATTTAAAAAATGATGCTTGCAGTGCTACCTCCATGATTATTCTACAATAGGCACTTCTAAAGGTTCAATTTGGAAGTAGTAAAAAAAACTACATTTGAAATATGCACGCTACGTTAACTTACCCTACTCTGCCTGTTGGCCGCTTTTTTACAAAGGAGGGTGTAAGGGGTTATCGTTTCGGATTTAATGGAAAAGAAAAGGTGGACGAGGTATACGGCGATGCAAATGCGTATGATTTCGGTGCTAGGATTTACGACCCGAGATTGGGTAGGTGGTTGGCTGTGGATCCTTTGGCTGGTAGTTTTCCAAACTCTTCAACTTATGTCTATGCAAATAATAACCCAATTTCATTTATTGATGTTGGGGGTTTATTCCCTTGGCCAATCACCATAAATTCATTTATTTCCGCAAGGTCTGTAGGCTTAGGATTGTTCAGAGGAGATGGAAGAGTTGCATTTGAACAGGGAACATCAAGGGTGTCATCATCTTTTACAGTTGATCCGTCTGCTGGAACTTTAACTGACAAATCAACAAGGAGCGATCCAACAGTATTTTACGGAACTTCACCAACAACTGTTCCTTCAATACCCAGCCAAACAAAAGATCCAGAACCTGAAATGTCAGCAGATATCAGAAAAAGGGAAATTAACACATTATGGATTGATTTTAGTCATGATGCTAAAGACCCTATTACGCCTAGCTTGGTAACTCCTGATTTAGACTTGAATGCAACTTTGCATATTAAAGAGGATTTGGAAAATGGTATTTTATATATAATGGGAAGTTTCTATGGTGATAATTTCCCAAGTGCCGAAGCTTATATTTCGGATCAATCTGGTAACAAATTATTTTTGGGTGCTGTTATGGAAACTGGAGGCGTACATAGTTTGTATGGCGAAAATGAGAATCTTAGGTTTACGACCTTAATGCAAGTAATGTTTGATTCGGATGGTAACTTTACTGGTGTTAAACAAGGTGAGCATGTAATTTCGGTAGAAGACTGGAATAAAAAAGTTCAAGAATCTTTTAATAAATAGAGCGTGAAAAAAATAAAGTATTATTTAGTTATTATTTTTCTATTCTCTTCTGGATGTATTAGAAAAGGGAAAGATAAAATATTCCTTTTGCCAGCAGATTACGTCGGTTATGTAGTAATAATTTATGATCAACCTAATGGAGATTTGTTTAACTATGAAAATGACAATGTTTTGTTAAAAATCCCCCCCAATGGGATACTTAAAACTAAATTAAAACCTGATTATAAGAGAACAAGCTTGCCAAAATTCTATTACAAATCAATATGCAACCAGAACAGAATCCCATTGGTCATTAACCCAATTGATTACTCAGAGGATGAAATAAATGCATCTATGCCTAACATTGGAAAGGTTTATTTGGATAATATGCAATTGAAACCTATTGAATATTCGATTTTCTTTATTGGAACAAAGGAAGATATAAAAAGAGCCTCAAAGGAGGTGGAAAAAATTAAAATTACTGAACTGTTATACTAATGTTTCATTTGAAGATAAAATTGAACTTCGACAGTCGCTTGGTTAGTTTATGTGCCGACTATGCATACGTGGCTTTACCAATTAACGGTGCTACATCCACAATGATTATTACGAAAAGTACTTCAATACAACGAAGGAAGGGTTATTAAGAAGTAGTAAAAATTCCCTACATTTGAAATATGCACCTTACGTTAACTTACCCTGTTCAGCCTGGTGGCCGCTTTTTTACAAGAGGTAACGTGAGGGGTTATTGTTCCGGATTTAATGGAAAAGAGAGAGACGACGAGGGAATGGGTGGCGGCGGAAGTACCTATGACTATGGTTTTAGAATTTATAACCCGCAGATAGCAAGGTTCTTTAGCGTTGATCCACTTTTTCGGGATTATCCAATGTTAACAACTTATCAATTTGCCAGCAACACTCCTGTGCAAGCAATAGATTTGGATGGGCTCGAATTAGCATTTGCACAATTTGGAACCAGAGTCACAGCACCAGTTATTGGTGAAATTTTTGGAGTTTCAGGATCGACAAACATTGGTATAGCCGTTGATATTCATGGAAATGGTGTTATTTTTTGGAATGTTTCGCTTGGGGCTGGAGCTGGAATTTATGGAGGCGCAGGATTCGAAGTAGGATTATTTCCAACAATGGATGCCGAGAATTTTTCTGGCTATAGCGTTAATGTTGGAATTACGTTAGCAACAACAATAATTTTTGGTGAGCCAATAGGGCCTGAAGGAGGATTTAATGTTTCAGTAAGTATTCCCACCACAGATGATTATGGAATAGATTTTGAAAAAGCTGAAGATCGGGATAATTTTAAAGTGGGCGGTTCGATATCACCAGGTTATGCTGGCCTTGGTGCTGGATTTGAAGGGCATGCGGATGTTTCTTATACTTGGACTATAAAATCCTTTCATGTTTCAGATGTTGGTTCTGGACTCTATAATGAATTTTGTTCACTAGCCTTGAGAATTGGATCAAATTATGGGGTTGATGTTGATGTAGATACGTTTTATCAAACTTTTGTTAAACTATACACAGAAATGCTCAATACATATAAAACGGATGAGGAGTGTGAATAGATTATGAAAAATGTATTTTTATATTTAGCATATTTAGCATTCTTCTTAGGTTTTATGCTAAATATATTATTAGTCATTCTTATAATCAAGAAAAAAATGCTACATAACAGTTTTATTGAAAAAGGCAATGAACTTAATGTTAAAAAATTGGATTTAATTATTAGAGTACTTATTAGTTTAATGGTGTTATTTTTTTTATTTTTTTTTGCAATGGCTATAATTAGTTAACTCCTTTACCTCCGCGACGATCGTTACGCTGCGCCCCACACATTCGCTATAAAAAGTAGTTCGATACAACGAAGTAAATTTTCAATTTAAGAAGTAGTTAAAAAATCCCTACATTTGAAATATGCACCTTATGTTAACTTACCCCGTTCAATCTGGCGGCCGCTTTTTTACAAGGGGCAACGTGAGGGGTTATTGTTTCGGATTTAATGGCCAGGAGAAGGATGATGAGGTTTACGGAGAGGATAACACTTATGCATTTGAATACCGCATACATGATGCCCGCTTAGGCAGATTTTTGAGCGTGGATCCGCTGGCTCAGGAGTACCCATGGAATAGTACCTATGCTTTTGCGGAGAATGATGTGATTAGATTCATAGATTTAGAAGGAAAAGAAAAGGCTATGCCTTCTTTTTATAATGTTAATACAGGTTATATGACTTCGGCAAGAGATAATGCAAGATATGACAATCCTGCCTACTATGAGTTTAATTCACCTGCATCAAAAATTGCCACAGCTCGTCATATAGAACAGGAGCAATTAAAAGAGAATCGAACAAAAGCTATGGGTACTCTAAAGGATGGTTCTGATATGGCTTATGCCCGAGAACATTTTAATATGCAGAATTTGGCTAATCCTTATACGTCACTTTCTGTTTCCCAAAATGCATTTGAGGGATATTCATTAGTTTCTACTCCATTTGAACTTAATAGATTCGCTGCAATCGGGTATTTGGCTATTACCAAAAATTATAAATCATTTGCAACTGTTGAAGGTTTTACATTGCAATTCGGGAGTACAGCATATAAATATAATAGATCGCTTACTTCTGCAATAAATGGAAGTTGGAGTACTTCAACTCGTTTTTCTACCTCAGCAGGAGCTGTTGAAAGATTAGCTTTAAGATATGAAGGAAGCAAAAACTTTGCACAAGTTGGTGTTCAAGTTAAGAATTTCGGTTTGTTCGTTAAAGGAACCGCTGCTCCTCAAACAACCAGCTTAGGTGGTGGAATTCAATTTTTAAGAGTGCCTAGTCTCAGTTCAAGCACATTCACAAAACAGATTCCTCTAAAAGAACTGAAAAAAGTATTACACTCATCAAATCCTTAATCATGTTACCCAACTTTAATTTTGTTGCCGAAGATGGACTTTTCAATTTCAATACCTTAAGTCCTAATGGTTTAATATATTATAAATTAAGTACACCAAAGGACTATTATTGGGGTGCTTGGGGGACTAAAATTCATTTTTATGATGAAGAAAATAAATTAATTTACTCAAACGATGATGCTAAATCTGGAATTTCAATTGACGAATTTGATAATCTGATATTTGTACGATGGTCTAACGACGGTTTTTACGCATTGTTGAATGAATTTGTGTTTAATGAATATTATAATTTTGTTTTATTAGATTTTAAAAATAGAAGATTATTTAGGTTAAAATACTTTGATGAAACTGAAAAATTCAAGAATAAATGTTATCATGGCAGTGATATAATCGATTTTATGAGCACTTATAAAATACTGCCTGAGCCATTTATAAAAAAAAAGAATCATTTTTGTAATTTATTAAATCCTGTGAAATATCCGCAGACTGCGTCTCTGCCTCTACGATAATTATTCCGCTGTGCTAAATACTATTGTCATAATAGGCACTTTGATACAACGAAGTAAGGGTAAATGAAGATGTAGTAAAATTCCCTACATTTGAAATATGCACGCTACGTTAACTTACCCTGCTCTGCCTGGTGGCCGCTTATTTACAAGAGGCAACGTGAGGGGTTATTGTTTCGGATTCAACGGCCAGATGAAGGATGATGAGGTGTACGGAGAGGGGAATGCCTATGCATTTGAATACCGCATACACGATGCCCGCTTGGGCAGATTTTTGAGCGTGGATCCGCTGGCTCCAGAATACCCCTGGAACAGTACTTATGCTTTTGCTGAAAATAGGGTTATTGATGGAATTGATTTGGAAGGATTAGAGTTTTCTGATCCAGATGAAGTGCTTGTTGAATTTAGAACAGGAGGTGTTTTTATAAAGACATCCAACATGCACAATATTACTCAAAGTTCAATAAACAGATTAAATAATAATCCTCAAAATTGGAAAAAGGGCGAGATTGGCGCTTTTGACACTAGGTTGGCAAAAATGAAGATAAACATACCATCTGATTATAGCTCTAATCCAACGGATGAAATCCCCAATAGTTTGAAAAATCAAAGAGGGGTTAGCTCTCGTCCTTACGAAGGAGCATCAGCAAGGCAGTTCAAACGTCATGGTCCAATGGTTTCGGGTAGACCACCAGGTGGTCAAATGTATACTTTTTTGTCTAAGGGCTTAGTTTTAATAGAAGCAACTAATTTATTTTTTGAGCAAGTAGAGAAGTATCAAAAAACAAGTGATGCATCAAATATATTCGATCATTCAATATATGCATTGAAATCTATTGAAGCGGTTCAGGCCGCTATTGAACATGGCGGTATTATACCAGAGGCATATATGAATGAAGAAAGCCTGATTGCAATTTTGAATGTTGTCTTAGCGGGTAATAACACTACCACTGATCCTGAAATTATGGAAATTGGAATTGAAATTTATAATAGATTTGGAGCACCATTAAAGGTTTTCGATATACCAGATGAAGGGAGAGACGGAACAAAGGTTAGTAAACCTTATATAATGGATTATAACATAGCTAATCCAAAATAAATGAAAAAATATATTTTTATTCTATTTATTTCAGTATTTATTTCATGTAATACTGATGAAGAAAAAGTAAAATTAGCTATAGAGGGAGCATGGATAATAAGCTATATTGATGATGGTTATAATGAGGTAGATATAAGAGGCTGTTTATATTCAAGCTCAATCGTTTTTTATGAAAACGGAAAATGTAATGTACCACTCTTGAAAAATCAATGTATTGGCAATAGAGGGTCTTTTTCCTCAATAAGGTCAGAGGATGCAATGTATGAAGTTCATCAAATTGATGGTTGTTACTATTTAACTTTTCAGACACAAAATCAATTATTAAATGGAGTAAATAATATAATGTTCAAAAGTGATAATGAAAATAAACTTTTAACAATCCATGTATTTTCAGATAACACATATTTTGTGGCTTCTAAGTTATTAGTTAATTACGACTCAAAATATAAGCAAATAATTGAATTGGAGAGTATTACAGGTAAGGATTGTAAAAACGTTTCACGTCTATAGGTGTTGCTTTTTTTTAGCACAAAATGTATGTTGTATCCCGCTACCTCCACTATTATTATTATGTTGCGCTCCATTCGATTGTCATAATAGGCACTTTGGTACAACGAAGTAAGTGTTAATTAAGAAGTAGTAAAAATTTCCTACATTTGAAATATGCACGCTACGTTAACTTACACTGCTATGCCTTGTGGCCGCTTATTTACAAAAGAGGGTGT
>Ga0075154_10000676_pt1 | contig 27488 bp, 29 predicted proteins | sample JI71714BDNA_FD_70965 | JGI IMG/M metagenome (GOLD analysis project Ga0075154, IMG submission 70965) | Wastewater effluent complex algal communities from Wisconsin, to seasonally profile nutrient transformation and Carbon sequestration -... | ecosystem: Engineered > WWTP > Effluent > Algae...
ATGGTACGCCACAATTTATGGATCGATTTTAACGCCATTTACCGCAAACAAAGCAGCGAAGTGGCGGCACTTACCAACACCAACCTTTGGGCAGCGCTAAACATCCGCATGAACATAGGCCGAAAAGAAACCATGTTCTAAAAATAACACAGGAGGCTTCAAATTTTTAAAAAGCAGTTTGGGCGTGTCCCTCCGGGCCGGGCTTTCCGCTGCTAGTCCTCGTACCTTCCGAAGCGTCGGTACTGTGGGCTATACGCTACAATCCCTCACGCATATTTGTTACCATCAAAATCATACCGTTTTCTATTAACAGGTAGCACCTAGCGGCGCTGTATAATTCCCAAAAAAGGATACAAGCATCAACAGGAATTAATCAAAATTCAATCAATTGCGAAATATATTTTCATGAATTAAACCAAAAAACGGCCTCATGAAACAAGCGTTAAGAAAATGGACGGCTTTTGGCGTTTATACATTATTGAAATTAAACTATTTTCAAATTGGTTTTAGAATAATGCCGACATACATAGAAATACCCAATCTTATCAGCACCATTTTATATGTATCGTCGGCAGAAGATGTCCAAACTGTTTGAGCGCAGCGAGTTTTTGGACTTTAGCCAAAAGGCGGTCATTTTTAGCTTGTTTCATGCAGCCTTGACTTTTTTTGATCCTTTTTTGTGTCAAGACAAAAAAGTAAGGATATACCGGAATTTGGGGCAAAGCCTTAAAATATTAGTTTGTTATGATTATTAACTTTTCACAAACTCTTCTGCTATGCATGAATCCCTGAGAGTTTAATTAAATCCCTTGGACCGGAGATTAGAAAACGTCTCTCTATATCTCCTCATGTTTAATTTCGAAATAATAATATTTATTACCAATACAATCAAATCTGAAAAATATAGTTGTCGTTCCGTACCTTGAATAGTTGTATTTATAGTTCTTTTTATTTGAAACTCTTGTAACATTATAATGCAATATTGAAACCGATAAAAGACCTCCATTATCTATTGAAATACAAGACAGTGTTGATATCGGATGGCTTTCATTTTTTGCTGAAAGTAGTTTTCTTAAATCATCCTGATTTTTGATGTAATTTATTCTTTTATTGTCAATCGTATGAATAAGATTATCAATATTCAAAAAATAATAAACTTCAATATTTATTTCCCTTTCAGTATTGGCAATTATCTGCTTAACGTATTGTTCTATCGTAGCATTATATATTTCCTGACTATTTGTTTGACCTTGAACTGATACAAAACAAATCCAAATAGTTAATATCAAGAAAATTTTCAAAAGTAATCTTATATTTTTCATTTATCACTTATTATAAAAGCGTTTAAGCTATTGACAACTTGAACACTGCGCTCTGCCGCATACAACTCATTGTTAGTGTAAGACGAAGCGAAGCGGCGCATGTAATAATTCAAAATCCATTTGAGCTGAGTACTAATAAATCCGTTGAAGAGAAAAGCATAGGCACTATAAGTTTAAGGGGAGAAACATTCTTACCGGAACATTTTTATCATTACAACTGCCGGCAATCCATTTGGGCGTATTTTCCAATACTTTCAAAACTTCAATTTCAGCATCTGACAAGTCAGATTTAATTTTATTCTTTATCCGAGGAGCAAACAGCTTACCTTCCTCATCGATAATAAATTCTACTAAAAAAGTGGCCTGAAATTGTTCTTGCTTTGGATACTTAAAGTGCTCAGCAAAAAAATCTAAAAGTGCCTTATCCCCACCATTATATTCGGGCATCTTATCGACATAAACATAAACCTTTTGATTACTCAACGCGTCATATTCTAAAACACAATCTCCTTGAGTTGTTAAAGAATTACTTCCTGATGCACAAACGAAAAGCAAGTACAATGGCACATGCAATTGCAATAATTTCCAAAATAGAGGAGAGTAAGTTAATGTAATATGCATACTTCAAAAATAGGGTTTAAATCTGTCTTTTGAAAATATAAAATTATAAACCCATGAAAAACTGATTAATTGTCTTTACTTTTTGATTCGTGGATTGGGCCATAATTCAAATTTCCCATTTTTGTATACGTAAGCAATGATTATAGCTGTAAGAGATCGATTAAAAATAACTTACCCTTCTCCCCTATAATTAACTTTATACTTGTTAATTTTTATATTTTTAAATACTTTTTTTACCAAATCATTTGGAACATCGGATTGTTCTGAAACTTGTGTTATGAATAAATATGTATTATCCGCTAAACAATTAGCCCCCGTTAAATTATCCCATGAAGCATACCCTGTATAGAAATTGGTTGAACCAATATTTGATGAATATATCAAAACTCCCTGAATTTTAATCCTTTTACAAAATAACATTACATCACGATTTAATAAATAACTAGTGGACTGATCAAACATTAATTTATATTCTTGAAATGGACTCTCAAATATATTTAAAGATTGATTCCTAGACATCTCTATACATGATAGTATAGAAGCTCGATCTGTCATTGAGTTTATGCTGTCTTCGTTATTTATATACCAAGCTAATCTGTGATATCTTGTTTTATTCATGAGGATTACCCACGAAAAACTACTACATATATTATTCTCAGATGTCAAATTAATATCTTTAGGAGTCATGTAGATAGGATCCCTCGTATATATTTGATTATTTATTTTTTCATACTTCATGAATTTAAAAAGTAAAATTTCCTTTTGAATTACTCCAATTTTTTTAAATCTAACTTCATCATTAACTTGCGATTTTGCAGATAAAAATAGCAATATCGCAAAGCAATTTAATATAAATATATTTATAGTTCTATTAATATTTTTCATCTTTTTCATATTGTATTAAAAGACTTTTATTAATAGAATTCATGCCTTTTAAATTTACCACCACCTTTTATAAAAAAGGATGATTAGGTAACCCTAATTTTTCAAAAGTAAGGATTTTTGATTGGCAACCAACAGCAAAGCGAATCGATGCATGTAATAATTTGTAATCATGCACCGCATGACATAAGGATTACAAATCCATTTACAATTCTCCGCGGGATTAATTAAATCCCTTGGAGCGAAGATAATCTGTGTTTGAATTTATAAAACAGCAACAAATCACACAATCAATAATGCAACCCATTCAGCTTCCGGTACAAACGCACGGCATGCCGGTCCGTTAAACCCGAAACAAAATCAATAACCATAACGGCCGTAGCGTAAAAATCGAGGGGAACAGCGCTGGTTTCCGTCATGGTTTTAAATAAATCCCAATTGTTTTTATTGGCGGGATTGCGGGGCTTGCCTCCGTTCAAACGGGCATCTTCGGCAGCCGACATGAATATTTCCATTAATCCGGGCAGCACCTTAAAACCGGCCGACTGAATTTCCAACACCTGCTGGCTGTTATATATATTTTTTACACTGAATCCATTTATCTCCCGCAGCACATCGGCCCTCGGAATCAAATCAGACAGGGACTGGTCTAATTTCCCGGACAGGATATCCGCTTCATTATCCAGAAAAAAATCGGCACATTCATCGGCCAATTTATTGATTGACATCGCGCGCAACAAACCGATACGGTCATTCAGGGTAGCCATTTCATCGTACTTTTCTTTCTGAAACGAATTGCCCAGAATGGGTGCCAGCAAATCCACATAGTCTTTTTCCGAAACCACGCGCATGCGCACGGCGTCTTCCAAATCAATAATTAAATAACAAATATCATCCGCCGCTTCGGTTAAATAAACCAGTGGATGCCTCGAAAAACAAAGTTCCTTGGAATCGTGGCGTTTGAGCTGCAATTTTCCGGCCAGGGTATCGGCCAGTTGTTTTTCACTTTGGAAGAATCCGTATTTTTTATGGCTGCGTTTACTTGTGTCGCGGTTTGACAGCACACTTTCGCGCGGATATTTTAAAAAAGCACCGAGTGTGGTAACGGTCAGTTTCAGTCCGTCTTTTCCTTTGCCCGCCAGCAGCCGGAATCCCTGTGCATTGCCTTCAAAACTCCGCAAATCGGCCAATTGGGCTGGCGTACATTCGGCTTCGGCCAATTGGGCAAAACCGGTTTTAAAAATTTCAGAAATGGCCAACTCCCCCGAATGTCCAAAGGGCGGATTGCCAATATCATGCGCCAGACAGGCCGCCGCAACGGCAGATCCGATATCCGAGGGATTGGTGCCTGTTTTTTCCAGTTCGGGATAACGCTGAAACAAGGTTGCCGCCACCCGCTTTCCGAGCGAACGGCCCACACTGCTCACTTCTAAACTGTGTGTGAGGCGGGTATGTACAAAATCATGCTCCGGAAGCGGCACAACCTGCGTTTTATCCTGCAAACGGCGAAACGGATGCGAAAAGATAATCCGGTCAACATCGCGGTCAAACTCGCTGCGGTAAGTCGCCGGACTCTGGGTTTCCGATTCTGAAAGACGTGCGGGGCTTATCAGGTTAAACCATTCCATTAAACAACTGGGGTGTATGTGAATTAAATAAGGCACCGGCTATTTTCATGCTTCTGCCGAAAGCCGTAAAATCTATATGGGTCTGAAAACCCTTTTCGTTACAGAAGGCTATTAAATTTTCGGTAGGCAGGTTGCCCGTTAAATCATCTTTGGCCATGGGACAGCCGCCCAAACCCAACAAGGCCGTTTCAAATTTACGGCAGCCTCCGTTTACGGCCGCCTCTACGTTTTGGCGCCAATTGGCTGGGGTGGTATGTAAATGGGCTCCGAATTCAATATCCGGAAACTCCCGCAGCAACAATTCAAACACCGGCCGGATGGTTTCGGGAGTACCCACCGCCACGGTATCGGCCAATGATATTTTGGTGATTCCTTCCTTTACCAAATCGGCCACACATTCGGCCACTAGTTCAGCACTCCAGGCATCGCCGTAAGGGTTGCCAAAAGCCATGGAAACGTAGGCCAGCAGTTCGGTATCGCCTTTCAGGAAATCACGTATGCTGCGGATCCGGTTCAGCGATTCGGCGGTATCGGAATTGATATTCCGCTGCAAAAAGGTAGGTGAAACCGAATGCGGATAACCCACATACCGGATAAACGGAAATTGGGCAGCCCGCTCGGCACCGCCCAAATTCCCAATAACGGCCAACAGTTCGGTTTTAGAACCCGACTTTTCAAACGCAGCCGCCACCACATCCGCATCGGCCATCTGGGGCACGGCTTTTGGCGACACAAAACTGCAAAAGTCAAGCACATCAAAACCCACCTGGAGCAGGGATGTGATATACCGTATTTTATCCTCGGTGGATATCATTTCTTTAATTCCCTGCATAGCGTCGCGGGGACATTCGGTGATGTGAAAACGTGGTGCGTGCATGTGTTGCAAATATAGCGAGGGCGAAGGCAATTTCAAAATAGGCACTGTTCCCGGTAAAAGAAGTTGGGATAGATGAAGAGTATTGGGTATTTAGTAGTTAGACGAGTTTTATTTTGAAAAAGGAACAAGGATAAAAGAAAAAGGATTTAAATTCTAGCTACTCCTAAATAACTAATAAACAGAAATTTAAATCAGTAAAGAATACAAAAAATCTAAATACTAGCTACATAATACTCCAAAAACTATTGCCTCCTGCCTATTGCCCATTGCCTAAAAAAATTGCCGCTTTACCCACAACCATTACCTCACAACCTAAATCCCCGTCCTATTCTCCAACATAGGCACAAAACGGAAATCACCTTTTTCCTCCATGGATATTTCGCCGGAGGCTGATTTTTTGAGCAGTATCATTTTTTGCACCTCACCCTCGCCTACGGGAATCATGGCTAAACCCCCGGGTTTGAGCTGATCTATCAGATCTTTGGGTATGAAGGGCGCTCCGCAGGTAACAATAATTTTATCGTAAGGGGCATACGAAGGAATACCCTTGTATCCGTCGCCAAAAAAGAAACGGATTTTATAGAACGGATTCAGTTTTACCAAAAAAACCTTGGCCGTATCATACAGCAGTTTCTGGCGTTCAATGGTAAACACACGGGCTCCCAGTTCGCCCAGTACCGCAGCCTGGTAACCCGAACCCGTTCCCACCTCAAGTACCTTGTCGGTTTTCTTGATTTCGAGCAGCTGGGTTTGGAAAGCCACCGTATACGGCTGAGAAATGGTTTGGTCGGCACCTATGCGCAGGGCCATATCCCGGTAGGCCAGTTCCTTGAATGCCGAATCCACAAACAAGTGGCGCGGAATACGATCCATGGCCGCCAATACCTGTTCATCCGTAATGCCTTTTAGGCGCAGTTCGGCCAATAATTGTTTGCGTAAACCTTTGTCTCTATATGAATCTTCCATCTTCAATAATCCCGTTCTTGTGCCTTGTTTCGTAGGGAAACCAAGAACCACACAAAGCTACCGGATAGTTTGCGTAAAGCAATAATGGATTGAAAATTCAAATTAACAAACGATTGTTTAAAGGCTGCGGGCGGCATCAAATACACACGTTTAAATGCCGGCTACATTTGTATCATGAATCCATCTTCGTTAAAATTAGGCGTTATCGGTGCGGGCCATCTTGGAAAAATCCATATCCGCCTGGCAAAAGAGAATGAGCGCTTTGAACTGGCCGGTTTTTTTGATTCGGATGAAACGGTAAGGCAAACGGTTGCTGCCGAACTGGGCGTTTATGCCTTCAATACCGCCGAAGAATTGATGCAGGCCGTGGATGCCGTGGTGATTGTTACCCCCACCGTTTTTCATTTCGATTATGCTTCAAAAGCATTAAAAATGGTGAAACACGTTTTTGTGGAAAAACCCATCACCGCCACGGTTGCCGAAGCCAAAACCTTATGCAAACTGGCCGACGAAGCCAAAGTGATACTACAAGTTGGACATGTGGAACGGTTTAATCCGGCCTTCATCGCATCCAGGGAATACATCAACCAGCCCGCGTTCATCGAAAGTCACCGCCTGGCGCAGTTTAATCCGAGGGGTACCGACGTAAGCGTGATTTACGATTTGATGATTCACGATATCGATATTATTCTTTGCACGGTAAAATCGAGGGTAAAAAAGGTACATGCTTCCGGAGTGGCCGTAATCAGCGACACTCCTGATATCTGCAATGCCCGAATCGAATTTGAAAACGGCTGCACCGCCAACCTCACTGCCAGCCGCATGAGCATGAAAAACATGCGCAAAACCCGTTTTTTCCAACGCGACTGTTATATCGGGGTTGACTTTTTAGAAAAGAAAGCCGAAATATTCAGCCTAAAAACGGTAGAAGGCGAAGGAGATCCTTTTGCCCTGATTATTGACCCCGGATTTGGCAAACCCAAAAAACAGCTCAGCATCAAAATGCCTGAAGCCGCCGCAAACAATGCCATTCAGGATGAACTCAGCGCCTTTGCCGATGCCATACGCGGAAAAATTCCGGTGGCCGTTTCGGGCTACGAAGGATTGTATGCCCTGGAAGTGGCACACATCATTTCCGAAAAATTGAATTTTGCGGTAGCTTCCTTACAATAATTAGGGTATTTTTGCGTCATACCGTAAACAACATTCATGCGTAAGAACACGTACTTTTTATACTTATCCGCCTTTCTGTTTGCCACAACGCTGTTGATTTTGGGCAGCGGCTGTGCAAAAGAAAAAGCCGATATGCCCACTTGGATCGAAGTAGACAGCATCAAACTGAATGCCCAACCGGGCGCAGGTTCATCCAACAGCCGCTTTACCGATGTTTGGCTGTATGCCAACAGCAACCTGGTTGGCGGTTTTGAGTTGCCCGCAAGAGTGCCGGTACTCGCAAACGGGAATACCAATATCATTCTCATTCCCGGCATACAACTGAACGGACTCACCGGACTTCGTGCACCCTATCTTAAAGTTCAACGTTTTGAAGAAAACCTGAATCTGGTGCCGGGTGAAACCATTAAATTAAACCCGGTTTTGCAGTATGATACCACCGTTTTAGACCATCTGCTTCTGATTGAAGGGTTTGAAAATCAGGCTTCCAGTTTTGTGCTTTCAAACGGATCGGCCGGTGAGTATGTTACCTTTTCCAGCTCACCGGCGGTTGCTTTCGAAGGCAACGGCTGTGCCATGGTTCGGCATACCGGAGCTGAAAATACCATAGCCCAGATTGAAGCATTTAACTGGATTACCATTCCCAAAGGAGATGCGGGAGTATTTTTTGAAATGAACTATAAAAGTAATACGTCCTTCACCATTTCACTGCTGGCCAAACCTTTCGACGGGCCTACGCAAAAAATAGGCGTAATCGGGATTAACCCAACTTCCGGAGAATGGAAAAAAATCTATATCACGCTATCACCAACGGTAAACGCTTTTACAACGGGCAACCAGTTCAAACCTGTTATCGGTTACGCAAGACAGGCCGATATTCCTTCTCAGGAAGTATTTATCGATAACATTAAAGTGCTTTATTAAGCTCCTGCATGAATTCATTTAAGCGTCGCCTCAGTTATCTGCTTTCTGACTTTATTGCTTCGGAGCTGGTTTGGGTGGTCTTTTATATTTTCAGAAAAAAAATTCTGGAGCCCCAAAAATTTGGAGAAGAAGTGCCTTTGGAATTCACCCTGAATTTTTTTCTGGGTTTACTTCTTATTCCTTTTGTATGGATGCTCTTATTCTCGATGGCCGGGTTTTACCAGGATGTTTTCCGCCGTTCCAGACTGAAAGAACTTACGCAAAGTATCCTGTTTACACTTATTGGCTCACTGATTTTATTTTTCGCCCTGATGCTGGATGATGAAGTAGCCGATTATACTTTTTATTACAAATCATTCGGGTTTTATTTTCTCATCCAGTTCCTGGGGACATATGTTCCGCGCCTGCTGATTACTTCCCAAACCAACAAAGCCATACAAAAAGGTATTATTGGCTTTAACACGCTGATTGTGGGAAATGGGAAAAAAGCGCTTGAATTGACCGAAGAACTGGAAAAAGAGCAGGTTAAAAATGGAAACCGGCTCGTTGGATTCTGCATCATCAACGGAAAAGAAGAAGGAACCTTAAATGCACACTACCCATTTTTGGGCAAAGCCGAAGATATTCACCAAATTATCAGCGAACATCAAATTGAAGAAGTAATTATTGCCACCGAAAGTAGCGATGACGCCTTAGTTCAAAAAATAATTGACCGGCTCAACGAACAGGAAGTACTGGTAAAAGCCATTCCGGATTTGCATGATATACTCTCCGGTTCCATTCGAATGACGGCCATTTTCGGCACTCCGCTCATTGTTATTTCGCCCGTGGTGATGCCGGTATGGCAACAAAGCATCAAACGCCTGATTGATATAACGGCTTCCCTCATCGCCCTGCTTTTGCTTGCGCCCCTCTTTATTATCTTGGCTTTTTTGATTAAATTTAAAGATAACGGTCCCATATTTTACCGTCAGGAACGGATTGGTTTGAGGGGAAAACCCTTCTTCATCCTGAAATTCCGCACCATGAAAATGAACGCTGAAGCAGCCGGCCCGGCCCTGAGTTCGAAAAATGATCCGCGTATTACTCCTGTAGGCCGTTTTTTGCGCAAATACCGTTTTGATGAACTGCCCCAATTTATCAACGTGGTTAAAGGCGAGATGTCGCTGGTAGGCCCAAGACCAGAACGCCAGTTTTTTATAGACCAAATTGTAGAGAGGGCTCCGCATTACCGGTTATTGCATAAAGTTCGCCCGGGCATTACCTCTTGGGGGATGGTAAAATACGGTTATGCCGAAAATGTAGACCAAATGGTAAAACGGATGCGTTATGATATCCTGTACATAGAAAACATGTCGCTCATTTTGGATATCAAAATCCTGATTTATACAGTAATTACCGTTATTAAGGGCCGCGGGTTATAAAAAAGGGAAGCTGATTACTCAACTTCCCCAAGCTTCAAAATTGGGTGCTATTAAAGCGATTCTTTGCACTCATAGCCTCCGGCTTCAGCCAAATCAACTACGATACCGTATTCGGTTTTTGAATTATAATCCTTTTCGCAGTACCTTACTTCAGGTGAGTTTTCTTTGGTACAAACCTTGCATTTAGAACATGAGCTAAAGCTCACCATTGAAATTACTGCAACTAGGGCAGCAAGCATTTTGATTTTCATAACATTATGTATTAGTCCGATACATGTACTTTCAAACTTCGTGCCGGGAATTAAGAAAAAATTAACAAATCAGGTTAGCTACTGGTAACCAAGCGTTCCAAAATTCAAAGCGCTGCGTCTTTCTTGAAAAAAGCGTGCATTTGAGTTTCTCGGTGGAAATGCGTTGTTTTGCCAGAGTTTAAAATTGTAACACAAATGAAAAATATAGCCGTAATCGGTTCCGGTTCCATGGGAAACGGAATTGCCCATGTTTTTGCTCTTTCCGGGCATTCCGTACTTTTAATTGACGTAAACCAGACAGCTCTGGACAAGGCTTTGGCCACCATTGCCAAAAATCTTACCCGCCAGGTTGAAAAAGGCGGAATTAGCGAAGAACAGAAACAAACCGCACTTTCAAACATCACTGTTTCTACCGAATATGGCAGCCAACTTGCGGCCTGCGACCTAGTGGTGGAAGCCGCAACGGAAAATCCCGACATTAAATTCTCTATTTTCCGTAAACTGGATGAAATTTGTAAGCCGGAAGCTATTTTAGCTTCTAATACTTCATCTATTTCCATTACCAAAATTGCGGCGCAAACCAAGCGTCCGGCCCAAGTAATCGGTATGCACTTTATGAATCCGGTTCCGGTAATGAAACTCGTTGAGGTTATCCGGGGTTATGCCACATCCAACGAAGTGTGCGAAATAATCATGAAAAAATCGGCCGAACTGGGTAAAATTCCGGTTGAGGTAAACGATTACCCCGGCTTTGTGGCCAACAAAATCCTGATGCCCATGATTAACGAGGCCATCATAACCTTACACGAGGGAGTGGCCGGCGTAGAAGAAATTGATACCGTAATGAAACTCGGTATGGCACATCCCATGGGTCCGCTTCAGTTGGCCGATTTTATTGGCCTGGATGTATGCCTTGCCATTCTTCAGGTATTGCAAAACGGTTTCGGAAACCCGAAATATGCACCGTCTCCCCTACTCGTTAATATGGTTACGGCGGGTAAACTCGGCGTAAAAACGGGCGAAGGGTTTTACACTTACACGCCGGGTTCGAAAGAGACCAAGGTGGCACCTTTCTTTCAAAAGTAATTTGAAGCACACAAACACATGAACCTAAAAGTAACCTTTTTGGGTACGGGAACCTCGCAGGGAGTTCCCGTAATAGCTTGTTCATGTGAAATTTGTACATCAAGAGATCCGCGCGATTCACGACTCCGCAGTTCCATCAAAATTGAAACGGGCGGCAAAGTTATCGTGATTGACTCCGGCCCTGATTTCAGGCAACAGATGCTCAGGAGCAATACCCGGCGGCTGGATGCTTTGCTCTTCACACATGAACACAAAGACCATATTGCCGGCATGGATGATATCCGGCCGTTTAATTTCATTGCCGGGCAGCATGTTCAGGTTTATGCCAGCGAACGGGTTGAAACAGCTTTAAGGCGTGAATTTTATTATGCTTTTGGCGAAAATAAGTACCCCGGAGCACCCGAACTTACCGTTAACCGCATTAACGATAAACCATTTGAAGCGGCCGGAATCCAAATCATTCCCATACAGGCCCTGCATGGCGAAATGCCCGTAACCGGGTTCCGGATCGGGAATTTCAGTTATCTTACCGATGTCAATCAAATCAGTGAAGCTGAATTATCCAAAACCTTAGGTTCAGAAGTGTTAGTGATTAACGCCCTTCGGTACGAAAAGCATTATTCCCATTTTTCGTTAGAAGAGGCCTTGGAAATTATCCGTAAGGTAAATCCCGAACGGGCTTTCATTACCCATATCTCGCACCGTCTGAATTTACATTCCGTATTGGAAAAAACCTTACCAGAGCCCGTTTCAGCCGCTTTTGACGGACTGGAAATTACGCTGTGATGCGAATCACCGGTTTGCCGAATTGTTTTCCGGCAGCCATATAATCAAAAGCTTCCTGCGCTTCTTCCATCTCAAAAATACGACTTACCACGGGCACAATTTTTTTCTCTTGCACCAGTGAGAGCATGGCTTTAAAATCGGCCGGAGAACCCATGGTAGAGCCCAGGATACCGATTTGTTTCCAAAACAGAATTTGCGGACTGAGTTGTTCAATTTTCCCTGCCGTACCGCCGTATATGGCGATGCGGGCTCCGGGATTACACACCAGAAAAAGTTTTGAAAAATCAGGACCTGCGGCTCCGTCAATGATTACATCAAAACCCAACTTTTGGGCAGCCAGTTCTTTGTGCCAGTCCGGATTTTTATAATTCACGCCCCCTTTGGCGCCCATGCTTATTGCTTTTGCAATTTTTTCATCCGAAGAAGAACTAACCCAAACCTCAGAACCACAAGCAATGGCAAACTGCATGGCAAATAAAGCCACACCACCGCCCACGCCTGTTATCAGCACACGTTCTCCCGGTTGGTAGGCCGCTCGCGAAAAAAGGGCACGGTAGGCGGTTAATCCGGCCAGGGGAAGAGCCGATGCTTCTGCCGTGGAAAGGTGCTCCGGCTTGGCATGCACACAGGCCGAAGGCACACAAACATATTGAGCCAGACAGCCGTTTTGGGGCATACCCAGAATCGAAAATCCATCAGACTGGAAACGTTCATCCGCACCGAAATTAAAACCCGGATTGATGATAACTTCCCTTCCGGATTCATCCGTTCCGCAGGCATCACTTCCCAAAATTATGGGTGTAACAATACCGGCATATTGTCCTTTTGTTATCCAAACATCACGGTGATTGAGGGCTGCGTAATTAACTTTCACAAGTGTTTCGCCTTCAGCCGCTATCGGACTTGTAGTATCGGCCAGTCGGAGCGGAGTATTTACGGAATCGAGAAATATTGCTTTCATAATTAAAAAACCTGAGTATATTTATGCTTAGAAACGGTTCGTCATGATTGCCAAAAGTACATTAAGCTTTTTAAAAGACCTCAAAAAGAATAATAGCAAAGAATGGTTTGATGCCAACCGTAAACGCTATGAAACCGAACGTAAGCTGTTTACCGATTTTACGGCAGAATTACTTGCGGGCATTCAAAAATTTGACCCCAGCCTAAACGGATTAGACCCCAAAAAATGCCTGTTTCGCATTAATCGCGATATCCGTTTTTCGGCCGATAAATCGCCATACAAAACCAATTTTGCATGCAGCCTTACCAAAGGAGGTAAAAAAATGGATTATGCCGGATACTACCTACATCTTGAACCGGGCAGTATTTTCGCCGGCGGCGGAGTGTATGCTCCCCAACCTGATGTGCTAAAAGCCATCCGGGATGAAATTTACTTCAACCTACCTGAATTCGAGGCCATTTTGAAAGACAAAAAATTCAAGGCCCAGTTTACGGGTATTGATGCTATTGATAAGTTAAAAAACGCACCGAAAGGATACGAAAAAGACCATCCATCGATTACTTATCTGGTCAACAAACACTTTGTGGTAAGCCGGAAATTCAGCGACACAGAAGTTTGCGCTCCTGAATTTATGGAGAACCTGCTTTCCACGTTTAAGGCCCAAAAATCATTTGTAGATTTTATAAACAGGGCCATGGAGAATGCAGAAAATTGAGAACAATCATGGGTTCTATATCAAATAAAGAAATAACAGTTCCGGTAAAACCGGTCGTGGGGCGGAGTGAAAAAATTGGACTGCCCCAGTTTGAAATTGACCTTGTTGATGCAAAAATTGATACGGGAGCATACGGTTGTTCTTTACATTGCACCAATATTGAGGTAGTTGAAATTGAAGGAAAAAAAATGCTTCGCATAATTCCACTTCGTTTCAGAGACAAAGTATTTCGGGGAGAATCACATCTTTTTCCTTTTGACGAAAAGAAAAAAGTAAAAAACTCATTTGGCAAGGTTGAAGAACGTTATCTTATTAAAACTAAGGTGCGCATTTTTGACCAGGAAATTGAAACCATATTTTCTCTTACCGACCGATCTTCCATGCGCTTCCCGGTACTCTTGGGCCGAAGGTTCTTACAAAAACGTTTTATGGTTGACGTTGCCCTGAAAGACCGCTCGCACAAATCTACTACACGAAAAACTAAATAATTCACGAGCATACTTAACACTCACCAACATGAAAATTGGGATTTTATCCAGAAGTCTGAATATTTATTCTACCCACCGCTTATATGAAGCCGCCAAGCAACGCGGGCACGAGGTGCAGGTGATTGATCACACCAAATGCTCCGTGCTCATTGAAGGCGGAAATCCGGCCGTATACTTCAACGGACACCGTGTTGACTTGCTCGATGCCGTTATTCCACGTATCGGGGCATCAGTTACCTTTTTCGGAACGGCGGTAGTAAGGCAGTTTGAAGTACAGGGCGTGTTTTTGGCCAATACTTCGCAGAGTATTGTGCGCTCTCGCGATAAACTGCGTTCCATGCAAATTCTATCCCGCGAGGGTGTGGGATTACCGAAAACCGTTTTTGCCAAATTCCCGAAAGATGATGACGTGGATGCCCTTATTCAAAAAGTGGGCGGTGCTCCTTTGATAATCAAACTATTGGAAGGAACACAAGGTTTGGGGGTTGTACTTGCCGAAACTGATAAAGCTGCCAAATCAGTAATTGAAGCCTTTTCGGGATTGAAGGAAAATATCCTTATCCAAGAATTTATCAAAGAAGCCGGCGGAAGCGATATACGGGCATTTGTGGTAGATGGAAAAGTAATCGGAGCCATGAAACGGCAGGGAAAAGAAGGAGAATTCAGAAGTAATTTACACCGGGGCGGAAAAGGTGTGGTGATTGAACTCAGTGAAGAAGAAGAAAAAGCAGCCATTCATGCCGCAAAAGCGCTGAATCTGTCTGTTGCCGGTGTGGATATGTTGCAATCTTCGCGCGGTCCGTTGATTTTGGAAGTAAATTCTTCACCCGGCCTCAAGGGAATTGAAGGAGCCACGGGATTAGATATTGCCGGCAAAATCATTGAATTTTGCGAGGAGCATGTAGATGGCAAAAAAGAACAACGTACGCCCGACGAAAAGTAAAAACCGGACAATTTGACCTGTTCTGATTTCAATCCATTCAAACGGCCTGAATTTTGAAGATAAGAACATCGCAACTATAAACACACACGAATGATTATATCGGCAAACCTGCTTATCATTGGCATAACTGTACTCGTATCTATTTTAGCGTTTCAGAGTGATTCGCTTTTCAACAAACTAAAATTTAATGCCTATTACATAAAAAAATACAAAGATTGGACCCGCCTGTTTACATCAGGCTTTGTACATGCCGATTTCATGCACCTCTTCTTCAACATGTTTGTGTTATATATGTTTGGCCCTTTTGTTGAGGATTTCTTTATTAAACTGCTGCAACATAAACTGCTGGGCGGCTTGGTATATCTGTTGTTTTATGTGATAGCCGTGCCCATGAGCAGCCTTTATTCACTCGAAAAACATAAAAACGATGAATGGTACAATGCCGTAGGTGCCTCCGGAGCGGTTTCGGCAGTGCTGTTTAGTTCTATCGTGCTTTATCCCATGCAAAAAATAGGCATACTTTTTATTCCTGTTGGTATTCCGGGGTTTGTGTTTGGTCTGTTATACCTGGCTTATTCCTGGTATATGGGTAAGCGGGGGCAGGACAATATTGGCCATGACGCGCACTTCTTTGGTGCCATTTTCGGAATTGTGGCTACCCTTCTTTGCGATTTTTCACTTTTTAATTCGTTTATACAGCAAATCAGCAACTGATGAATATGGTCTGGTTTAATGGCCGTTTCACCGAACGGGAGCAAATTCCGCTTGATTCGGCCGATAGAGCCTGGCGCTTTGCCGACGGCGGTTTTGAAACCATTTTTTTCAACGGATCCGAAGCTCCTTATTATGAATTACATTACAAAAGGGCAAATCTTCATGCCCAAACCATCCGGGCCGAACTGCAGATTCCCAATCAAACCGAAATCAATCAAATTCTAACAGAACTGGCCCGTCAAAACGGAAGCCCCGGTTTTTTGCGGGCACGCTTAAGCTGGTTCCGGAACCCGGGCGGTCTGTATCTCCCAAAAGATACATCCTGTTCTGTAATTATTGAAGCTTGGGATTTTGATCCGCAAAGCGTGAAAAGAGAACTCAGCGCTTGTTTTTATAATGATCAACCCTTGGCATTTGGGAAACTTTCTCCTTTTAAAAAAATGGGCTGCGCCATATACACCGATGCTATTTTAGAAGCCAAGTCCCTTGGATTCGAGGAAGCAATACTTCTAAATACCAGAGGCGAAGTAGCTGAATGCAGTTCTTCCAATATCATCATCCGTATGGAAAATACTTTTATTACGGTAGACAAAGAAGCCGGTGCCATTGAAGGCGTGATGCTTCAGGTACTGGAAAAACGCCTTCCTGAGCTGGGTTACCGCTTTGAGCGGAAAAACATAAAACCAGCAGACTTGCTTGCTGCGGATGAAATTTTATCCGTGAATGCGCTCAGGGGAATTTGTTGTATAATTTTGCTGAATAATAAACGATTCTCTTCTGAATCGTTGAACTTAAACGCATACCTCAACCTTGGCTAAAAAAACAACCAAAAAAGCAAGTGCGGCAAAGCCCAAAAAGGGAAAAGCTGGTAAACGCCACTGGGCGCTTAGAATGCTTCGTTTCGTATTATTTTCGGTACTTGGCTTTGTGCTGTTTAGCGTATTGATGGTACTTATTTACAAATGGGTTCCGGTTCCGGGAACGCCCCTGATGGTTATCCGCAAAATGGAAAACAAAGAAACCCAGATTAAACATGACTGGGTATCGTTTGAAAACCTGTCGCCCCACCTGCAATTGGCCGTGGTTTGCTCCGAAGACCAAAACTATCTAAAGCACAACGGACTTGACTGGGGAGCTATTGAAAAAGCACGTAAAGAAAACGAAAGCGGCAAACGGGTACGCGGAGCCAGTACCATAAGCCAACAGACGGCTAAAAATGTTTTTCTTTGGCCGGCACGCAACTATTTACGTAAAGGTTTAGAAGTTTGGTTTACTGTTTTAATTGAACTCTTCTGGAGCAAAGAACGAATCATGGAGGTTTACCTGAACTCAATTGAAATGGGCGACGGGATTTTTGGTGCAGAAGCGGCATCCCAATACTATTTTGGTAAAAACGCATCAAAACTTAGCCCCGACGAAGCAGCGCTCATTGCTGCCATCTTACCCAATCCGCGCCGTTTTTCAGCAAAAAATCCGAGTGCTTACACCAGGGGCAGGCAACAATTTGTGTTAAGACAAATGCGCCTTTGGGGCGGGAAACTCAAATGGAACCAAGATGAGAAACAGAGTGAGAAACAGAATGAGAGCGAGAAAGAGAGCGAGGGGGGTAAAAAAGAAAAGCGAAAAAAACAGAAAATTAACTAACCCCCACAATTCAGAATCATCTTATCCAATACCGGCCGTATGGCCAAAACATCTTCCGGTTCTATCCCTTCCAAGGCGTCCGTTCGATATTTTTTTACTACGGATTTGGCCCGTTTAATTAAATCATTTCCCTCTGTAGTTACTGATAATTTATACCGCCTGCGGTCTTTTGCATTCACTTCCCGAACCAAAAAACCGCTGCTGACCAATATTTCAATTATTCGGGTTACCGAGGCATTATCTTTAAAAACGGCACTGGCAATTTCATGCTGATAGCATTCTCCGTGTTCTGAGATATAACCCAAAACCAACCATTGGTCAATGGTTATATAAATCCCGGCCTCATTAAAACGGCGTTGGGCAAATTGCCTGTATGATTTTATGGTTTTTTCTAAGGTATAAAATACCACTTCTTCCAGTCGTTCCATTTCATTGCATTTGAACAAATTTTAAATACAATAATTGATATATCAATATTTTTAGACGAAATGGTAATTAGAGACAAAAAACGGGCATTTCCCATCGAGAAATACCCGTTTTCAAAATGTAAACTGATCTTATTTTGCGCTCAGTTCTGTAAATATTTTGGCCGCATCAAACTTTTTCGCGGCTGAACCAACCCGAATAATTTCAATTTTAATAATCGTGTCGCCTTGCTTGGTTTTATCCACCACGTCCTGTCCGCTTACTACGAAGCCAAACACGCTGTGCTTATCATCTAACCAAGGTGTTTCTTTGTGGGTAATAAAAAATTGGCTGCCATTGGTTGCTGTACCCGAATTTGCCATGGAAAGTACACCGGCACGGTTATGTTTCAAATCCGGATGGAATTCGTCCTTAAATTTATAACCCGGGCCTCCCATTCCATTTCCTTGCGGATCTCCACCCTGAATCATGAACGGATAAATAACGCGGTGCCATTTCAGTCCGTCGTAAAAAGGAGTTCCAAGAGGTTTGGCATCATTCTTAATTTTTCCTTCCACCAGCCCCACAAAGTTGGCCACGGTTAACGGGGCTTTTACGTGTTCAAGTTTCACCATAATTTCGCCCTGGGTAACGGTAAATTTGGCATAAATGCCGTCTTCCATTTTAAGTCCTGCCGCTACGGCCTTTGTATCCGGGGTTTGGGCATTCAGCACTCCGGCCACAACAAATGCTAGTAAAAAACTAAATACTCTCATGTTCATTTTTTATTTATACTGTGTTGAAACAAAAATAATGCAGAAAATCGTGTTTGGTTTGATTTAACCCTTATTTAAGAAATCAGCCAATGACAACCTCAAGCACTTTACCTTTAAGTTCCCTGCCAAATAGCGGACTATTTTTACTCAGACTCTGCCAATTTTCGGCACTGTAAACCACTTGTTCATCCGGTTGGAAGAGCACAAACTCGGCGCTTGAACCCGGCTCCAAGCTGGGTAAGGGAATAGCCAACATATTTCGCGGATTCACGCTGATTAATGCAATCAGTTTCTCCAACGACATCGCAGACAACGCCGTGCGGCTCAGACTGAAAAATGTTTCCAGCCCGCTCATCCCGAAGGCGGCATGCTCAAATTCAACCAACTTATGTTCCACGTCCTCCGGACTATGATCACTTACCAAAAAATCCAGGGTTCCGTCGGCCAACCCCGCTTTCAGGGCTTCTATATCGACTGCTGCCCGGAGGGGCGGATCTAATTTAACATTTGAGTCGTATGCCGAAAGTTCCTCTTCACTGAGTAATAAATACTGAGGAGCGGTAAAAGCACTAATTTTTACGCCACGGGCCTTGGCTTCTCGAATCATATCTACCGAGCGGGCGCAGGAAATAGGTCCAAGCAGAAGCTTACTTTCACAATACTCGGCCAGGTATATATCCCGCAGTACACCCAATTCCTCCGAAAGGGCCGGAATACCGCGCAAACCCAACCGGGCCGACACTTCGCCCTCGTTCATCACCCCGTTAAATGCCACGTAGGCATCTCCGGGAGTATGCATTATGAGCGCACCCGAAGGTTTGGTATACAAAAGAGCCAGTTGAAGCAGTTTGGAATTCTTTATACGGTTCTTATTGTCTGTAAACAAGCGACATCCAGCACTTGAAAGATCATACATCTCAGCCAGCTCCTTTCCTTCCATACCTTTGGAAAGGGCACCGGCTGGAATCAGCTTCACTCCTGAAGCGACAGCCTGACGAAGCCTGTACTCGGTTACCCCTTTGTTGTCGTTGCAGGGTTGTCCGTCCGGCATCAGCACAAAAGAAGTAATTCCGCCTTTTTTAGCAGCGGCACATGCCGATACCACCGTTTCTTTATACTCAAAACCCGGCTCGGGAACGGTGACCGAAAAATCAAAAAAACCGGGAGCAATATGCAAGCCTTCAGCTTCTATAATGCGCGCTGAATCGGCATTTAAACCCGTTCCGGTCTTAACAACTTTGCCATTTTCAATAAGTACATCAAGCAAATTGCCGTTTTCCGGCTGACCGGGAAACACGGCACGGGCGTTTTTGATAAGAATTTTTTCCATGGTTCAGTAGTACAAAGTAACGTTTTTTTGTTGTTCAAAAGTTCGATTGTTTGAATGTTTAAATGTTTAGGTGTTCACAATAGGAAAACGTTTGATATAATCTAATTGAGAAGTAAATAGGCTCTCATCAAATCCTTCCTGTTCTTAAACCCAGTTTAAAATTTTCAAGAGCGAATACCCTATTTTCATATTCTGTTGATTGAAACATAACATGCAAGGCAGCAGTGAAACGAATTACAAAATCGGAATAAATTAGCAAAATACTATCTTTAGCCCCAATGAACATCAACTTGGCAGAAATTTTAACCGTCCCGGACGGAGGCCCCATTTACCGCGAAACAACGGATCTCAGCGTGCTCATTGTAGAGCCTTGGAATGCCTATTCTTCGCTTAGTTTTTTAATTCCGGCATTTTATTTTTTATACCTCTTGCGCGGAAATTATAGTCAGCACGCTTTCCTGGTATATTTCTGTTCGCCCATGCTTATACTGGGAGGTTTGGGAAGCACCCTGTTTCATGCCTTCAGGCAATCGCCCTGGTTACTGGCCATGGATGTATTACCCATCATCCTGCTTACGCTGGGCATTAGCGTGTGGATGTGGCTGAAAGTACTTCCCAAAAAATGGCAACTGATTCCCGTTCTGCTTCTGTTCTTCCTCCTTACCTACCTTACCATGACCTTGCTTCAGGGACAAGACAGCATTTCGGCGGGATATTTTGTGCGGGGAACCATGCTTTTTTTACCCTGCTTCCTGTTTCTGCGCAAAACCCGGTTTAAGCATGCCACGGCCTTTTTTAGCGCAGTAGCCTTTTTTATACTGGCCCTGCTTTTCCGTTTTACCGATGAAAAAATCGCCCTGGATTTCATGCCTTGGGGTACTCATTGGTTATGGCATATCTCCACAGCCGTTGGCGGATACTTTTTAGGGGTGTATTTGATTAAAAACCAACCAAATAAGAACTATTTATAACTGTATGAACCCTATTTAACAACCGTTACCGTTCCTGTTTTTTTATTACCGCTTGGGAGTGTGAGCACGTAAAAGTAAACCCCATCATTTACAGTTGTGGACCCTCCCATAGTTTTTGTTTCGCCTTTCCAGTTATTACTGTAGCTTTCTGCATTAAAAACAACTGCCCCCCAACGGTTGTAAACAACTAAGCCCGTTCCGGGCCTTATGCCATAAATATCAAATACATCGTTAATGCCATCGCCGTTCGGTGTAATTATATTGGGCGGTATGATCTCATCATCCGGAACCGCCACTTCATCACATTCATATACGGCAACATCATCAAAAAACAAGTAGCAGATTTTACCGTATAAACTGTCATCGTAAATGTTCTGAAATTTGGTAAACGGATTTTCACTGTCGTCCTGAAAATTGCCTATGATGAAAAACTTTTCACCACCTTCCGCTATGTATTCTGCTTCTATTTTAGTCCAGCCAAGGGTATCGGTAAGCGGCCCGGTTTGAATGTTGACCTGGGGCTCAAGTTCATTAAAATTATAATCCCAGAGTAAACTCTGTATATTTTTTCGATATGGGGTATCCGATACATGAAAATAAACCGACAGCTGTGAAACGGCATAATTACTTACGTTTGCCGTATTTACATAAAATTCCAAACAGTAGCCCTGACCCTTTTTTAACGGGGACACGAATTCTCCTTGGATGCATTCCCGGGCATTATTCCAAATTATTCCTTGTAATTTAGCATCACTGCCTAAATAAACGCCACCAAATGCTTTTCCAGTATTTGGATATTGATACCCAACTGGGTAGGGTAAAAAAAAATATGTATTGGTAACCCCGGGTACATAACCAGCAGAGCCGTATAAACAATCGGTATGAAATGGGTCTGGTGACAAATCTTCATTATGCCAGCCCGGATAAAAATCTACTCCTAAATCCCCTGCACTACAGCCCGGTCCCAAATCCGTAAACTCCTCAAAACCGCCATTGATTACCAAATTGGTTTGGGCAAAAATTATGCAGGGCTGTGTAAAAAATACACAACCCCACATAAATAGTATATAAGCCCTTAATCTCACTGCACAATCATTAAAATATCTGTTTCAAGCACATTGCCCGTTAACATATCCAAATATAATACATTATATACACCTGGAAGCAATGACGATGTATTTATGGTAGTAGTACCAGTGCTTAACATTCCACCTAACAATTCTGTTCCGAAATTATTTCTCAACGAATAAATAACCGTATTTCCTGAAACATTATTTACCTGTACTTGAAATGAGGCCGGATTGGGTGATATTATAAAATTATCGGCTTCCTGCTCGGGATCCTCTTCCGAAGATCCGGGATTTTCGTCCCAAATAATTCCACAATTCTGAAAATCATCGGCTGAAAAACCCGCTTCATTTATTAAAATGGTTCTGGCACTGTAAACCGGAGCCCCGTATTCCCATTCACATAATTCGGCAATATCTGTTAATCTAGAGATCACAGTCTCATTCAGTTCTTTATTAATACAAAGATCAGCAAGCGTACTTAGCCACCTTGAATAAACCAGCTCATAATCATTAGGGTCATTTATACCGGCCAATATAGCAGGTACATCAGCACACATACCGGTTGTTAAAGCGCTTTGTGCCTGCCAAAGTATAACGGCATTCGGAATGTCATCAATATATGCTTCTATAACCTTGGAACTGTCAATCCAACTTGAATCGAACGAAAGTTCAAGCAACATAATATCATAATTGAGTTTCTGCCCGGCCGCCTCGGGTAAAATACCTTCGGTAAGTTCACTTTCCACCATTGCCATACTTTTTAACCATGTGGGCGAATTTTGATTACAATCGGGTCGGAAACGACGGTAAGTTGAACTAGTTAAAAATGACCTGTTTATCTCTGCAAAACCATGAGATTCAGCCGGCGGGTTAGCCGATGAACCCGCCGGAGGAAGGTAAAATAAGGAGTGATTTTGCTGACTCTGCCCCGCAGCCCAAAAATGCCGGGTTTGCCCATTTATGTTTTGTACGTTAAACCATTCGTTGTGGGCACCCCTTGGTGTACCATCCCAAACCTGAGTGCCTACTCCTCCGCCCCAGGCGGTTATACCCTGTTCAGTATTCTCAATACGGTTATTATAAATTTTTGTACTGTAATTCCATCCCGCATTTACTTGAGCGTATCCGTTTCTTGTTATTCTGTTACAACCACACTCGCTATCTTTGGTATTTTCTGCTCTTACTCCAATTGTTTGCCAGCCCAGGCGGTTTCCTGTTACATTATTTTTAAACACGAAAGCGAATTTGTCATTTCTATACCAAATTCCATGGTGCTGGGCTGTTGTCGGGGCCAATAAAAACACGGTATTATCTGTTATCCACAGACATGTGGTATTATCAGTAAGAATACCATGGCCATACCTGTATACTTTGTTGTCAATTATAATTTTTTCCTGCGTAAAATTTGGAGTATCCCAATAGCGGCAAGTGCCTTTCATATTTGCCTTTTCACCAATGTAAATACCAACAGACCCGGCAGGCGGAGTTTTTCCCGTATATGCTACAATATTTTTATATGCTTTTATTCTGGTATTACCGTTGTTATAAAATCGAATTCCGTAAAACGTGTTGTAAATCACATTTTGCAATACAACAAAATCAGCATTATGAGTTGTGGTGGTGGTTGATGTAGTTCCCAGAATTCCATTAATCATTTCGATACCTTTAATTTCAACATTATTGAAATAGTTATTTTCAACCGTACCCTTCTGATTACCTGAAATTAATACACCATTTCTGCAATTGTTAATTTGGTTTCTTAGGTTTTGAGCCGGACCTCCAATAGTAATGGTTCTAAAGTTAGATAAATTCCCGGAGTGCTCAGACCTTATGGCCCAAGAATCGTTGCTTGAACCATAAATATCAAAAAACGAATTATTGAATATCTTAATATTAGAAGAAATAATCCGAAGACCATTAGTAGCCTGAGTAACATAATTACCGTTCTGTCCGGATACACTTGAGCCAAACCACATATCCGGTATACAGTTCCTGAATGTAACCGCATCACCTGTTAATTCACCCTGTCTTGGATATTTTAGTGTGGAGGTACATTCAAAATCATTGTCATAAATACTTCTAAGTGCATTGGATGTATGGCCTTCAACCCAAATATGTTGTTTATTTTTATTAAACGTATTTCCAATAATTGAATATGAATTGGCCCCATTAGCTCTTACAGCCGTTTGAGCATCCTCTACAGTTGAATTATTTAGGTTTAAACTACCACCCTGTTGAACTTCAATTCCATCCCACATACTATAACAGCCATGCAAATATGAACTGCCAATAGTCAAGGTCCTGCCTGCCGGAACTATTAGTTTACCTAATGGACCAAATATAAGTTCTTGTTGAAAAAAAGTAAAATTAGTATTTACAACAATTGGATAATCAATATAAATTGATGGTTTACCCAATATCTGAGAAGTCAATGCTGAAATATTTTCTTCAGGAGCAGGAATTGAGGGATTGCCGTTTAAATCAAAAAAGCCTTGTGTGTTGCAGCCTCCGATATATGAAGCTGCCGTACAATTAGGTACAACTGAAACCTCATCAATCAAATAATATATTGACCATTCATTTATACCTGTCCATGGTGCGGGATTATTAGGCAACATTGCAGACTCTGTTTGAGTATTGTTTCTAAAATTACCAATTACCATGTATTGATAAGATGAACCGCTGTTTGGAGTTATTGTACCCGATAAATCTGTCCACGCCGACATGGAAGTAGATTGAGGAGATAAATTCACCAAACCTGCCGTGCCATTATTCAGTAATACATGTGAGGTAGGATCACTTGAGGCATTAAAAAAATTACTATTGGTAAAATACACTTGTAGAGGTATACTATAAAGCGACGTTTCCCCCAGACTAGCCTTTAAACTTATATTATATGTTACACCAGGCAACAATGGCTCTCTGAGTTTTACTACCATATACTCACGCGCTTGATCATAAGCTTGGGGACTTCCAGGCCTTTTGTAATATAGTCCGAGACCTGCATAAGCTTGTGCTGTATTTCCCCAAACAGGTGGTGTACTTACTGGCTGAACAGCATAATCACCCGTAGTTACGGCACAATGCTCGCAATTAGAGCCACTTCCTGAAATCGGTTGTCCTAAATAATATAAATCTGGTGTTCCGGCATGATAAAAACCTTGATTGAGTCTGATATTCTCCCAGCCATATACTCGATTTATGTTACTGTAGCAGATATTAGGACTGGTTGGCCCTGTAATTGGGGTATAAAATTCAAAAGATGGATTTATTACCATATTTCTACATCCACCATCGGTAAATCCATCATAACTCTCATTTAAGTTTTTATTGGGATCAAATGGAATCGGAGGAAGATTTAGGTCAACATTCTGAGCCAAAATACTTTCCGCAAAACTGCACATAGCCGCGATGGCTAGCGCCAAAATTCTTCTTTTCATAATGTATTATTTATTTGGTTAATGAATGCAAGTTCAAGTTTTATTTGAACGTGTTCATACTTTTATAAGCAGAATTTTATACCTTTAGGGTAAATAATTATACCAAATGCAATCTTTATACAGCAATATTAGAAAAGTTAGGGAGTGGAAAGGCCTTTCTCAACAAAACATGGCAGATAGCCTGAATGTAAGCCAAAAACACTATAGCCGCATTGAAACGGGAAATGTAGATATTTCAGTATCCATGCTTGATTCAATTGCCAGGGTACTCGATGTAAAACCCCAAATCTTGCTGGGGTTGGATGACAGTAAAATTTTTAATAGCTACACCAATAACCAACAAGGCGGTACCTTTGTGGCCTACAATGCCACCGAGGTGGAGCAAATTCAAAAACTATATGAAAGAATGTTGGAAGAGAAAGATAAAATCATAAATCTTCTTCAATCCAAAAACAAATAAATTCAATAAAAAAGAGCCATCCCAAACGGAATGGCTCTTTCAGTATATTTTGGCTGCTACTATGCGGTTACACCGCTTAATACCTTTGCCATGGTTTTACCAATTTCGGCGGGTGAACTCACCACGTGTATGCCACAGTCGGCCATAATTTTCATTTTGGCTTCGGCTGTATCATCATCTCCACCCACGATGGCTCCTGCATGACCCATTTTACGGCCTTTGGGAGCGGTTTGTCCGGCAATGAAACCCACCACCGGTTTTTTATTGCCGTTTTCTTTAATCCAGCGGGCGGCATCGGCTTCGTATGTACCGCCAATTTCACCAATCATAACGATGGCATCCGTTTCCGGATCGTTCATGAATAATTCAACGGCTTCTTTGGTGGTTGTTCCAATAATTGGATCACCTCCGATACCGATCGCCGTAGAAACACCCAAACCTGCTTTAGCCACCTGATCAGCAGCTTCATAGGTAAGTGTTCCTGACTTAGAAACAATACCGATACGTCCTTTTTTGAACACGAAACCGGGCATGATTCCTACTTTGGCTTCCTCGGGTGTGATTACACCGGGGCAGTTCGGACCAATTAATGTTGCGCCGTTTTTCTTTACAAATTCTTTTACGGCAATCATATCGTTTACCGGAATACCCTCCGTAATACAAACTACCACTTTTATACCCGCTTCAACCGCTTCAACAACGGCATCAGGGGCAAATGCGGGTGGCACAAATATGATAGATACATTGGCGCCGGCCTCTTTTACAGAATCGGCAACCGTATTAAAAACCGGACGATCCAGGTGCGTGGTACCGCCTTTTCCGGGGGTAACGCCACCAATCACATTGGTTCCGTATGCAATCATCTGCTCGGCATGAAAACTGCCTTCTTTACCCGTAAAACCCTGAACAACTATGCGGGAATCTTTATTAACCAGTACGCTCATAATATATTGTAAAATTGAGGGACGAAAGTACATTTTTCGCCGGCATTTGCCAAACCAAAACTAAATTTATCCCAAGTTATGCAGTAGGAGGTGAATATTCACCGAACTATCTGCATTAGTTGGGTAAACCCCGACTTAGAAAAACGCCAAAATGCAGAACGCAGTGAAGGCAGTTTGGTTGTTTTTCTAAGTCGTTAAAACACTCACTTGGATGGAATTACTTTATAATACATAAAATGGGTTTATCAAAGCTCCCGTATGAAATCCGAACGCATTTTGCACAATTTTAGCCTTCGGTAACAAAAGTTGCTGTAATCGCTTTTTGCTTACCCCAATTTTGCAGCAGATATTAATTCAATACGTACATGGAAATTTTAGGTTATCTGGCAGCTATATTAATCGGCGTGGCATTGGGACTCATCGGAGGCGGTGGAAGCATCCTTACGGTTCCGGTATTGGTTTATCTGTTGGGTGTTGACGCGGTGGCTGCTACGGCATTCTCCCTTTTTATTGTGGGGGCAACCAGTGCCGTTGGGTCTGTTAACTATTTCAGAAAGGGACTCGTGAACATCAAAACTGCGGTTATCTTCGGAATTCCTTCCATCATTGCCGTATTTCTTACACGGGCGTACATCGTACCGGCCATTCCTGACGAAGTTTTTACCCTGGCCGGATTCCTGGTAACCA
>Ga0075154_10000677_pt1 | contig 27476 bp, 22 predicted proteins | sample JI71714BDNA_FD_70965 | JGI IMG/M metagenome (GOLD analysis project Ga0075154, IMG submission 70965) | Wastewater effluent complex algal communities from Wisconsin, to seasonally profile nutrient transformation and Carbon sequestration -... | ecosystem: Engineered > WWTP > Effluent > Algae...
GCTGTCAGAACATTAGGATTGGACGAATTGTCACCATTTGACCCGTCCAAAAAAGTGATAGAATACTTGATGGAAGATAAAACATCGCATCCATTGGTTCAAAAAACACTCATAGACTTTGCCAATGAAACAGCATCAGAATCTCCAGCACCTGGTGGCGGTAGTATATCCGCTTATGTAGGAGCGCTCGGTGTGTCGCTTGGTACGATGGTGGCCAATTTGAGTTCGCACAAGGTTGGTTGGGATGATAAAATAGAATACTTCTCTCAGAAAGCAGAAGAAGGCCAAAATCTTAAGGACACACTTATTGATTTAGTAGATGCAGATACACACGCATTCAATAAGATCATGGATGCGCTCAAAATGCCAAAAGCTACAGACCAAGATAAAGCAGCTAGAAAATCAGCGATGCATGCTGCCACAATAGGCGCCATAGAAGTACCTCTAAAAGTGATGAAAGTAAGTCTCGACTCTATGAATATGCTTAAGGAAATGGCAGAAAATGGCAATCCAAATTCTGTCTCAGATGCAGGTGTGGGCGCACTGTGTGCTCGTACAGCTGTAGAAGGTGCTGCACTTAATGTAAGGATCAATTGTAGTGGATTTGACGATAAAGAATTTGTAACCAAAGCCCTAGCTCAAGCAGACGAAATGCTTAAAAAAGCAAAGGAGATGGAACGTGAGATCATCACTGTGGTGGAAAAGTTGATAGTTTAAAATAGCATTTGTCAGTACATTTTTCAGGGTTAGATTAACAAATAACCCTGAAAAAAATTTATTTAATCAGAAATTATATTTACGTTTTGGCAATTAACAGGCCATTTGTATCTCCACCAGTATTCTTCAGATACTTTATAACTTCTTCATTAAAAATTTTGGCTTGTTCTATATTAACTACGTGACCACATTCATTTACGACAAGTAGGGCAGCATTTTTGACATTTTGTATCATAGTCTGAATAGGTGCCAAAAAAAGATAGTCTTGATCTCCCATCACATATAACGTAGGGATAGGAAGGTGTACGTCAAATTTCTTGAATAAGCCTGTCATCTGACCAGTGAGTTTATACCATCTTAAAAACTCTCTTTGACATAGCTTTTGAGCTTCTGCTACGAAAACATTTCTCGACTCAGTATGACGAGCAGCAGGCATGATGACGAACGCAAACAACCTATACAGCCACATATATGGCAATACATTTTTAAAAATTCGACCTAATCCAACCCAAAACCTAGATTTAAAATTAAAATGTGTGATCGCTCCCACTAAGATCATAGATTGAATTCGATCTGAAATCATATCTCCCAACTGACGAATGATAAGCGTACCTAAAGAAACACCTACAAAATGGGCTTTTGGTAGTTTTAAGTGGTCTAATACTTCGATGATATCATTTGCAATTGCTTCAAATGAATAGTTACCTTGTTGTTTTTCAGGACTAGTTTCTACTGACTTGCCATGCCCTCGTAAGTCTATCAGCAGCAAATTAAAATGTGCTTTAAAATCCTTTAATTGCTTAAACCAAATAGCTGAACTACCTCCTGCCCCATGGACAAAAACGACCCAGTCAGCTTTTTCATTCAGGAAATATTCTTTGTAATAAAGCATTCGAATTATTTAAACGTGCATGGATAACAGTTAAGTGTACAGATGGTTTTGGTTGTCAATTCTCTGAATTAGACAAGAATGGACAAAAGGTATTGAAAAACCAGCTCTGCATCAAATAATTAAATATCCATCATTAAGGTCATCGGATCTTCCAACAACTCCTTGACCTTGACCAAGAATGTCACGGATGTACTACCATCAATGATTCTATGATCATATGATAATGCAAGATACATCATCGGTCTGATAACTACCTGACCATCAATGGCAACGGGTCTATCTTTGATAGCATGCATTCCTAATATGGCAGATTGTGGTTCGTTTATTATAGGCGTACTAAGCAATGATCCGAAAGTACCACCATTTGTAATAGTAAATGTACCGCCCTTCATCTCATCTAAGGTCAATTTACCATTTCTAGCTTTGTCTGCTAATTCTTTTATCTTCAATTCCACATCGTGAAAACCGATAGACTCAACATTGTGAATCGGTGGCACAACTAATCCTGTAGGTGTTGAAATGGCAATAGAAATATCGACGTAATCATGGTAAACTATATCATTTCCGTCTATCATTGCATTCACATCTGGCATTTCCATAAGAACTTTTGCACACGCTTTTGCAAATAGGGACATATATCCAAGCTTGATACCATGTTTTGCTACAAATTTATCTTGATATTTTTTTCTAAGATCGTTTATAGCTGACAAGTCCACCTCGTTAAAAGTGGTCAACATTGCAGTATTGTTTTTTGCAGAAACCAATCTAGCTGCGATTGTTTTTCTCATTCTGCTCATCTTTTCTACCCTTACTTCTCTTGCGCCTGCTACTACAGTCCTTGCGACAGGTGCACTTGGACCAGCTTGACTTGATGGGGCAGCAGGTGTTGAAGTTTTATTTTCTACTGCTTTAGCTGCATCTTCTTTAGTAATCCTACCATCCTTACCACTTCCATCTACAGATGAAGCATCTACACTACCTTCTCTTAGAATTTTAGCAGCAGCAGGAGATGGGTGACCTGTAGCATAGTTTTGAGTTTGTGGAGATGTAGGTTCTGCTGGTTTCACCTCTTCCTTCTGAACGGGCGCTATTTGTGTTGATGATGCACCACTACCAACAACAGATGTATCAATTCGCGCAACCAAAGCACCTATGGCTAAATCATCACCTTCTTTTGCTACATAGATCAATTTTCCACTTGCTTCCGCAGGAAATTCTAATGTTGCTTTATCTGATTCAAACTCACAAATCGGTTCATCTACTTTGACGAAGTCTCCGTCTTTTTTTAACCATTGTGATAATGTTACTTCCGTGATGGATTCGCCAATAGTAGGCACTTTCATTTCGACCAAACTCATATGCTTTAAAAATTTTGGTCAAAGATAAGCGCTAAATTTGAAAGAAGAATGCGATTTTATAAGTATTTAACAATAAGTTAAAATTGGTTTAAATTAATTTTTAAACTAATCTAATTCATAATAATCAATATTGATTTCTTATGGTTTCTATAAGTTGAGAGACGACCTTTCTAGCGCTAGATACAGAACAAGTAAAGTTATTATTCATAATGCTGAACGCCAGTTTTTTTCCAGATTTTGTAATCAAGTATCCACTCAGATTATAAACGCCTGCCATAGATCCTGGCTTTGCAAAAATATAAGGCTCACTTTCTTCATGGTACATTTTTTTGAGTGAACCATGTCCACCACCTATTGCCATTAAGGAGAAAAGTCTATCTTCTGGATTGTTTTTATAAAGATCATTTAAAACGGAAACCATCATCTCAGGTGTAAAAAGATTGTATCTAGAAAGTCCTGAACCATCTACCCAAACAGCTGAAGAATCTATGACACCTATATATTTAGACCTAATAGTATCTATAGTATAAGATGTCGAAATAGTATCGGCGACTGAAAAACCACATTGAAGTAATAAATGTTCGGCAAGCAAATTATCACTCACTTGCATCATTCGTCGATAAACAGTGTCCACAGGCAATGAGTATTTAATTTTGGCACCTTCTGGTAATGGAATATCTTTTTTGAAAATCTTTTTATTTAAGATTTCTTCCAATAGCCTCAGATTTACATCATTCGCATTTTTATATGGTATTTGTTGGTAATAAGCCTTTATACTGTCGAGCATGAGCGGAAATATTACTTCATTTCCATCGTGTTTGCGTTTGATTTTCTTTAAATTATTCTTCTCTTTGCTTTGAGTTATTACATTTTTAGGAGAGATAGTTAAGGTAGACGTATCCCTAGATGTGGTCACGACATTTGCGTACATTGGAAAATGAGATAGTTCTGCTTGATAATGATCATTATAATCATCCCACATCCATCCTTTTCCAAAATGATTTATTGAACAATGGTAACTAGAATAGTATATTTTCTTATTAGATGTCTTTGATTTCAAAAAAGACAATACACTAGATTCAGGAAAAAATGGATGCAAAAATGTAGGATCCGCTGCACCCCAAAATGTAAATGTACTATCCGTTTCTATATATTTAAAAGCCTGAATAGAATCACCAAGTGTTTTTAAACAAGCAAAAAGAGTCAGAATTTTAGTATTTGATGCTGGTACAAAATAATGATTTGAATGTTTCTTATAGAGTACACTATCACCCACAATATCATAAATAAAAATACCCGTAAATCCTGTATTTAGCGAAGACGTATCCAATATTTCATTTAAGACATCTTCTTCGTAAAATACTTCTTTATTTATTTGTACTTTTGGCTTTTGTATAGGAATACTATCTTGTATTACATGGTTAAATTCAGGAAGCTTTTTACTGCCTGAGCAAGAAAATAAACCCATCAAACCAAATAACCAAAAAAGGAGCAGGTACGATTTCATACCTATTTAAACCGCCACATTGTATTCTCTCAATGCATCATTGAGGGAGACTTTGGTATCTGTAGAAGGCTTGCGTTGTCCGATGATCAAAGCACATGGCACTTGGTACTCGCCTGCTGGGAATTTTTTAGTATAACTTCCAGGTATTACCACAGATCTCTCAGGGACTTCGCCTTTGTACGTAATTGGTTCAGGACCAGTCACATCTATGATATGGGTAGATTGAGTGAGTACAACATTTGCGCCGAGCACTGCTTCTTTTCTTACCCTCACGCCTTCCACGACGATACATCTAGAACCGATAAAACAATTGTCTTCTATAATCGTCGGGCTAGCTTGTGGTGGTTCTAATACGCCACCGATACCTACACCACCAGAAAGATGTACGTGACGACCAATTTGTGCACAAGAACCAACTGTTGCCCATGTATCAACCATAGTACCACTACCAACCCATGCGCCAATATTGACATAGGAAGGCATCAAAATTGCCCCTGATTCTATAAAACAACCATATCTAGCAATGGCATGAGGGACTACGCGTACACCTTGAGCTGCGTAATTTTTTTTGAGTGGAATTTTGTCGTGAAATTCAAAAGGCCCCACTTCGATGGTTTCCATTTTTTGTATTGGAAAAAATAATACAATCGCTTTTTTTACCCAATCATTTACCTTCCACCCATCACCATCAGGTTCGGCCACTCTCAGTTTTCCTTGATCTACCATGTCTACCACTTCACGGATAGCTTCTTTGCCTCCTACTTCATTGATCAGAGTACGATCTTCCCACAAATTCTCTATAAGCAATTTAAGTTCTTGCATGATTGTATTATGATTTTTATTGATTTTCTAAACTTAAAAAAATATTCTGAACGCTACTAATTGTGCCAAAATACCTACTAAATATCCACCATAGATTTCGTCTTCTTTATGAGCTTTGAGATAAAGTCTGCTAGTCCCTACTAATCCTGCCGCTATAATTGCAATCATTACGACCAATCGATCACTTACTCTCCATTGTATATCTAGAAAAGGAAAAGGGATATCTATTATTCCATATGACCAATTATAAACTATAAGTATCATTCCTGCCACCAAACCTCCTGCACCTATGGTATGAAGGCTGATTTTGGTAAAACTATTCAGCAGCAAAGCCATAAAAACGGCAATGGTACTTCCTAAAATAAAAAATGAAAATGCTTCTGGAATGATGTCATTATTTCTCACATTTACATAGAGCCACATATAAAATAAACCAGTCACAATAAGAGGCCCTATGCGTTCAATCTTATCTTCCATCTCTAGACTTTTGATCAATCCAAGAGCTTTCATCATGAAAATAGCTATGAGCGGAAACATCATCGAAATAGTAACTACAGAAATTATAATCAATCCCTGAGACTTGGGTCCAGAGAAGCCAAAAATGAATGGATTGGCCACCATAAGATAAAACAACACGTAGCTAATTAAAAATAGCGGGTGAAAAATTATGGATACAGCCTTGGCAAAAAATGACTTCATAGTGCTCAAATCGATGTGCAAATAAACGAAAACATTTGCAATTATTATAAGATTTTGACTTTAGATCAAAATAATACTTTACAAAACCAACCCTTACTACATCCAAGTAGGTCTTTAGAATTATAATAAAACATTTCACCTTTTAAAATTTTATCATCATGAAAAACTTTTTGACTTTCAGTTTGCTAATTTTATTTGGACTCTCATTCCAATCTTGCCTCAAAGACTCTTGTAATGGTACACGTGAGTTTGTACAATATACACCTGTATATATGACCAAAGCTCAATTCAGAAAAAATATCCAATCATCAGAAACCAGAAAATTAGAAAATCCTGGAAAAATGTACTTTTACCAAAATTATTTATTCATTAACGAACAAGGCAAAGGCGTTCACGTATATGATATGACTGATGAAAAAAATCCTATCAAAATCAGTTTTTATGACATTCCAGGCAACTTTGATATCGCTGTCAAAAACAATATTATGTATGCAGATAATGCCATAGATCTCATAGCCATAGATATATCGGACATTAACAATCCTAAAATGGTAAAAAGAATCGAAGATTATAATGGCATTTATACCAATTACGACCCTCAACTATATTACGTGTACAGCGTAAAATCGAATGTAATAACTACTATAAATTGTGAAAATCCAAACTTTGGTAACCCAACATTTTTTGAAGGAGGCATAGCAAATTTTGACTTAAGCTCTTCTCCCTCATCTACTGTGATCAGCAGTGGTACAGGCATAGGTGGTTCATTTGCTAGATTTACTGTAGTAAACGATTATTTATACACGGTAGATCAGAGTAACCTTAAGTCATTTTTGATATCTAATCCATCAGATCCACAACTCAAAAATACAAATGTTATTGGTTGGGGAATAGAAACGATATTCCCTTACAAAGACAAGCTTTTTGTAGGATCCAATACAGGTATGTATATCTTTGACAATAGTAGACCAGAGTCACCTGTATTGTTATCTACTTTTGAACATGCACGTGCTTGCGATCCCGTGGTCGTGCATGGAAACACAGCATATGTAACCCTAAGAGATGGATCTCAATGTACTGGATTTACCAATCAGTTAGAGATCATAGACATTACCAATGTGCTACAACCAAAAAGGATAAAAACATATCCTATGTCAAATCCACATGGCTTATCTTATAACGAAGGCAAAATATATCTTGCTGAAGGGGAATATGGATTTAGAGTGCTCGATGTCGAAGATTCAAACAATGTTAATGAGCTTTGTCATGTGAAAAACATACACAGTTATGATATGATTTCATTGTCAAAAGAACGATTATTTATGATAGGTGATGATGGATTTTACCAATACAATGTCAGTAATCCCAAACAACCAATAGAAGTCAGCAGTATAAAAATAAATCAATAGTCATGAGAATTTACAGTCTAATATTATTGATTTTCATTTTTTTCAGGAGTATCACATTCGGACAAGAGACCACTGTAAACAAAGATAAAATTTATCTAAAAAATGGCAGTAGATTGACTGGGAAAGTGATAGAATACTCCATAAAAGACTCTATTACTTTTCAATTAGATGGTGGACAACCTATAACTTTCCCTGTGGCATTGATCAAAAAAATAGAAATGGGTACAGGAAAAACAAAATCTTATACCGCATACAATTTTAGAGAAAACGGATTTTATGCTCGCACACAAATCTCTTCACTTTATAGAAAAGATAAAAGTGGACTATCTGTAAATCAGGCATTTGGATATCAATACAGATCTTGGCTTGGTATCGGTGCTGGTATTGGAATTGACAATTATTACAAAGAAGAAGGTAATGATTTAATGCCAGTATTTTTAGAATTACGGTCGTATTTATTAAAACAAAATACAAGTCCATATGTAGCGATTAGATATGGGTATGCATTTGCTTTTGCGGATGAAGAAATTGGACAAATAGAAGCTAAGGGAGACTATTTCTGGAATCCTGTCATTGGGTATCGATTAGGAAGCGGTAGACCTTTTATAGATGTATTTTGTGGGGCAAAATTTCAAAATGCTTCTTACAAATCAAGAGATGGCTGGGGCGAACTAAATTATGACTTGATTTACAGGAGATATGATTTTGGGTTAGCATTGACATTTTAAGGGAAGTATTTTTTTTATGTTTTGCTGATAGGCCTTTCTGAAAGTCTTTTATTTTGAATTACATTACAGAACTAAGACAAATGGATGTACAAGGTGGAAATTTTGCGCTTATTGTGTAAGATTTCCACCTTCTATCATTTATAGGAGCATAAAATCATCTATTTTTAAAAATAATTGAGACAAAAATGCATCATTTTGAGTATTTTATTCGTTGTGTGAATAGGATAACGATTAATCAACCACTTATTTGATAAACAGATGATACTTAGAATTTTTATTTTCACATTGATTTTACTTCAATCTACACTTGGTCTGACGCAGACAAAAGAAATATCGACTGAATTCTCATCCCTCACGCTCCAATACAATTCCAACGAACATCAACTGTCCGAAGAAAGTATTAAAACATTAAAAGATTTCATTGGTAAATCAGTTCAAGCAAAGGATCATAAAATTCAAATCGAATCACATACAGATCAAGTAGGAAGTTCGACTGCAAATCAGATATTGGCCCAAAAAAGAACCCAAGCAGTTAAAAATGTTTTGATAAACTTCGGAGTGGATAGCACTCAAATATCAGGTACGGCATACGGTGAAAGTAGACCACTAAAATCAGGAAAAGACGAACAAAGTAATAGCGAAAACCGAAGGTCTGTCGTTCGTATTATGAAACCAACTACATATTATTTGCTCAAAGGAACCGTACGTCCAGATACCGTCACACAAAACTTTAATGCAAAAGTTTTAATTTCAGGCGGTACGTTTAGAGATTCTACTATTGTGGGAAAAGATAGAGAATTTTCTATGTACGTTCCAGTGGGACAAAAACTAAATCTAAGTGCTTCAGCTAAAAATTTCTTCTCTCAATCATTAGCTGTCAATGTTCCGAAAAGTCAAGAAATTCCACCTGTCAATATCATACTGAAATCAATTAAAATTGACAAAGTCTTTGACATCAATGACATAAAATTTGTAGGGGATCAAGCTGGTGTATTACCAGAAAGTGAGCCAGCCTTAAACAACCTTTTACGTACTATGCAAATCAATGAAAAAGTATGTTTTGAAATTGGTGGTCATGTTAATTTCCCTGGTGCGCCTGTGAGCTCAGGAAAATTCTTTGACCTAGCTATAGATCGTGCAAAATCAATCTATAATTACCTAAATAAAAACGGAATAGACCCAAAAAGAATGAATGCGGTCGGATATAGTAACACTAAAATGAAATTTCCAAATCCAAGGACAGAAGCTGAGCACCAAGAAAATAGGAGGGTAGAAATCATCATCAGGAAATGTGATCAAATTTCAAAAACCAAGAAGTAAATAAAGATAAATTCATAAGGATTTAACGCTTTTATTTTACATTTATTCTTGTCAAAGTTAATATCTAGCTCAAATGCTAGGTTGGAATAAAGTAATGGCAATACAGAGAAATTTAAAATCTCCAGAAGCACAAGCACTGTTTAATAAAGGAGGCGAAATCATAGATTTAGTCCATGAAATAGTTGCGCTCATACCTGAAGATGATGAGATGTTGCAGAGCATAGCCGAATTTATGAAAGCAGACTCGTATATCCTACAAGTGAAAGTAAGTGGTGCTGAAGCAGGCCGTCTTTGGGATATCAAAATGGAATGTGCGGCACTAATCCGACAGGCTGGAAATTCGCTTTATATACACAAGCATAGTCTTGACGCCTTTGATTTTGAATATGTGTCCTACATGGACTTACTGCGCACGGCATTAGATGAATACAAGTCATTATTTAGAGCATGGTTAGCAACCTTCGATCCTCAAAAATCTATCGAAGACGAATGGGGATTGTTCAATCCGCCTGGTAAAATATTTGATGATAGTGATGAAATCGACTTTGATGATGATGAAGACGAAGATTTTGACATTTTCGGATCTTTTGATGATTAGTGATAGTAGCACGCCCCAATTTTTATCCTTCAACTTCCGAATTTAATTCATCAATCCATCTTTATTCAACTAAAACAAATTTACAAATATTCAAAATATGAAGCTTAGAATTAGTGGCGATTCCATCAGGTTACGACTTTCAATGTCAGATGTACAAATGTTAGTCCAAAGTGGTATTGTACTCGATAAAAGTCATATTGGTAATGGAATACTGAGGTACCAAATCACCCAGAACATTCATGAAAACGAACTGTCAGCTACATTTGAAAACGACACGATTAATGTGCATGTACCAAAAGATTGGCTTACAAATTGGGATAACGACGAGCGGATAGGATTTGAACATCGTGATGCGAATGGTCTATATATTCTTATTGAAAAAGACTTTCAATGCATGAAACCGCGTATTAATGAAGATGAGTCAGATTTATTTCTAAATCCTAATGCAAATCCACATGGATAAATTAATCAAAAAGGAAGTGCAGATTCATAAAACATCTATTATCAGATGCAGTGCAGATTTGACTGCAACAGTAGATGACTACTTAGCGATAGAATCACCATTGCAGATCTCAATTAATCATCGTCCTATTTCCGTCACGATGCGGACACCTGGAGATGACGTAGCTTTGGCACTTGGTTTTCTATTTACTGAAGGAATGATTCAAAGTTATAGCGAAGTGATATCTGCCATTCAAATCGATGAAAATATTGTCAATATCCAACTTAAAAATGAAATCTTATCTACTGCTACGCTCGAAAGAAACTTTTACACCACTAGCAGTTGTGGCGTATGTGGCAAGTCCTCTGTAGATGCTATCTTGACCAAATCCATTTATCCCATTGATACTAAAAAAATAAGTGTTAGCAATGAAGTGTTGTTTTCTTTACAAGCTAAATTACTACAAGTTCAGTCGGCTTTCGAGTCTACGGGTGGCCTACATGCATCGGCACTTTTTCATCCTGATGGCAGTTATATTTTTCATTACGAAGATGTAGGTCGCCACAATGCTTTGGACAAACTGATAGGAAATGCATTGATAAACGACCGTTTGCCTTTGAGCGATCATATATTATTATTAAGCGGAAGAGCAAGTTTCGAACTCATCCAAAAAGCAAGTATGGCCGGCATTCCTATCATTGTTGCCGTAGGCGCACCGTCTAGCTTAGCCTTAGAACTTGCACAAAGCACGGGTCAAACATTGATTGGATTTCTAAAAAAATCTAGTTACAATATCTATACAGGTCACGACAGAATCCGTAAGATATGACAGATAAAACCTTCCCAAATGATGACCTCATTGGTGTAGTCCTTATGGGTGGAAAAAGCAGTAGAATGGGTTCGGACAAATCACTTCTAGAATTAAACAATCAATCATTATATAAAATAGCAGGCCAAAAACTAGGTATTTATTGCAATCAGGTTTTTCTTTCTGTAAATGAACAACAAAAATCTGAAAACAATTACGATTACCTAAGTATTACGGACAGATACAATGAGGAAGGACCAATAGCAGCTATCTTAAGTTGTTTATTAGTAATAGATAAGCCAATTTTATTTTTAGCTTGTGATATGCCTTTTATAGACAGCAATGATATCAAAACACTAATCGAAAAAAGACATAAAAACCACATTTGCACCACATTTTCCCATCCGGAAAAGCAGATATATGAGCTATTACTTTCTATATGGGAGACGACTTCTTTACCATTATTAAAAACTTATTTTGAAAATGGCAATCGTTCTTTGCAGAAATTCCTACACCAACAAAACATTCCCAAAACCAATATGCCTAATCTAGAAAACTTCAAGAATATCAATCATCTTGAAGAATGGAAGTCGATGTCTGAAAATGCATACTCTGACCCGAAAAAATATATTCAAAAACCCAAAGACATCTTTTAATGTTATTAAGATAATCTTCTTGGCAAAATTTATAATTATTACATGCAACTCCACGAACTCGTCACTTATCTAAATACCATCGCACCATCACATCTACAAGAAGATTATGACAATGCAGGATTGATCACAGGACATGGAGATATGGAAATAAAAGGTGTACTCGTATGTCTAGATGCTATTGAAGCAGTCATAGATGAAGCCATTGCGCTAGGTTGTAATGTAGTCGTGGCACACCATCCTATCGTTTTCAGAGGACTCAAAAAGCTCAATGGCTCCAATTATATTGAGAGGACCATTATCAAAGCTATCAAAAATGACATTGCAATATTTGCTATACACACCAATCTAGACAATGTCTTTACTCACGGTGTAAACACAAAGATAGCTGAGAAACTAAAGCTTCAAAATACATCCATCCTACAGCCAAAACCTAATGTTACATACGGAGACACTCCAGTAGGAGCAGGTATGATAGGTTATTTAGAGAGTCCTATGTCGTCAGATTATTTTTTAGAATATCTCAAAGATCGGATGGAACTATCTACTATAAAACACACATCACTGTGCAAAACAACTATTTCAAAAGTAGCTGTATGTGGTGGCTCAGGATGTTTCTTATTGAATACCGCAAAAAAACTAGGCGCAGACATCTTTATTTCTTCAGATTTTAAGTATCACGAGTACTTTGATGCCGATAATGAGATCATAATTGCGGATATTGGGCATTTTGAAAGCGAAAAATTTACAATTGACCTACTTTATGACTTGATAATTAATAAATTTAGTACCTTTGCGACCCATTGTACAAAAATTGTTACTAATCCTATAAAATTCTTTTAAAATAATCCATATGGCAGCGGTTAAAGAACAAAGTATAGCAGATAAATTAAGAGCGTTGCATGCGCTACAGCAGATTGATTCCAAAATGGATGAAATCGGCATTTTAAAAGGTGAACTTCCTATCGAAGTGAGTGACCTTGAAGACGAAATCACAGGACTAAAGACTCGTTCAAAAAAATTAGAAACAAATGTGGCTGATGTCGAGCACGAAATCAATCAACATAATGCCAATATCAAAGAGTCTGAAGGGCTTATCGTCAAATACGAAAAACAATTGGACAATGTAAAAAACAATAGAGAGTTTGACGCATTGACAAAAGAAATAGAGTTGCAAAAACTGGAGATTCAGCTTTCTCAGAAAAAAATCAGAGAAGCAACGATCACTAGAGACACTAAAAAAGAAGCATTAGATACCATTCTTGCCAAACTTGGTTCAAGATCAAAAGATGCTGACAATAAAAAAGTTGAACTTTCTAAAATCATCGAAAAAACAGAAAAAGAAGAAGCTAAACTTCTTAAAGAATCTGATAAAGCGAGAAAAGAGATCGACGAAAGATTATTGACATCTTACGATAAAATTCGTAAGACATATAGAAACGGTCTAGCTGTAGTGACTGTAGCAAGAGGCGCTTGTGGTGGATGTTTTAACAGAATACCACCACAATTGATAATAGAAATAGGTGTGATGAAAAAAATCATCGCTTGTGAGCACTGTGGTCGTGTACTAATAGACGAAGCAATTTTAGAAGGACACGAAGCTTAATTGAACACAGCTTTTGCTTATTAAAATATTGATCCCTAAATGATAGATTCCATATCATTTGGGGATTTTTTTTTATAACTTTTATTCCATTAGATCACTTTAATGAAGTCTTCCAAGAGTATATATCTCATATTTTTTTGTCTTCTAAGTATAAATGCTTGGAGTCAGAAAAAACTTGTGTTTACAGAAGATTTGAGAAATGCCTACATGGATATAAGTTCCTTAAAAATAAAAAGTGGCACTTATCAGTTAAACTTGCTAAAACTAAAAGATCCTGATAATGCCATGGTCTATTATGTAGAAAATTATGTAGATTTTTTTACCCTTTTTATCCAAGAAGATCCAATCAAGTATAAATCGCTCATTAAAAATAGAGATCTTCGGCTTCAAAAAATTAAAAATTCTGATCCAAACTCACCCTATTATTTATTTTGTCAAGCAGAAATTATTTTACAATGGGCAACGATAAAATTGAAGTTTGATGATAAAATAAATGCAGCCAGGGATGTATATGAAGCCTACAAACTTCTTGAAAAAAATAAAGAAAAATTTCCGAATTTCGTCGAAAACAATAAAAGTCTAAGCATCATCCATGCATTGGCAGAGAGTGTGCCAGGTTGGGTCAGAAAGATCATGGGCATACGTGGATCTGTAGAAATGGGTACAAAAGAAATCAGTCTTCTTGCTGACCATGCACAAAAAACCAAAAGCATTTTTAAAGACGAAATTGTAGCGATATATAGTTACATCCTATTTTATAGCAATAATAAAAAGGAAGAAGCTTTTGGATTATTTGACAAATATCAATTGGATGCCACTTCTAGTCCTTTGATTAGTTTTCTGAAAGCTACCATGGCCCAAAAAAATGGCCATAATGATCTAGCACTAAAAATCCTAGAAAAAAGACCAACGGGAGATGAATATATGCCTTTTTACTACTTGGATTTTATGTATGGCAAATTTAAACTTTACAAACTAGACCCAGAAGCCAATATTTATATTCTCAAATTCTTAAATAATTTTAAGGGCAAACACTATATAAAGGAAGCTTACCAGAAACTTGCGTGGTACCACGTAGCCATTCATAATGATGAGAGCAAATACAAAAATGCTATAAAACTATGTGCAAATCGTGGAAATAGTCTCATTGACGAAGATATACAAGCAGACAAAGAAGCCAAATCTACAGAAGTCCCCAATCAAATTTTGCTAAAAGCTAGATTGCTCTATGATGGAGGATATTATACAAAAAGTCATAATCTACTCATTCTTAATAGTAAAACTTTTGAAGCTTCAATTACAGACGGTGAATATTTCTACAGACTTGCAAGAGTCACAGAAGCGCTCAAAAACTATGCTGATGCGATACATTACTATAAACTTACAATCTCAAAAGGAAATCCTAAAAAATATTATGGCTGTAATGCTGCCTTACAACTAGGACTTATCTATGAAACTCAACAGAAATATTCAGAAGCAAAAAAATATTTTAATCTCTGCCTTGAAATGGATCCTGCTGGATATAGCAACAGTTTGCATCAGAAGGCAAAATCAGGACTTAATAGAATAGGAAAACGGTAATTAAATTGCTGGAATTGTGATTTGTTGAACTGCAGAATTACTGCCAATCCTATTTAAACCTCACCCACCACAGCTTCTGTCACATTGAGTATATGATCACCAATCCGCTCAAGCGAAGTAAACACATTATTATATACCATTGCAGATTTGACGTTGTAGTCTGCTGCACCGAGTCGTAATAAGTGTTCTTCGCGCATTTCGTTACGCAAAGTATTTATTTTCTTTTCTGCTAAAGTAGCAGCTGTTTTTTGAACAGTAGAATAGTCCGTAGCCGCAAGGTTTTGAGACATAATTTTGCAAGCTTGAGAGATCAGAATAGATAACTCGTTAATTTTCTCTCTTTGTTCAGCTAGAAAGTATATATTTTCATCCGCTTTCTTTTGTAGAACAATAGTAAGTGAATAATAAATATCGGCAATGCGCTCTAAATCATTACAGATATTAAGAATATTTCTGAGTATCAAACTTGTTTGTGATGTCATTTCTTCTTTGCTGAGATTAGTGATATATTCTGTTATCACAATCTCGAGTTCGTCAGTCATTTCTTCATATTGCCTGATGCGTTTGAAGAGTTTTTGTTGTTTTTTTATATCCGTAGTATTAATAATAGTATGAAAATGTTCTGCCATTTTTACGATGATGTCACCAAATTTTTCTGTCTCTTTTTGTAGTTGTATAGTAGCCATTTCAGGCATTCCATTGATGCTTCCTATTATATTTAATTTGATTTTCAAACGATCATTTTCTTCATGGCTATCATGAAGACCTAGAGATGCGAGCCGTGTCAAAGCTGGTCCAAAATTGATTAGAATTAATGCATTCAAAACATTAAACAAGGTGTGGAAAGCAGATAATCCTATAGCAATATCGGCAGGATTTTCATTTATGCTATCAATATCAATTTTAAGAATAGAAGCTAATATTTGTAAAAACCATGGCAGTATAATAATCATCCAAGCCACACCTATGACATTAAACCAAGTGTGTATTCTAGCAGCTATTTTTGCTTCCCTATTTCCAATGATCGAAGAAATTAAAGCTGTAGAAGTTGTTCCTATATTTTCACCCAAAATCAATGCTGCTGCCACTTCAAATGGCATCCAACCTTGTGCACACATTGTGAGCGTTATAGCCATAGCCACACTTGATGATTGAACTAATACTGCAATAACTACACCTATCAATACAAAAAACAAATTGGACCACAACCCGTATTCTGTAAAGTTTTTTAACCATTCTAACATCAAAGGGTCGTCATTCAAGGTAGGGACGGCTTCTCTCATAAAACCCAAGCCTAAGAATAATGAAGCAAAACCAATGATAAATTCGCCCCAATATTTCCATTTACCACTTTTGAAAAATAACAATGGAACACCGATAGCAAATAAAGGAACAGAATACTCTGATAATACCAATTTAAAACCAGCAAGTGACACCAACCATCCTGTTACTGTAGTACCAATATTGGCACCTAATATCAATCCAATCGATTCAGTAACGCCTAACAATCCTGCGTTTACAAAACTGACGGTCATAACTGTAGTAGCTGACGAAGATTGGATCAAGCCAGTAATCAAAAAACCAGTCAATAAACCTATCCATTTATTACTAGTGATATTACTTAAAGTATTCCTGAATTGAGCACCTGCAGCTCTTTGGATAGATTCACTCATTAGTTTCATACCGTAGATAAACATACCTACAGCACCAATCATCTGAACAATATCTATAAATCCAAATTCCATAAACTTATACCTAAAACTTTTGGGTGGCTCCAAACTTAGATCCACCTTATACGCATGGTTTGCAAAAGTAAATTTATTATCTGAAAACCAAGATTAATTCTAGGTTATATTCTTAGATTTCCATCACTCACTTGCTAAAAACTCAATATTATACCCTGAAATCTAGTAAATATTTCTTTACTTCTGCCTGAAACTTTTCACCTTCATCAAAATGGAAAGCTACTTTTGCAGGTAATATAAATATCGGGATATTATTTTTTTGAAATTGCTCTTTATGCATTTCTAGACGCATGGCATCCTTCTCAGTCGTAATAATGAGTTTCCGTTTACTCTCATTATTGTTATAAACTTTTATGATTTTTTCTATATCATGTTTGTCAAAAACATGATGGTCTGCGTATTCTATTTCATGGATGGTTTTGACTTCTTTATCAAGATAATTATATAAATAGTCAGTATTTGCAATAGCACTAAGCAAAATAACATCTAGCTCTTTATCTAGGGAAATTCGTTGATTCGATTGATAAAAACTATAAGGATAACCATATTCATAGTATGAAAAATAAACTTGCTGATAGGATTTAGGCTTGATTTTGCTTACAATTTTTATTTTTTCAGTATCTGTCATTGTTCTAGGACACTTGGAGACAATGATAATATTGGCTCTTTCATAACCTGATCTCCACTCCCTCAATCTTCCTGCTGGCAATAAATAGTCATCTGTAAACAGCGCATCATATGCAGTCAATAATATATTAAGTCCTGGCTCTACAGCTCTATGTTGGAATGCATCATCAAGCAGAATGGCTTGAATAGTTGGATACCTTTGCAATATCTGTGGAATAGCATATGCCCTACTTTCGCCAACTGCCACGATGATATCGGGATATTTCCGACGATACTGAAGTGGTTCATCACCAGATGTCAAAGCAGTATCTTCATTTGTAACAAATCTAAATCCTTGTGTTTGCCTTTTATAGCCTCTACTAAGCGTAGCTATATCTAGATAATCTTTGAGCATTTCTATCAGATATTCTATATGTGGTGTTTTGCCCGCGCCACCAATACTGAGGTTTCCCACACCGATCACAGGAATGCTAAACCTCGAAGCTTTCAGCAGTCCTATCTGATAAAACATATTAATAATGGATATCACAGTCCCATATATCAATGAAAAAGGTGAAAGCAGGAGACGAATAACAAATTTTCTAAACATAATATTTTTTGCAATACCTATGGTAATAAGGAAAAATGACTATAATTGTAGTTAAATCAGAAAACCAATGGCAAGCTGGCCTAAAGCAACAATTGTAAATATGATGACTGTAACAATCGGAAGCCTTATAGGGTTATGGTTGAAGCAGTTTTTTTCGACGGAAGTACAGGAAATCGTCTTCCAAGCAGTAGGTTTAGGTACTTTATTGATCGGTATAAAAATGGCACTCAGACTACCTGATGGTTATTTATTAATATTTATATTTAGTTTGATAATTGGATCTGTTTTCGGTCAACTGTTGCGGATAGACTTGATAATCAACGATGTCTCAGATAGTCTGAAGCTATTAATTGGAAATACCGAGAGTAGTTTTACACAGGGACTTATCACTGCTTTTTTACTATTTTGTGTAGGTTCGATGACAATAATTGGAGCATTAGAAGAAGGAATTCACCAGAAAAGAGAACTCTTGTATGTCAAATCTACTTTAGATGGATTTTCTTCTATAGCATTGGCTAGTACCTATGGTATTGGTGTTTTATTCTCTATTATCCCTATGTTAATTTTTCAGGGCGGAATCACAGTTTTGGCACTTAGATTAAAGTATGTTTTTAACCAAAATGTCATGGATGCATTGAGTGCTGTGGGTGGTATTCTCATCATTGGTATATCTATCAGACTGCTTAAGTTAGGTGAAGTATGGTTAGAGAATATGCTGCCTTCTCTTGTTTTGATAGTTGTGATGTCTTATTTTTATGACAAATATCAAAATAATAAAAAACCAATTTCTGAATAAACCTGATATCCAAGAGCCAAATGTTCCCTTAAAAAGCTATTTTATTTATGTAATAATCTCTCTATTATCTTCGTTAAGACACTGATTGTGAACGCAAATGACCAATCAAAACAACCAAAATGAGATACATATGATTATGAATATATATATTTATGCCATATTTAAACTTATTTTATTAATTTTGCAACTTAAAATCAAAAATCTTTAGTAATCTACCAATATATGCAATCACTAAAAAGACTTTCTAACATAGCCGGACTCATTATTTTTGTCGTGAGCTTTGCGGTGTATTTTAATTCCGTAGAGCGCACAGGTAGCCTTTGGGACTGTGGCGAATTTATCTTAGGAGCATACAAACTGCAAGTAGTTCACCCACCGGGAGCGGGATTATTTGTGGTTATCGGAAGGATTTTTGCTTGGATCGCAGAACTAGTTTCTGATAATCCTTCAGACATTGCATTTGCAGTCAACTTAATGTCAGCTTTATGCACATCTATAGCGGCTACAATGCTAGGATGGGTGACCATCATGTTCGGAAAATTGGCTTTGGTTGGTAGAGAATCAGAAACTAGCACGGGTGAAAATGTAGCACTTATGCTGGCAGGAATAGTAGCAGGACTTGCTACAGCTTTCTCTACATCTATTTGGTTTTCTGCAGTAGAGGGCGAAGTTTACGCAATGTCTACCATGTTTACAGCGATTTCGCTTTGGGCAGCAACTAAGTACTATTATAAAGATAACGATGATGAGGCAAATAGATGGTTAGTATTAAGTTTATTTGTGACAGGTATGTCAGTAGGTGTCCACCTTTTGAGCTTACTTTCACTACCAGCAACTGCACTAATGGTTTATTATAAAAAATATAAAAATCATGATCTAAAAGGTGCATTAGTAGCAATGGGTCTTGGTGTCGTGGCATTGGTTTTTATCCAGAAATTTGTAATAGTAGGCATACCTACTTTATGGAAAAATATGGAATTATTATTTGTCAATAATCTAGGCTTACCCGTACATTCTGGCATAATTCCTACCATTGGTATTATTGTCGCTTTAGCATATTTCCTATTGAGATATGCACATATAAAAAACAACCAAATTTTACAAATAGTAACTATTTCAGCAGTATTTGTTTCCATTGCATTTTCTACAATTGGTGTCGTAGTTGTCAGAGCAAATGCTGACACGCCTATCAATATGAACGTACCTGGAGACGCTATGAGACTTCTTCCTTATCTTAACAGAGAGCAATATGGAGAACGTCCTTTGGTATCAGGACCACATTATGATGCACAACCAATAAATGTAAAAAGAACAGACCGTTACGGACTAGTCGATGGAAAATATGTCGTCGTGGACGAAAAATATGAATATGAATATGCTGCAAAAGATAAAATATTATTCCCACGTATAGGTCATACAGAGCAAGGAAGACCTGATTTGCACCGAATGTGGAGAGAAGCTTTAAATGGTGATAGCAAAGGTAGACCAAGTATGGGTTACAATCTACAATTCCTTATGCATTACCAAATCAACTGGATGTATTTCCGATATTTTATGTGGAATTTTGTAGGTAAACAAAATGCTGATCAAGGTTATTTCCCTTGGGATATTAAGAGCGGTCACTGGCAATCAGGTATTACACCTTTGGATGAGGCAAAATTATACAAAATGGATGCCTTACCAGATACCATGAAAAATGATGAATCAAATAATAAATATTACTTTTTACCACTCATTTTCGGGTTATTAGGATTGGTATTTCATTTTGCACGTCGCAGAAAAGACTTTACCACTTTGGCTATTTTATTTATCATCACAGGTATTGGTATCATTATCTACTCTAATCAACCACCGAATGAACCAAGAGAAAGAGACTATGTACTAGTAGGATCTTTCATGACATTCTGTATATGGATTGGATTTGGAGTTCTAGCTATATACAGTGTCTTAGCTAAGAAGATATCTGGCATTGCTCCTGCCGCTATTGCAGGATTAATAGTATTGTCGGCACCTATCATTATGGGTTTCCAAAACTTTGATGATCACAGTAGAAAAGAACATTATGCATCTAGAGATTATGCATCCAATTTCTTGAATAGTGTCGAGCCTAATGCCATCATATTTACCTATGGTGACAATGACACCTACCCTCTTTGGTATGCACAAGAAGTTGAAGGCATCAGAAGAGACGTGAGAGTGGTAAATCTTAGTTTGATAGCTGTAGATTGGTATATTAATAAATTAAGAAGTAAAGTCAATGACTCTGCACCTATTAAGTTATCTCTAACAGAAGAAGATTATCGTGGTAAAAATAGAAACCAAGTATTTTTCTTCAATCCAAGACAAGAAGACATGTCCACTCCTATGAATGTGTTTGAAGCTCTTAGAAGCATAAGAGATCCGAAGAATACACAACAAGGACAAACTTTTGTCACAAGCAAAAATTTCTTCATTCCTGTGGATAGAGAAAAGTATATGGCTCTAGGTCTACAGCCAAATATTGACTCATCTGAATGGGCTGATAGAATAAATATCACTTTCCCTGCTGAGGCAACTTCATTTACCAAAGATGATCTAGCTATTATCGATCTTGTAGCTTCTAATTTTTACGAAAGACCAATATATTTTGCCATCACATGTCAACCAAGCAAATTATTAGGCTTAAATGATTATGTAGAAATGGAAGGTCTTGGACTCAGAGTTTCACCTACAAAAGTGAGAAATAGGTCACAACTTCCAAGTATCTATGGTTATGGCGATATAGATGCTGACAAGACTTATAATAACATCATGACCAAATGGAAATGGGGTAATTTTGATAAAAAGAAATTGTTTGTAGACAGAAGTTACATGGCAGAAGTTCAGGCTATGAAGCTTGTGATACTAAGGGCAGCATTAGAATTTGATAGAAGAGGTGACAAAACCAAGGCAGCCGAAATGGCAAATAAATACTTCGAAGCGTTCCCACACATGAATTTTGCTTATGATGCAGGTATTATGCCATTTATCAATGTATTGGTCAATGCAAAAGACTTCGAGTCTGCCAAAAAACATTTAAGAATCTTAGGCGAAGAAACCAAGCAATATATCACATTCTATGAATCACAGACGGACAAAGACGTATTTGATAGTTTCGAAAGAGATTACCAATATAGACTTAGTTCAGTGCAAGACGTCATAGAAACGGCCAAAAAAGTAGAAGACCCTGCTTTTGAAAAAGAGATGTCTGATTTATTATCTGGAATGATGGCTTCACCTACTTTACAACAATAATAGAGCAATATGACCATCGCAATAGGTTCAGATCACGCAGGATTTGAGTACAAAGAATTGATCATAAAATATCTTAATAAATCAGGACATAATGTACTCAACAAAGGTACATTTAGTCCTGATTCCGCTGATTATGCAGACTTTGCCCATCCAGTTGCAATTGCTGTTGAAACAAGTGTTGCTGACTTAGGAATATTGGTTTGCGGTAGTGGAAATGGTGTATGTATGACAGCCAATAAACACGCAAAAATCAGAGCAGCTCTTTGCTGGACTACAGAATTAGCAGCATTGGCAAGACAGCACAATAATGCAAATATCCTATGTGTACCTGCCAGATTTGTAAGTAAACGAATGGCTCAAAACATGGTCAAAGTTTTTTTAGAAAGTAGTTTTGAAGGAGGTAGACATCAGACTCGTATCGACAAAATCCCTTGTTGATAGATATTTTACTAAAAAGTAATCTCAAGAAATGCACAAATTTAATATTGTAGTTATCGTATTGTTTTTCTCTGTTATAGCCAATGCTCAGTACATTAGCAGTATAAACAAACCAGATACAAGCAAAGCGATCGTAAATGACCCAACTATTCCTGCAGTCAGATACGCCAATAGTATTAAAGCATCTGAATTGCGAAATCACCTAACCATACTTGCATCTGATTCGCTTGAAGGTAGAGAGACTGGTCAACCAGGTATCGAACTTGCAGCAGATTATATTTCAAAATTCTTAAGAAACTTGGGTATGAAAACCATGCCAGGTACATCATCATACTTACAGCCAGTTGCATTTACATATTCTAAATGGGCTACATTGGAAGTGATGGCTAATAATGAAAAATATAGACATCTATGGGACTATTTGGCTTTTCCTGATAGAAATAATTCTTTGCCATCTTTGTCAGAAACAGAAGTTTTGTTTTTGGGATATGGTATAGATGATGCTAAATATAGTGATTACAAAAATGTAGATGTAAAAGGTAAAGTCATCATGATCAACCGTGGTGAGCCTATCAACAAAGACAGCATTTCATTCATTTCTGGTGCAAAAATTCCATCATCTTGGAGTGATGCTGATCTTGTACAAAAACTAAAAACTGCCAAAGAAAAAGGGGTAAAACTAGTTCTTATCATAGAGAATGATATCAAAAAACTCTTAGAAGAAAACAGAAGAAAATTATTAGGCAATTATCTAGAATTAGGCAACAAAACTTTGACACCTATAGAAGACGTAAATCATATTTATATATCATCCACAATAGCTAAGTCAATCATTGGGACAAATGAAAAAGATGTCATAAAAGCACGTAAAAAAATGGCAAAAGGAAAAGCTGATGCTGTAAAACTCGATACGAATCTTTCTATAAAATTGGTCAAAGAAACCACTGTACTTGAAGGAAATAATATTGTTGGATTTGTAGAAGGGAAAACAAAAAAAGATGAAATAATTATTGTTTCAGCACATTATGACCACCTAGGCAAAAGAGGAGACGAAGTTTTTAATGGAGCAGATGATAATGGTTCTGGTACGTCTACCGTTATGGAGTTAGCTCAAGCGGTCATGCAAACAACTATAGAAGGAAATACCCCTGATAGAAGCATCGCTTTTGTTTGGTTTTGTGGTGAAGAAAAAGGACTTTTAGGCTCACTTTATTATTCTCAAAATCCAATATTTCCACTTGACAAAACAGTTGCCAATGTCAATATTGATATGGTAGGAAGAATAGATGACAGCTACAAAAACAATCCTAACTATGTATATGTCATTGGTTCCGACAGACTCAGTAGTGATCTTCACCGTATCAATGAAGAAGTAAATCAAAGGTATTCTCAACTTACACTTGACTACACCTACAATTCAGAAAAGGACCCTAACAACTATTATTACAGGTCAGATCATTACAATTTTGCTAAAAATGGTGTTCCTGCAATTTTCTTTTTTAATGGCACCCATGCTGATTACCACAGAACGACTGATGATGTGGAAAAAATAGATTTTGATGTCATGGCAAGCCGTGGCAAACATATCTTTCATGTCATTTGGGAAATTGCCAATAGAGCAAATAGAATCATTGTAGACGGAGAAATAAAGTAAGCACTTAATCGAACATTTCTGTTTTACAACTGATAGTTTAGAATTCATAACCATATTCTGACAAGATTCCTTAGTAGGATTTTGGTAGTATCTCCAAAAAAAGTAATTTTAGGCCTTAAAGATACTTATCATGACCTTAGGACAGTTTTTTGAAGCCGTTTCGCTAGAGCCTTCTATCGTTCTTTTCTATTTTTTCGCATTACCATTTACAGCCTTCTTGGCTACTATATTTGGTAAAGGAGAAGGTCATCTCTCGCCTTGGAAATATCTTTATACTGTCCTTGTTTACCTTGCATGTATCCCAGGAATATTTGCCATAACGCTCAATATCTACATGTTCCTATTTGAGAGACAACCCATTATGGAGACAAATCTATTTACACAGATCTTACCAGTCCTATGTATGTTAATAACAATATGGATGATAAGACGTAATGTAAGTCTAAATGATGTACCAGGTTTTGACAAAATAAGTAGCCTTGTATTTATCATCACTGTTTTAATTTCTATGATGTGGATCTTAGAGAAAATGCACATTGTTGTATTTACCTACATGCCTTTCTATCAGTTTGTACTCATTTTTATTATCTTTTTGGTTCTTATAAGATTAGGATGGAGTAGAATGATAAGATGATGTAAAGATTATCTCGATAAGATGACTCTTATCCCATCTGTGCTTGGCTGGTTTTCCAGATGAAGAACTTTATATACAAACTAAACATTATCCAACTACCTTTGTATTTTACATGATAAATCGATCATGGACACAAACCAATCAACATGGCTGCAAGTAGAAGCGTGGTTTCATTCGCAAGGATGGACTCCCATGAACTTTCAAAAGGAAACTTGGGTTCATATAATTGATGGGAAAAGTGGTCTTGTCAATGCACCGACAGGCAGCGGCAAAACATATTCGATTTTTATTGGTATCCTCCTAGATTTTATCATCAAAAATCCAAATCATACATCAAAATCTAACCATGGCTTGCAATTGATTTGGGTATCTCCTATTCGAGCACTTGCCAAAGAAATTCAAATGTCCTGTCAAAGAGCAGCAGAAGCACTTGGCGTGAAATGGCAAATCGAAATCCGAACGGGTGACTCTACGACAAAAGAGCGGCAGGCACAACTCAAACGGCCGCCTGAAGTTATCATCACTACGCCTGAAAGTATCCATGTATTGATGGCAACAAAAGGTTATCCCAACTTTTTTGGTACTTTAAAAACAATAGTAGTCGATGAATGGCATGAACTCATTGGGTCTAAACGTGGTGTACAGACAGAACTAGCCATATCAAGACTCAAAGGGCTGATCCCAAACCTAAAAATCTGGGGCATATCAGCCACCATAGGAAATATGGATGAAGCAATAGAAGTACTTGTATTTCCAGTCCAGTCATCTGATAGGGTGCTTGTGCGTGCGCATGTAAAAAAGGACATAGAACTACATTCTGTCTATCCTGATATCATAGAAGAGTTCCCATGGGCAGGACACTTAGGACTCAAACTTGCAGATAAAGTCATCGAAATCATTAAGAGCAGTAAAACAAGTTTGATTTTTACAAATACTAGGGCACAATGCGAAATATGGTATCAAAAACTTTTAGAATTAGATCCCGACTTATCTGGTCAGATAGCCATGCATCATGGTTCTATCAGTAAAGAAATAAGAGATTGGGTAGAAGAAGCATTATATGAAGGCAGAATAATGGCTGTCGTGTGTACATCTAGCCTAGACCTAGGTGTGGACTTCAGACCAGTGGATACCATCATTCAGATAGGCAGTCCTAAGGGTGTGTCTAGATTCGTACAAAGGGCAGGAAGGAGTGGACATCAGCCAGGAGCAAAAAGCCAAATACATTTTGTACCCACGCATGCACTCGAACTCATAGAAGCCGCAGGTCTTAGAATGGCCATCGATCAAAATGAGCTAGAAGAGAGAATTCCTTACATTAGAAGTTTTGATGTCCTTATTCAATATCTCATGACGCTAGCTGTCTCAGAAGGTTTTTATCCAGATAAAATTCTAAATGAAGTCAAAAATACATTCTGTTATGCTTCCATTTCTAATGAAGAATGGCAAAAAGTATTAAATTTCCTATTAATGGGAAGTGATTCGCTGCAAGCTTATGACGAATACAAAAAAATAGAGAAAACAGATGACGGAAGGTACATCGTAGCAGATAAAAAGAAAATACTAAAACATAAGTTGTCAATAGGCACCATTGCATCTGATCAAATGATCCAAATCAAACTTCTAAAAGGCACTAGAATTGGAGCTATAGAAGAATATTTTGTTTCACAACTAAGTCCTGGTGATGTTTTTTGGTTTGCTGGTAGAGCATTAGAATTCATTCGGATTAAGGAAATGGTGGCTCAAGTAAAACTAAGTAAAGCAACTTCAGGCAAAATACCTTCTTACATGGGAGGTAGAATGCCTTGGAGTTCACAATTGTCAAGAGTGTTGCAAGAGAAGGTGTACAGATATACGGAAGGCATCATTGAAGATAAAGAAATCTCCGTTCTTAAACCCATCTTTGACAAACAACAAAGTAGATCTTTGATACCAAAGCGAGATGAATTCCTAGTAGAATATTTCCAAAGTAAAGAAGGGTTTCATTTATTGATGTATCCATTTGAAGGGAGAAGCGTACATGAAGGGATAAGCGCATTAATTGCCAAACGAATTTCAATGATGTTCCCGATTTCATTTTCCATAGCAATGAATGACTTTGGATTTGAATTACTTTCTGATCAAGAAATTGACGTAGATACTGTAGTGACAAAAGAACTTTTTAGTACCGAACATCTTACATCTGATATTCAATCAAGTATCAATAATGTAGAGATGGCTAGAAGGAAGTTCAGAGATATTGCCAAAATTTCAGGATTGATTTTTACAGGTTATCCGGGAAAACAAAAAAAAGAAAGACATTTGCAAGCATCGTCCCAACTCATTTTTGACGTTTTTCGAGAGTATGAACCCGACAATTTGCTCTATTTGCAAACTTATGAAGAAGTGATGACCTTCCAACTTGAAGAAATAAGAATGCGTCAATGTCTTAAAAAAATCATGGCTAGCCACATTATGATTAGCAAACCAAATAAAGCTACCCCATTTTCATTTCCTATCTTAGTGGATAGATTAAGAGAAAAACTGACTTCAGAAAAGCTGGAAGACCGTATTAAAAAAATGACAGCAGATTTGATAAAA
>Ga0075154_10000680_pt1 | contig 27327 bp, 33 predicted proteins | sample JI71714BDNA_FD_70965 | JGI IMG/M metagenome (GOLD analysis project Ga0075154, IMG submission 70965) | Wastewater effluent complex algal communities from Wisconsin, to seasonally profile nutrient transformation and Carbon sequestration -... | ecosystem: Engineered > WWTP > Effluent > Algae...
CTTGCGATGAGTGTGGCGAGCACTATTCTCCTAGGCGCCTCGCTCTTGGCTATCACACCTGTCTTGATTGTGGAAGCCCTGCGAAAACTTACGCGATAGTCCCCGTACCAAAGTCCAACTACGTAATCGCCACAAACATCGAGGCGGTGCGTTCGCCCTACTCCCATAAAGGGAACCGATAACATGGATATTCATCACAGTGCAAGTATTACGGAGACCCCTGTAAAGGACGAGTCTCCAAAACAGATCATCGCCTATCGAGGAAAAGAAACCGACACCGTTTATATTCCTTGTCGATTTGGTCTCAAAGAAGTTTGGGTGTGTGTCGAGGAAGGTAAACTTCGTGTCTATACAGAAAGCTCCTGCATAACGTCGCTTTACTATCCTATCTATGAGGGTGACGCCGAGTTCACCATCACCATCAAGTAAGGGATAAATCTATCATGCAGCTCCCTACTCTCATCGCCGTCTATGGCAGTCTTCGCCGTGGACAACGTGCCAACCATTACCTTGACAATGTAGGGTTTGAGTATGTCGGTCCTGACGCAATCAAGGGGACGTTGTTCCCTGTTGGTTGGTTCCCCGGTTGGCAGCCCTTCGGAGATACTGCTATCGTAGTTGACGTTTATCGCGTCCTTGATGAAAAGTATCTCAAACCTATTCACCAATACGAAGGTTACAACCCTCGTTACCCCGACGAAAGCTTGTTTAAGCTCGTTACTGTAAATCTTATCGGTCAACAACAAGAGGCTATGTGTTATGAGTACAATGGAGCTATTGGGAAGGTCAAAGAAATCGTCGAGCACGGAGACTGGGCGCGTTACCTTCAAGAACGCGATTCCCTGTCAGCCGCTTAAGTTTGATCGTAACAAGATTGAGACAATCTCTCAGAAGCAAGTCGATGCTGCTAAGAAGGCTCTCAAAGAGGAGTACGATACCTTCAGTTATGTAGGTAACTCGATTATCTCGACTAACGGTTGGGAAACATACTCTCGTCAAACAGGTAATGCTTGTCACAAGTTCATCGAACGTGTGCCTCGTGATGCATTGAAGTATGCCTTTGCTACCGAGAATGGTTGCCGCCGTAAGGTTAAACAACCGGGTTACGGAGCAGAGGCTAACGCACAAAAGAACCGTCCTCAAGCTGCTGATGCTCTCTTGTCGTGGTTCTTGTACTACTCTCCGTATGGTGAGTTCGTGATGAATCGTGACGACTACGAGTTCTGCCGTAACTACGGGTTCGTTATCAACCCGACGATCCCTCACCCAATCTTCATGAATATGTTGATTATCACTCGGCATTTCTACGAGATTCACATTAATGCTTTGGAGAAGTACACGGAACTGACTACTCGCAAGGACAACCCTATTGACCCGACGATTGCTTGGTCGTTGATTATCAATACGATGTTCTCGGCTTACGGTAACACTCAGCTTGATAAGCAATTCCAAGGCTACTCAGGTCACCGTGCCGGTGCAGCTTGGTCTCCTCATACTTTTGTCAACATCTTTAACGGTGAACCCGGTACTTATGTTGACATGAAGAAGACGATGTGGGACAAGCAGACTGTTTATGGAAGCCTAACCCTATTTCACCCCTCAAGGAAAGAACCTTTTCTTACTAATTGGGTTGTTAATGACGATGATATCCGGCAATTTATCCGTGAACAACGGCGTAAGACTGCCGGACCTGTCAAGTATACTCCTCCTGATCCGTTCGCGCCTCGCGTACCTGAAAAGATTACTCCGGCTAACCTCCCGAGTTATGAGTTCACTTACACCGAACTCTACGACTACCTCATTCCGTATTACGAACAGCGTGTTCGTGAAGAGTTATCAACTCGTGAAGAACTGGCAAAGGGATAACCATGTCAACTACTGATAAAGAACCTCATCGTTACGAGGACACCGACATTCCTACGTTCGACGACAATCCTCGTGTGTATGTGTGTCTTGGCGGTTCCTTTGGACTCATCACACGCATGTTTGCACAAGCAGGGTTCCGAAAGGCTACATCTATCGAAGATGCTGACCTGATCGTGTATGGCGGTGGCTCTGACGTATCCCCTTCGCTGTATGGACAGGAGGCTATCGACAAGTGTGGGTATCCTGACGAGGCGCGTGACAAGCTTGAAGAATCTATCTTTCACCGCGCCAAGGAACTCGGTATCCCTCAGGTAGGTATCTGTCGTGGCGCACAGTTCCTTCACGTTATGTGTGGTGGTATTCTCTGGCAGCACGTCAACAATCACACTAAGCTGCACGATATGTACGACATTACTGCTGACCAGATTGTCCGTACGTCGTCAACCCACCACCAGATGATGCAATTCAACGACGACATGACACTCATTGCGTTGTGTGACGAAGACATTGCAACATACTACGAGGACCAGCACGAGAAGATCGACAACGAGAACACTGACGACGTTCAACCTCAAATCGAGGTAGAGGTTTGTTCTTACGAGGACCAGAAAGTCCTTTGTATTCAAGGGCATCCCGAGTATGGTCCCCTTGAGTTCACCTCTTGGGCTTTGCATCTAATCCGCGACTGGTTCGCTGTTAATAAGAAGGAAACCGACTGATGTGTGGTATTGTAGGTATGGCCGGTGATCTCGTAGTCAGGGACCGAGACATCTTCGAAGACATGCTTGATGTGTGTCAGCTTCGCGGTCGTGATTCGACTGGTGTGATTCGCGTCAATCGTATTGGCTCCGAGTACAAGTACGCCAAGCGTGTCGGACCTCCGACGTTCCTTAAGGACAGTCGCGAGTATGATAACAACATTCGTACACACGGTACGTCTATTCTTATCGGCCACTGTCGCCATAAGACGGTGGGTGATTTGAATGTTGCGTCTGCTCACCCGTTTGATATCGAAGAGGCAGGCATCATCGGTGTGCATAACGGCACTCTCCGTAATTACTACCACTTCCCCGAGCACAAGCACGGCAAGGTTGACAGTCTTATTCTCTACGAACGTATCGGTGCTCACGGCGCTGAAGAAGCGTTTGCTACTGTCGAAGGCGCGTACGCCTGTGTCTGGTGGGATCAGAACACCCAACGCCTGAACTTCATTCGCAATGCTGAACGTCCCTTGTATATCACATACAGCAAGGACAAGCGTAAGATGTATTGGGCATCCGAGACATGGATGTTCGGTGCAATCTCTCGCAAGGAAGAATTGTGGGATGGCAACAAGGACGGCAAGCGTTTCTTGTCTCTTGATGAGGACACTCTCTATCAGATTGAAGTCAATGCTAACGCCCCGGTTAACAAGCCTGTCTTCAAGGTAGCGGAGGGTAAGAAGATTGAAAAAAAGCCTCGGGAGATTCCGAAGCGTACGCCTTACGCATGGGAGCAGAAGAGGGATGGAACTTCTTCGGCTTCTGCTAACGATAAGGGAGGGGAGGTAGCCAGCCCTTTTCTCAACGACGAACTCCCCCAACACTTACTTGTTCCCGCGAAGCAGCCAGCCAAGGATACAAAAATTGGGACTATATCCAGGAACAGCGACAATTCTATCACGCTCTCGAAGGACTCTGCGGACCCGTCGAAGCAGTTGAAGAATTTGGATGTTTCATCGAGGCAAACGAACTCCCTAGTTCCGATCAGTTCGCCCTCCTCTCAAAAAACCAACAGAGAAAAACTCTCAATCGTTTCAAAAGGAGTTCAACAAAGTGGCTTAGAGACGCTCCCGGAGACCGAAGGTAAGGTATACAATCCTAACATCGGTGTTGATGTTCGGTATATTCGCGCTGTCGATACCGAGTACATCACTGACCGCCGTACAGGCAGAGAGGTTGATGAGCACCGATTTCACAGAGAAACTGGTGGTAAGTGTTGTCATTGCAATACTGCTATTTTCTCTCTATCTGAAGTTATAGAAATTTTTGACGGAGGTAAGCGTTTTCTTTGTACCTCTTGTGTAACCCCAAAGGCCGATCCGATTATGGCCCTAGTAAAGGAAGTAGCATAACATGAACAACGTTCCTAAGTTCACCATCGGTTGTGACCCTGAGATTTTTGTTACTAAGCGGGCCGCACCTTTCAGTGCCTATGGTATCCTTGAGGGTACTAAGGACCAACCTCATAAGACTGACGGCGGTGCGTACCAAGTAGATGGTATGGCTGCCGAATTCAACACCGACCCTGTTGCCTTGCGAGACCATCGAAACTTCAAGCTTGAGAACTTCACCACTTGGAATGATCTTATCATCAAGCAGATCAAGCAAATCCGGGATGCTCTCCCTGACAATTGCAATCTGTCCATTGTTCCTACTATGGAGTTCGGCAAGGAGTTTCTTGACGAGCAACCTGCTGCTGCTAAGGAATTGGGTTGTGACCCTGACTTCAGTGCTTATACTATGAAGGCTAATCCCCGTCCTGACGGTGAGAAGACTTTCCGTACTGGTGCTGGTCACATTCACGTTGGCTGGGGTGCTGAAATTCCTGTCGACAACGAAACCCACTTGGAGATTTGTTCCAACTTCGTTAAGATGTTGGACTGCACTGTTGGTATGTTCATGACCTACGTTGATCGTGATCCTCGTCGTCGTGAATTGTATGGTAAGGCCGGTGCCTTCCGACCTAAGCCGTATGGTGTTGAGTATCGCACTCCTTCTAACGTATGGATCAAGAACCGCGATATGCGCCGCTGTGTCTGGGAACTTGTCCAGATGGCTATCACCTTCCAGACCAGTCGTTACGGTGCCGAGGCAGTGACTGGATATACACAGGACCAGATCGAAGAGATCATTAACACTGGTGACGTAGTAAGGGCACAGTTCGCCCTTGAAGCTGCGTTCCGTGCAGACCACAAGGTAAACTACCGCTGGCAGCAGTTCAAACTTCCTGCTTACTACAACCGTATTGTAGCAGCCGTTACTAAGGAGTATGCTAATGCCTAAGATTCCTGATACTTTCTGGACTGACAACCAGCAGGCTATCGAACGACTTGCTGACAGTTTCGTTCTGTATGATGAGGATGTTGTTCGGGTAACATCAGTAAGCCCGAAGGGCAACATCAACTTCATTAACATGAAGGATCAAAGAGAAGATGCAGCCCCCATGTCGTCAGCTTCTTGGCGTAAGTTCCGCATTCTCCCTCGTACTGGTTGGCTTAACGCTGCGTTGACCCAACGAGGTATTACGGGTAGTTCTAAGAAGGGAGGGTACATCGGCGCTGTATACTTGTGTCGTCGTGCTGTTCGTTCTCGTATTCACGGCTTGAACAATACCAATACGGTTGTATACGACTTCTTCACTTCCGATGGTAACACATTGCAAAAGAGTCGTGTGGCTAACATTGACATGGTGTATGCTTGCGGTACGTACAACGACCCTCAACATTATCCTTCGTTCCGAGAAGCATTCCCTCTTCTCCAACAAGGCATGAGTGTCGCCCTGTGCCCGAAGTTTGCTCTTTACAAGGACCAACAGGGCTTGACATGGTTGTATCGTAAGCGTAAGTGTGTTGCTCTTGTGCCGGATATCTCGACCATTCTTCTTCTCAAGACGGAAACGTATTACCGAGAAGATATTGCTGCAAACTATAGGACCGTTCCTGTTCAGATTAAGGAGTTGTAATATCATGGCTTTCATTGACAATCTTAAGAAGCAGAAGAAGGACGAGTTCATTCTGTGCCCCGGTCGCAACGTAAACGTACCTTGCTACGAGATGGGTGTTGTACCCGGTGATGTTGGTCTTGAGTTGGAGATTGAGGGAGCTGGTCTCCCTGAGTACGCCAATATTGCCAACATTATTTCAACTACTACCAAGGCGCGCTGGAACGCCAAGCCTGATGGCTCTCTTCGTGGTGGTCTTGAGTATGTAACTACAGGAGCTATCAAGACTTCAGAACTTCGTCAGATGGTTGGTGGTTTGTTTGATCGCTTCAAGGAGTTGGGCACTCGTATCAACAACTCTAACCGTTGTTCTACTCACGTCCATGTCAATGTGTCTGATCTCAAGGCCAACAAGATTACATCTGCCTTGGCTCTGTGGTGCACGTTCCAGACCTGTCTCATTCGCTGGTGTGGTGAAGAACGTGTTAACAACCACTTCTGTCTCTCAAGTCGTGACGAAGAGAGTATGCCTGAGGCGTGGATGGACTACCTTCTCAATGGTTTGCAGTCCAATCGCAACCATCGTCCTAACGTCAAGTACACGGCACTGAACATCATCCCCATCTGGTCGCAAGGTTCGCTTGAGTTCCGTTGTGGCGCTGCTGCTGACGAGCCGGACAAGGTTGTTTATTGGGCCAAGATTTGCAACGCTGTCGTACGTTACGCTGCTGAGTATTTCGATAACCCTATGGAACTCGCCTATGCTTTGTCGGAGCAAGGTCCCGAAGTTCTTCTGCGTCGTGTTCTTGAGTTCGCCAAGCTGGGCGACACCACTACGGATCGTATCTACCGTGAGCTGACTGCTGACGGTCTGCTACAGACTGATGCCATGAATGACTTCCGTGACATTCAATCCTTCCTCTACGCTATCCCGTGGGAACAGGTTCTTCCAGCTATCAATGCTGAGTACGTTCCTAATCCTTTTGAAACCAAGAAGGTCAAGATGGGAGGTCTTCCCCGTTTCGCAGCGGACTTTGTACCATAACCCCCCCGCCCGGAGTTTTAAGTTATGCCTAATCGTCGTATCCGTTTGATCCCCTACAACCAAGCCTCTGCATCTTGCAAGGCTGTTGCAGAAGCCATTGGTGCTAAGCGTATCAAGCTTGACGGAACTAGTAAATTCCGTAACACTATCAATGACTTCTGTATTAATTGGGGCAACAGCAACCCTCCTGACAACATTGACTTGCGGTATGTCCTCAACCATCCCGAGGCAATCCGTCAAGCAAGTAACAAACTGTCCTTCTTTCAGCGTGTAGCAAATGAAGGACTTGACAACACCGTACCTATGTTCTATACTAATAAGGATGATATCCCTGATGATGCGTTTCCAATCGTTTGCCGCACTCTTCTCAACTCTCACTCTGGCCGAGGCATTGTTATTGCCACTCGCCGTGACGAGTTGGTTGTCGCTCCTCTCTACACTCGTTATCTAAAGAAGAAGGACGAGTATCGTATTCACCTTGCATACCCTCTGCGGGGTGACAAGCAAGAATCTATCACGCTCGCCATCCAGCAAAAGAAACGCCGCATCGAACACGAGAACCCTAACTGGCAGATTCGCAACCACGACAATGGTTTCATCTATGCCCGTGAGAACTTGAACGTTCCTGCTGCTGTGACGACTGTGGCTAAGACTGTGTTTGAACGCTGCACTGACCTTGACTTCGGTGCCGTAGATGTTATCTTCAATGAACACACGGGGCAAGCCCACGTCCTTGAGGTAAACACCGCACCGGGCCTTGAGGGACAAACCCTTGACGACTACGCTAACCACTTTGGGAATGTATGACATGAAAAAACCAGAACCCATTGCGGAAATCAAAAAGCCCATGGATTTCATTGACATGGGAAGGTGGATTGACGAAAAATACAATATCAATGCCCGTGATTATGCAGGTAAATTCAAAAACGCCCCTAACTGGTCCGCAGTTGCAGCAGAGAATGGAGTAACATTAGACAGAGCTAAAGAGCTTTACAACACTTCTCCATTGAACGTTACTGATCCAGTTGAAAAAGCAGCTATGACTGCGGCCAGTGCTGTCCTGAAAGAACACTACGACAAAACGCCTTACCAAGACTTCTGGCATTTTCAGATAGAGTTGTTTAACAATTTTCATAACGACTCCTACCAAACTCTTAACCTTCTATACCAACTTGAGGCTTGTGAAGAAGAGTGGCAGCGAGAGATTGCTAAACTTTGGCTTGATGAATACGGGGAGTTCATGGATGAAGAAGGTGACGTCTTTCTTTGGGTTAGCTGGTAAAGGATAAGTAATATGCGCTGTAACATCTGTAACGCCGTCTTGAGCCCTCCCGAGGTACAATGGAACTCTCAGCACAAGGATTGGGACCCCTGTGGCCGCTGTCTAACTGCTATTGATGAGGTCTTTAACGACCGGAGTGAGGAAGAAATTGATGATGAGATCGACTATCTCCTATTTGAAGAGGAACTTGAAGATGCCTTGGAAACCCTCTCCCCCGAAGAAGAGTGAGACAGACGGAAAAGCCGTTAAAGCTCAACAGGTTGCAAAATTTATGCACAAAAGACTTGACAAACCCCTTAAAACTGTGTATAATATTCGTAAGGATGTGATGGGGGTTCAATACCTTTATGATACCTTTCTTAAGGGTAACAGGGGTATTCCTTTCTCTCCTGATAATAATCTCTATGCCATAAAGGTTGCTAACGAGACAGTAGTCAACATTAGTCATCGTATTGGTATTGACATTCCTGTTCTTGCAGGAGGGGCACTACGAGACCTTGTGTTCAACAAGTGGCCTAAGGACTTTGATTACTTCATCAATTGTAACGATGAAGATCACGCCTACGAGGTCATGGACAAGCTTTGTCTTGATCTTAAAGACTATACCGAAGGAGGTCCGGGAGACAAGTACGAGACTGAAAATGTAGACTTCGAGGGGGTGTACGGGGTATTCAACAAGACATTTACCAACCTCCCTCTGCAATTCATCGTAGGTGTGTGGCCGGTAACGGAGAACTTCTACGACAGGTTCGACCTGAGTGTGTGTCAAGCAGAGATGGATATCATCACTGGTGACATCAAGTTCTCAGAAGCATTCCTAGAGACACTGCGTACGAAGACTATCAGGGCGTTCAATACGTCTGAATACACCCGACTACGACAAGAGCGTTTGTCTTGGACACTTAATTTGATGGGACGAGCAAGTAAATTCAGTGATAAACTAGTAAATATTGATTTAGCAGCTGACAAACTTTGGGCTCAAAAAATTCTCAACGCACACCGCGCCATACAAGTTGAGAATCTGGCTGTTGCCCAAAACCAGTGGAGGAATTACGAATGGATTCTAAACGACGAAGGAGTTCTTGATGCGAGACCAGCAGGGGATGCCGTGCCCCCGGTGCCCATCGAGTGATGGGTTTAAAGTACAGAACAACGGGTGGGGTAAGTGTTTCTCTTGTGGAACCAACTACCCCCCTGAAAAAACCGCCTTAATCCTAAATGGAGGACATGATATCGAACAAGATCAAGAAACCGTAGTCGTTAAGACTAAACACACAACAGTCAAAGAACTCTCCCCGGTAACTGAGGTCTTTCGCGCTTGGCCTGAACGTGGTCTATCTCGTGACACTATCGCAAAGTACAAGGTACGCGTAGGTGGTGACGATGATCCGTTCGCGGCTAAGTGTCCTCGCTTCGACCTCAATGGTCGTCACGTAGCTAACAAGGTGCGTGTACAGAAGGGTGAGAAGGATCGTGAGAAAGGCCCACCGTTCTTCTTCGAGGGTGATAAGGGTTCTGCTGAACCTTTGTTCGGACAACACCTCTTTGCAGCAGGCGGTCGGTACATCACAATCACAGAGGGCTACGAAGACGCTATGGCCGTACACCAGATGTTTGGTGGCAAGTATCCCGCAGTCTCGGTTGATGGTGCAAGCTCTGCTAAGAGTGACTGCAAGGAAGCCTTCGAGTATCTGAACAGCTTCGATACGATTGTTGTGTGTTTCGACAATGATGATCCCGGTCGCAAGGCTGCCAAGGAAGTTGCCTCTATGGGGTTTCCTCTTGGCAAGGTAAAGATTCTCACCCTACGAGAACACAAGGATGCTAACGAGTATCTGAAGGAACGCAAGGGAGAGAAGTTCACTCGGGAGTGGTGGCAAGCCCCTGACTACAAACCTGACGGTCTTAAGCTCGGTTCCGAAATGTGGGACGAGATTATTGAGCGTAAGGAACACTTCACTGTAGAGTATCCGTTCCCCGGTCTGAATAAGATGACCTACGGTATGCGGCTCAGTGAGCTGGTAGTTGTGACTGCTGACACTGGTGTTGGTAAGACTTCATTCCTTAAGCACATCGAACATAAATTGCTGACGGATGAAAAGGTAAAGGAACAAGGTTATGGAGTTGGATTCCTTCATTTTGAGGAGCCTAATGGTGATACTGCTCTGGGGTTGCTTAGTATTCACAACAGTGTCCCTTACCATTTACCGGACGTGGAAAGAGACCCGAAGCACCTACGCCAAGCGTATGATGATGTACTCAACAATGATCGCGCTGTTATTTGGGATCACTTCGGTAGTAACTCTGTCGACGCGGTAATTAACAAGATACGCCACATGTCCGCTTTGGGTTGTAAATACATCGTAGTTGACCACCTTAGTATCATTGTCTCTGACCAGTCTGGTGACGAGAGGAAACAGCTAGATGAAATCTCAACCAAGATCAAAACTCTCTGTATGGAGTTGGACGTTGCCGTTCTCGCAGTTATCCATACGAATCGTCAAGGCCAGATTCGGGGTACGGCAGGTGTGGAGCAATTGGCCAACATCGTTCTTCGGTTGGAACGTGATAAAACCGACCCTAACGAATGGCGTCGTAATGTCACTAAGATTACGGTCGAGAAAAACCGCTTTTGTGGTTACACTGGTCCGGCATCATACCTCTGGTACAACGCCGAAAATGCCCGACTGACCGAACTCGAACGAGAAGAGTCGGAAATCTTCGAGGCTGGTGGAACTATCCACGAAGCTGACAAACCATGGAAGGATTAATTATGTACGATATTCAAGGCCGCAATTATGCTTTGGTTTCTGATTTGAAAGTTGGAGATCAAGTCCAAGTTGATGATCTTATCGAGTGGACAACAATGGAAGATGAGTGGACATCTGGGTTTGCTATGAACTCGATCTATGATGTTCAAGCTGATGAAGAAGGCACTCTTTTTATCCAGAGCGGTCAGGCACAATTCTATCTTGATGCTCAGATTGAAACTGATCCATCGAGTGAAACAGAATTTTACATCGGCATCTATCCGGTTTGATATGAAACGTTGGTCTATCGAAGAAGTAAATCAACTTGGTAATGATAAGGGCTTCTTGCCAGAAGAATATTGGCCTGAGAACTATATCATTCGAAACGGACGACTTTACCGAAAGGATGAGGATGTACCTAAACGGAACAGATAAGTATTGGGTAATCGACATTGAAGGTGACGACTTGTATCCTGCGGTGTCGCGTATCTGGTGTGCTGTTGCGTTCAATCTTGCAAGCAAAGAAACCGTACGACTGGTAGGCCACGACCAGATTAGAATGTGGTTCACTGAACGTGTTGCAGAGGCGGGCGTCAAATTCATAGGTCATAACATACTTGGCTATGATATGCCTGCTCTCAACAAAGTCCTTGGCATTGGTATGAAGTTGACACAATGTATCGACACCATGCTCATGTCTATGTTCTACAATCCTGCAATGGACGGTGGACATTCCCTAGAGACGTGGGGACTTCGTCTCAAATTCCCTAAGCAAGACTGGTCTGACTTCTCAAAGTACGATCCTCGTATGCTTGAATACTGCGAAAACGATACACTGCTTTGTGCCCGTATCTATCGTATGCTATGTCCTCGTATGCGTAAGGAAGGATTCACTGAGGAAGGTATCGACCTCGAACACAAGTCTTGGTATCTTACCAAGCAACAGCAACTCAACGGCTTTACCTTTAACTTCGTAGAAGCACACGCTCTATACGCAAGGCTTACGGATAAACTGGAAGAGCTCAAGGGCGAGATTTACAAGTACTGGCCCCCTGAGTTGCAGATTGTTAAGACATTCAAGCAAGCTCGCAAGAAAGACGGAACCTACACCAAAGGGTTCCTTGAGCATCAGACACAATACGTACGACTACAAGAGAACAATGAAGGAGGATACTATGCTTACGACTACGTAGAGTTTAACCTTGCCTCTGGTGACCAACGCCGAGACAAACTCCTCGAACTAGGGTGGGTACCTCTTGAGTTCACCAAGCCTTCTAAAACACACCCTAAGGGCCAAGCTAAAGTTACCGATAAGGGTGACCTTGTTCCTTCTCTCCTTGCCTTCATTGAAGCAAATGATAAACCAGAAGTAAAGCTAATCGCACAGTGGATTGATTACAATGCCCGTGCAACTATGCTTAACACTTGGATGGAAGCTTATAATCATGACACAGGACGTATCCATGGCAATCTATGGTTGGCTAACACTCTTCGTTATCGCCACTCTAACCCCAACACTGCTAATATTCCTGCCGTCAGGCTCTCGAAAGATGGTTCGCCTCTCCGTGGGGAAGAAGGAGCTTATACTTACGAAGCAAGAGACCTATGGACTTGCAGTGACCCTGTTCGTCGTAGTCTCGTCGGTGTTGATGCTAAAGGTATTCAGCTAAGAGTACTTGCGCATCACCTTAACAACCCTGAATTTACGGAGGCAGTTCTCGATGGAGACCCGCATTCTTACAACCAAAAAATTGGTAACATTAGAGATCGTCCTACAGCAAAAACTTTCATCTATGCTTTCCTCTTGGGAGCAGGGGATGCTAAAGTCGGGCAAATCGTTGGAGGAACGGCGAGAGATGGTGGTCAACTTAAACGCAGGTTTATTGGCAATTTCCCAGGACTTGAACGTCTACTTCGCGACCTTGAACGATCGGTGGAGAGAACTGGAAGAATTGTCCTTTGCGACGGAACTCCAATCCTCGTGCGACAAAACCACACAAGACTCGGTTATCTCTTGCAAGGAGACGAGAACCGAATAATGAAGCAAGCCGCCGTGTACATCAAACAGATGTGCGTACGGGAAGGTCTTGATGTAATCAAGGTAGGAGATATCCATGACGAACACCAATATGATGTGGCAATTGAACACGTTGAACGGTTCACCGAAATTCTTCCTTTGGCTTTTGCTGCTGCTGGGCGTAAGTTTAACTATCGCTTGCCAATCGAATGTGACAGTAAAGTAGGAAAGACATGGGCAGAGACACACTAGGAGATAACAATGAGCAAGACATGGGTCTACAGCGACCCTCACTTTTATCACCATAACATCTGTACCTTTACCAAGGAAGACGGGTCCAAACTGCGTCCTTGGGATGATGCAGAACAAATGACAGAGGACATGATTACATGGTACAACGAACTGGTAGACGACCGTGATCGCGTCTACATTCTGGGTGATGTTGCTTTCAGTAATAGGAATATGCGTAATAGCGTCGGTCGTCTTAAGGGTCGCAAGGTTCTTGTACCGGGCAACCATGAACCACCTAAGATGCGACAATACTTCGACCTCTTTGATGATGTACGAGGATACGTCGTTAAAAAGGGATTCATTATGTCTCATATTCCTATTCATCCTAGTAGTCTGTCTCGTTGGGCGTTGAATATCCACGGACACCTTCATGCAAACACTGTACGCAAGGTCGTAAATGTTAAAGGAGAGTACATTGAGACTCAGACCGAAGACGATCGCTACTATTGCGCTTGCGTTGAACACACTAACTTTCGTCCTATTCTGTTGGATGATATTCTGAAAGAAAGAGGAATTGTGTAAAATAGTTGTTGACAAATCCTAAAAATCGTGTATAATAGTGGTATAGGGTAACGGGTTGTTGCTCTATGTTGAAATGAAACTTGAAAGGAAATAATTGAATGGCTGATAATGTAACGACTCTTGTTTATCGCGGTAAACTCCAATATGCTAAGGTTCTTGGTGACCCTGTTCCCAACTATGCTAAGGACGGTAAGGAATGGAAGTTTGACTTCATCCCGAACGATCCGGACGCAGCGGCCAAGGAACTGAAGGCTCTTGGTGTTGGTGACCGCCTCCGTGCTCTCGAAGACTCCAATGGTAATCCTCGCTATGACGGTCGCAAGTACATGTCCTTCAAGCAGAAGGCTGAACGTGCTGACGGTTCCCCGAATACTCCGATTAAGATCGTAGACATTAAGGGTAAGGCGTGGTCGGAAGATCAGTTGCTCGGTAACGAAACGGTTGTTGACCTCAAGTTCGTAGTCATTGACAACGGTAAGGGACGCTTCAATGGTGTCTATCCTCGGTCAATGCGTGTCCTTGAGCATGTAGCTTACACTTCGCAAGAGTTTGAGCCGATTGATGAAGATGATGAGTTCTTCCAGAAGGCTAAGGAAGCTGAGCGAGAAATCGCAATGCTCTCCGGTACTACGAAGAAGGCTCCTATCTCAGATGAATACGACGACTTGAACGACGATATTCCTCTGGACTAATACACGTTAGGCGCAGTTCCCCTCTGCGTCGCGGGGAGACAAGGGGCCTTTGCTATCGCGAGGTGTCGCCCCGCTTTATTAGGAAACCTTATGAAAACAATTAGAGTAAAGCTAAACTTTACCCGTAGAGCTACTACGACTGAGACTGGATATGTATGCGTAGACCTCCCGGAGGATGCAACTATCGCTGATGCTTATCGTGCCGCTTACGCCAAAGACTTTGTAGAATATCTTCCTAAGACACGAGATGTTGAAAAGGAAGATTGGGATTTTGTAGTGGAGCACCCTGTTAATGCCTAACCTTAAAGACCTACCGAAAGATATCTATTCCTTGTTTGATCCAGCAGTAGATCATGAAGTGAATGAAGATAACGTACAGTGGGCCGGTGAAGAGTTCAAGGAACTCCTACGAACTCGCCTTCGTGAGCGTCAAGGTAATAATCCTTGGCGTATGTCTGGTCTTGGTAAACCTGATCGGCAGTTCTGGTATGCAGCAAAGCAAGCCGATGCCGAACCTATGACACCCAAGACTTACTTCAAATTCCTTTATGGAGATGCAATTGAACTCCTCATCCTATTCCTCGCTAGAGAGGCTGGGCATACTGTCGAGCGAACTCAAGAAGAGATTGAAGTCAACGGTGTCACCGGCCACATTGATGCGATCATTGATGGAGTCGTCGTCGACGTTAAGTCAGCCGCACCGTTTAGTTTTCAGAAATTCAAAAAGAACTCGGTTCTAGATGATGATCCATTCGGCTATGTTCAACAACTATCCTCTTACGCTTCAGTCCTCACTCCAAAGGAAGATGCCGCTTGGGTCGCCTTTGACAAGGTGGGTGGCGATATTTGCATTACTCCTTTGTCGGCCTCCATCATTGCAGGTCACGAACCTAATGCCCGTATCGAGCATCTACGGCGAGTTGTTGAATCCGATCAACCCCCTGAGCGTTGTTACGAGGATGAACCTGACGGCAAGAGTGGCAACCGTAAACTAGGAACAGGTTGTTCGTATTGTGCTTACAAGAAGGAATGCTGGCCGGGTCTTCGTACGTTCCTGTATGCTGGTAAACCTCGCTTCCTTACACAAGTAACACGGCTTCCTGACGTTCCTGAAGTAACAGAAGATGTAGATGATGTCTTGGACGCCGACGAGTAATTCAAACATCAAAGCTATCGTACAATCCGCCAGTGATCTTAACGACGGTGTTGACCGTAAAGCATTTGTAGAGCTGACTGATTTTAACTCTCTACGGTTGCTAATGATGAAGGCAGAGAATCCTTTGATTATCACATTTGCTTCAGAGGATAAAGCCCCAGCAGAGGTAGAGATTATAATCTATGACGACTCGATCGAAGAAGACTATTAAGCATTTCCGTAGTAAGTTTGAGAAGGCAGTTTATGAACACGCAGTCGAACATCGAAGAACTCTTGAGTACGAACCAGCCAACCCCATTGTGTATTACACTACAACTGCACGGTACATCCCTGACTTTCGATTGCCAAATGGAGTCTTGGTTGAATCTAAAGGATATTTCTCAGGAAGAGATCGACGAAAGATGCTCCAAGTTGTGCGGGATAATCCGGAACTGGACATCCGCCTTGTTTTCCAACGAGCTAACAATCGGCTCACGAAGTCTCCCAACAGCATGACGTACGGACAATGGTGTGACAAGCACGGATTCGTATGGACTGAGGGTGTAATTCCAGAGGAATGGTACTGTGACTGATAAAGAAAAAGACAAACCTCTCAGCAATTGTCGTGGTCGTTGTATCTATGATTCGGCTAAAGACATTTGCCACACTTGCGGGCGTACGATGGAACAAATACGTAACGCCTATTCCAGTAGTAATAAGGTTAGAATGTAATGTGGTATACACATATTAATCGAGGGACAATAGATAGTAACCGTAAAAACGGAACCAATAATCCTCCCGTAAAGTTTCAAAAAGGCAAGCGTGGAAAACCAACTTATGCTCACGAAGTCTCTTTTGAAACAGGTAAGATTGTCTACGATCACGAAGGAACCTTGCTTCCTTGTGGTGCAAGACTTGTGATTGTAACTGAAAAGGAACCTGTAGTTGTCCGATAATAAACCTAAGATTTTGACACTTGACATTGAAACTAAACCGGGTATCGCTTATATCTGGCGACTCTTTGATGAGAACATTCCCAATGATCGTCTTATCGAACCGCACGGCATCCTATGCGTAGGGACCAAGTGGATGGGCGAGAATGAAGTTAACCTGTTCTCTGAGTGGGAACACGGTCAACGAGGAATGCTAGAACGTGTCCTTGAGCAGATTAATGAAGCTGATGCAATCATTACTTACAACGGTAAGAAGTTTGACATGCAGCATCTTATGTCTGCCTTCATCACCAATGATCTTCCTGCTCCGGCACCTGTAACCCATATCGACCTTTACCAATTCGTACGTGCCCACACTAAGTTCATGTCAAAGAAACTGGACTATGTAGCACAACAACTCGGTGTTGGTAAGAAGGTTAAACATGCGGGCTTTGCTCTTTGGGTTGACGTGATGAACGGTGACGAAGAAGCACAGGCCAAGATGGCGGAGTATTGCAAGGGCGATGTAGTCCTTACGGAATTGGTATATGAAAAACTTAAAGGATACATCCCTAATCACCCGTCCCTTGGGTTCACTTCTCCGGAAGCCTGCCCGACATGCGGTTCAAAGCACACTCAGCGGCGGGGTTTTTACTTTACCCGAATTTATAAGTGGCAGCGACACCAGTGTACGAATTGCGGATCGTGGTTTAAGACTACGCAGCAAAAGATCAAGTCTAATGAATAAGGAAGAATTGTTCAGGCTCCTTGACGATCGCCTCGAAGGGTGGGAACTCGTAGAGCATCTAGACTTGACAGCCGAGGATATCTGTCTTGCATTTGAAGATATTGTCCTCGATAAGATAACAGAACTAAAGGAGCTTCTCAACATCGACACTGATGATGGAGAAGAGGAAGAGACAAGTAACTATGACGATTTTGAGTAAGGATGGTTATCCTTCTGACTTTTTCTTTTGGCTTGGGAAAGAGGGAGAGCTAGAAGGTATGACCGAAGAACAATTCATTAAACGACAGAAGAATTGGGACGGCCCCCGTCCTAGTGATTATATCGAAGGCCTTGGTGGTTAATATGATGTGGAATGGAGAGGTCACAAATGACCCGCAAGAAAAGATCAGTTCAGGTGCAATCAAGTATGACGGCGGAAAGGCTCCAATCTATCGGGGCGCACTTTCTTACTTCCCGCGAGCAATTGAACTCGTTGCTGCCGTTTCAGCCTTCGGAGCGTCTAAGTACGCTTGGAACGGATGGCAAGGGGTCGATGACGGAATTAACCGATACTCTGATGCGCTGGTACGACACCTTGCCTACGAAGGAAAAGGAGAAGTTCTGGATACTGACTCTGGATTTCTTCACGCTGGACACGCCGCTTGGAATGCCCTCGCGCGACTAGAGCTTATTCTTCGTGAGCAAGAATCTATCACGCCGCCCGACACACAAGGAAAGCTTTTCTAATGTTTACGTACTTCGCAGCAGCCGTAGTCTCCTTCGTAGGAGTGTTCTTCAAAGCCTTCCAACAGCTTAACGTAGTTCACCACAAAATCCTATGGGTTGTTCCAGTCAGCTACGTCATGGCTGCCTGTGAGGTATTTCTTATTTGGCAAGTAGCAGTAGCCCAAAGTCTTTGGCTCTTGTTCCCTATTGGTACGGGAGCCGGACTTGGCTGTGTTCTTTCCATGACACTACACAAACACCTAAGAAAGTTGTACGATGAAACGCAAGTACATGGACGAGAAGCAGCGTCGGCGTAATAAGATAGCCCGTGATGCTGCCACTAAGAAGTACCGACAGCGTATTATCCCAAACAAGAAACTAAACCTACCTCCGGAGATTGATGATTATGACGACGAAACCTGATGAACCTGATAACACTGTCCAAGAAACAGTCGCAGTGTTCAACATTGACTTTAACAAGAACCATTTGAACATTCTCTTTGGTGACGACCGTAGTGTTACTATGGAGCTTGAGAGTGAGGATGAAACTGCTGTATGTGATATGGTGCTCAGTGATCCTAACTTCTGGGCTCAGTTCCTAGGTTCGTTCTCCGCCGCCCTCAAGAAGAGTATGTAATTTGATGAAGAATAATAGTCCGTTTCCAAGTTCGTTTGAAGAGTTCATTTACAAGAGCCGCTACGCTCGATGGCTAGAGGAAGAGAGTCGTCGTGAAGATTGGCCTGAGACTGTTCTTCGGTTGATTAACTATTACAATGAAGCTACAGGCGCTAAGCCTGCGTTTGCAAATGATCTCAACGAAGTTCATGATGCAATCTACAACCTTGAAGTGATGCCCTCTATGCGGGCACTTATGACGGCTGGCCCAGCAATGGATCGTTGTCACGTCCCTGCATACAACTGTGCTTATCTTCCCGTAGATAGTCCTCGTTCTTTTGATGAAACCATGTACATCTTGATGTGTGGTACAGGAGTCGGTTACAGTGTCGAACAGAAATACATTGAACAACTTCCTCGAATTTCTGAAGAGTTCGCAGACACCGATACAGTCATTACTGTTGCGGATAGTAAAGAAGGATGGGCCAAGGCTTACCGAGAACTCGTGTCCCTTCTCATTGCGGGTCAAGTTCCAAAATGGGATGTATCAAGAGTTAGAGGTGCAGGCGAACGACTTAAGACCTTTGGTGGACGCGCTTCCGGCCCTGAACCACTTGTTGACCTTTTTAAATTTACGGTCGCCCTTTTCAAGCGAGCCGCTGGACGCCGACTTACCTCTGTCGAATGTCACGACATCATGTGTAAGATCGCAGACATTGTGGTTGTGGGAGGTGTACGCCGAAGTGCAATGATCTCGTTGTTTGATTGCACTGATGATCGTATGTCGAAGTCTAAGTTTGGTGCTTGGTGGACTGATAACTCCCATCGTGCCCTTGCTAACAACTCGGCAGTGTACGAGAACCGAAAACCTGATGTCGGCTTCTTCATGAACAAGTGGACAGAACTATATGAAAGTAAATCGGGAGAGCCCGGCTTCTTCAGTAGAGCGGCTTGTCAAAAGATTGCAGCTCGAAATGGCCGCCGCGATGCAGAACACGAGTTCGGTACGAACCCTTGCTCAGAAATCATCCTACGGCCTTTCCAGTTCTGTAACCTCACAGAGGTTGTCGTGCGGAGTAGTGATACCTTTGAAGACCTTCAACGAAAAGTACGAATTGCGACTATCCTTGGAACCATACAATCCACCTTCACAGACTTCCGATACCTAAGAAAGAAATGGCAGGATACGTGTAATGAAGAGAGACTTCTTGGAGTTAGCCTCACCGGCATCTGCGACAACCTCGACCTTGTGGGGAATGCTGACGTCCTCTCACAACTCCGACAAACAGCAGTTGAAACAAATGCCGAATGGGCGGCTCGCCTTGGGATTAACCCTAGTGCCGCTATCACTTGCGTTAAGCCTAGTGGTACTGTTAGCCAACTTGTTAATTCTGCCTCTGGTCTTCATGCGCGTCACGCTCCTTACTATCTCCGAACTGTTCGTGCGGATAACAAAGACCCTATTACGCAGTTTCTCAAGGATCAAGGAGTTTATAACGAACCGGACGTAATGCCCGGAAAAGGAGGGACCACTACGGTTTTCTTCTTCGCTATCAAGAGTCCAGATGGAGCACTTACACGACATGGACAAACAGCCATCGACTCCCTTGATCTGTGGGCACTGCTCCAAGAGCATTGGTGTGAACACAAGCCCTCTGCAACCGTCAACGTCAAAGAAGAAGAATGGCCGGAAGTGGGTGCGTGGGTATATAAGAACTTCGACACCCTCAGCGGCGTTGCATTCCTACCGTATGACGGCGGGACATATAAGCAGGCTCCGTATCAGGAGGTCAGTGAAGAAGAGTACAACGATTGGATTCAACGTCACCCGCCAGTGGTGATTGATTGGTCTAAACTACCCGATTACGAAGCATTCGACAACACTACGGGTTCGCAAGAGCTTGCTTGTGGTGCTGGTGGTTGTGACGTAACCGATATCATCAACGTAAATGTAAAGGAAACTATTAATGGCTCGTAAGATTAAGAAGGCAATCGAAGAAACCGTGACCGAGGTTGTTACCGAAGTCAAGGAAGAAGCAACCGAAACCGTAGGGACTGTGACCTTCAAGCGTTGGCAGGTTATCCTTGCTGCCGTTGTTGTTACCGTCGCTCTTATTGTGGTGATCCTGTAATGATTGAAGCTGTAGACGAAACCCAATTCACTATCAACGTCCGTCCTATTGAGAACGGTTACCTCGTAGAGAAGCATCCGTACTACTCGGGCAAGACGGAGAGTTGGTATTGTATCAGTCCTGAGGAAATTACTGAGAAGCTGATGAAGCTCCTCTAAACACTACATACAAAAAGACCCCCTCTAGCAATTAAGCCGGAGGGGGTTTTCTTTTATCCGAAGATAGCGTGTTTAATCGAAGAGAAGAAGTCCGCAAAGATAGTTGCTGTAGCGGTGAACACCACCCCTAAGGCAGCAAGAACACCTGCCCCTCTATCTTTTAAGGTTGCTAGTTCTTTAGCATCTTGTATGGCGTGGTTTTCGATCTTATTAAATCTGTTCTCAATCTTTTCGTCAAGACGATCAATCTTTTCTAAAACCAGAGTAAGGATTTCTTCAGATCGAATTCCGTTTTGTTCACTTTGATGTCGAGTATTTTCAAGATTAGTTTCAATACGGGCCAATCGTTCTCCATAATTAGATTGTGCCATTACTTGCCGCCCCCTGCATTCTTAGGAAGAGGAGCAGTACCATGAACTTTATCGTACGAGCGCATTGCGCCGACCCCGAGCATTGCCATAATCAGAGTCATGAGTTGAGTTGCGTCTGGTGTGGGCATCTCTTGGACATATCCATTAGCCCTTGCTACGAACTCAATAAACGGAGCCAGCACAAACGAGTAGGCGAGACCTACACCTCCGGTCCACCCAATAAACGGTCGCCATCCGGCAACAAAGACAGAAGCATGTGAAGCCTCGATCTGATTGGTTTGAATTTGCCCCATGAGCTCTTCGTGGTATCGTGCGTCTGCCCGATCAATGATCTCTTGGAATCTAAGTTCAAGTTCACGCTTTTTATCCTTGTCAACTACGACTTCGCTGATAATGTCTGTGACAGGTTCAATCAGCCCACCGAGAATGTCTTTTAGAAATCCTGCCATATTAGTTGTATCCTATCTTCTTAAGTGCTTCTTGATACACAAGAGCATGACCAGCGATAAGGTCTGCCTTGTCCATCAGGTTTACGATACGCCGTGCATTCCTGAACTGCGTACGGGTAGCTATGTCTCCGTTAGGAAGGTGACGTGTCAAAGTATGACGGCCCTTCTTATCTCCCGAGAACCAGCCCTCTAGCATTCCTAGAGTAATTACCTCAGCCGAGACCGTAGGATCAAGAGCAAGGTCAGCGTTGTTTACGAGAGCACCACCGAGGCCAAGCTTCTTGTCAGCCTTTACGTAGTTCTCTTTCCACGTAAGTTGTACGTGACCACGACCATACCAAGGGTAATAACGAAGATTGCGTTTCCGCCAAGCATCGCTAGCGTTGAGACCTTCTCGTACCGGCTGCATCTTACGCGCAGTTTCGTGATATGCCGTAGCAAGGATGTAAGCCGCCCAACTCAGAGGTACGTTGTACTTCTTCATTGCTTTAATCAAGTCCTCATGACCGCTCACCTGAGCAGCAGTTAGACGAGAGAACAGAGGCTTACGAACAGTATCGAAGAACGGCTTGAGGTCGACCTTTGGAGCCGTAACTACGATTTCGTTTAGTTGTGGAACTTGTTCCGGTTTGATGTTTGCTTCTTGAAGAAGAGCGAGGACTTCTTTTACAAAGTCCTCTATAATCTCCCGAAGCTTTGCTTCGTCGTTCATTAGTCTTTCCTCGGTACAAGGTAATCTTCTGCTTCATCTTCTGTCAGAAGTTTAGCCTTTCGTTTCGCTTCTTCGACTATATTCTTTTGGATGCCGGGATCAATTTCTCGCCACTCCTTTACACCCAAGCCCTGTACCTGATAAAACAGTTCAGTCTTGAAGTGGTTGTTAAGAGTAGCTTCCCACCATTCCTTAGCTTCCCCTTCAAGAGGTACTTTCTTGTACTTCTCAGGGGGATTAAGAGTTTGATCGGGATCACGATCTTTAGGTACGAAGGTATTAACACCAACACCAAAGACAGCCGGAACAGAATAGGCAACACCTTTTTCAAGGCCTTCTTGTTCTGCTAGTTCGGCCATAGAGGCCAGATACATTGGAACCATACGACTTAGAGCTGAACCCGCGAAGCTAAACTCTCTACCAATAACGTCCTCTCCGTGAGCCATGTCAAAGACATAAGACACATTAGGGGAAAGCTTGTTACGGAAGAAGCGGTAGGCTTCATCATCGTAGTTGGTTTTGTATCGGCCTTTTTCAAACTTAGTAGTCTTGCCTGTAGTCGATTTTTGTTCAGGAATTTCCGTACCTGCGATCAAGTTACTTAACCACAAAGAAGAACGTGCCCCGAACACAAGATACTGACTGTAACCACCACCGATGTCAAAACGAGTATCCTTGTCTTTAATCTTCAAGAAGTCAGTCGTACGAGGATCAAAACTCATACTTGTGTCTCCTTGAGAGAAACGCAGGAAGTTCTCATTCTCCGGATTAAGGCTGAAACGATATTCATCATCATCCAAAGCACCGGGAATCAACATCAAAGACCAAGCAATCAAGTTCAGTACTGTACCCATCTTGACCATTTCTTTGGCAGCAGCAATCCTCACCTTGGGATCAAGGTTAAAGTAGTAGATCGGGTTCAGCATGTTGAAACGGGACTGAATCAATCGACTAGAGAAGAAGACCTGATTAAGCTGTGGTGCAGCGCTGGTAAAGTCATACAAGTCTACACCTCGGAAAGAACCCTTAAGCTCTGCCCGACCAGTGGCCGAGTTCACAAAAGAACCAATATCCAGCAAGGTCTTTTCGTCAATAGTGATGTTGCCGTTGTCGTCCTTATATTGATTAACAAACTTGTTAAACATATCAGCACGAAGCTTATTCAAGAACCCGGCGTAAGCCTGTTCCGATTGAGCAACACCAACACCCAAGATAGGAATCTTACGGGCCAAGTCGGTCTGGAAGTCTTCCTCACGATTAGTCAGTTTACCATCGAGTTCCGAGAAAGACAAACGAGCCTTCAACATAAGACTATAGTTTTCGTCTTTACCGATCTGCCTCATCAGGTAATCGTAGTTGGTACGACCAGACTTACCAAGCATGGTGAACATCTTAAAGAAGCTCGCCCAATACTCTTTGTTACCAATAAAGGTAATACCCTGACGCATAGGAGCCGAAAGGTCAAACGAAGACATCAGCGCACGAGGGATACTCGTGTACTGCATAATCTGCTGACCGTAAAGAGGTTTACCCTTAGTTAGCTCTTGCTCTGCTGCTCTTTTCTCAGCGTTGTTGCGCATGAACTTCAAGAAAGTTTCAGGGTCAGCAAGAGCGCCATCGTTATTGGCAACTAGCAGCTCCCTCAAACCTTCAGCGGTCATAGCTACACGCTTACGAGTGAAGTTCGCCATACGCATAGTATTCAGCGTACGACCGATCTCCGCTTGGAAGTCAAAGATGTTCGACACAAGCTGGTCAAAAGCCGCCTGCGTATCCAGATAACGGATTTGCTTTTCTGGCGTAATACCATTAGTGAGCATATCTTCTTCGAGATTTAGCAAACGAGTCTGAAGCTTTTCAGCCGCAACATCGTAGAGGAAGATACGTTCAGAAAGCTTGCCCGGCTTCATACGAACAAGACGAGTCACATCACTAGGATCAAGACCTCTAGCAATGGCTGCTTGTTCGATTTCATCAATAGACACACGAGTAGGGTTGTACTGCAAGATACGATCAAGAAGCTTTGAAGCGTTCTCGGTTTCAATCAGATCATCTGCGGTAAGATCATCTGGATTGATCGGCGTAGTTCCGCGCATATACTTCTTGACAATAGGAGCCAGCGGACCTGCCTGCCCGCCCTTCTCTACAGGGATGCCATTAGGGTCGTTAGGATTCCAAACATCCTGCGTCTTGTTGCGCCACAGTTGCTTACGAGCATCGTTCTTAGAACGCTCATCAGTGCCACGACGACGGAAACCCGCAGACGTAGTTTCTGAAGGCTTCATGTATTTGCGTACAATCTGAGGGGTTTGATCATCAAAGACTACGTAGTTGAACTTATCCTTGCCTTCACCCTGACGAGACTTACGACGGCTGATGTTGTTAGCAAGATAACGATTACCAGTGAAACCTTTTTCAGCCAGCCAATTAGAAGCAGCGTCAGGGCCGCCCAACTTATCGGCAAGAAGCTGATAAATAATCTCACCATCAGCATCTACGTACGGGTACGTTGAGATGTTGTCTTCTTCCAGCGCAGCTTGTAGTTCCGGCTGTTCGCTAAGAGGCTGTTCCCATTCGAGCCACTTGGCGTCGTCAGGAATCTCTACCTCGTAGGTCTTACCTCCAGAGTACTCAACCTTGTAGTTGTCATTAAAGAAAGCCGCAGCCTCTTCTATTTCGTCTTTTATTTCATTAGGAATAACTGACAAATCATCGTTAGGACCAGCAAGTTCAAACCAAATCTCTTTAGGAGTAACTGTTGGTTTGTCCATGCTTGTACTAACAGTGAAAGCTAGATCAAAAAATTCTTTATTAATTCCTGCTTCTTCAGCTTTTTGATCGGCAATATCTCGAAGTTGCCAAATAGGCCCTCTACGGCCTGCAAAAGAAGTTGCTCGATCACTCAGTTTTTCCTTATAAGAGTTAGCAATTTTTTCTTCATCAGTCAGATACGTACCGTAACCAAATACCTGCTGTCCTTCGCCAGTTCCCATCTTGCTGTGGTCGAACTTATCAAAGTTGGCACCACTACCATGGAAAACAATCTGGTTCTTCACAGAGCCCGGGGTCTCGTCAGTAGGATCACCCTGCGTTACGTTACGCTGAGCCACCGCGAGGATCGAGCGAACCTCACGCGAACTGTACTTCCAGTCAATGCCCATCTGACGAGCAATGCGCTTAACAAGGTCAGCAACACGGTCATACATATCCCGAGTTACAAGACCTTCTTTCTCAGCAATCTCAGCCATGACTTCTTCAGTCGCACGGATTTGCTGATACGCTTCACGGCTGTATTTGCCAGTTGGATCACCATCAGCATACGCCTCAGGGTTCCGAGCAATCCACTTATTAACTTCTTCTTGGAACTCCGGCTTACCCTGAGTATAGAAGGTGTCCATTACATCGTCAAGCTCAGCACCAAAGGTCTGAGTAAGACCGTGGTGGCCCAAGGATTCATGGAAAGTAACAGAAGCAACCATGGCATCAGGAGACACACCACGACGCTTAGCTTGGTTCAGCACCTCTTCCGTGTTAATCAACACACTGCCATCTGGCATGTATACACCAATAGCATCGTTGTCTACGTCCTGCTCATTCACAAAGTTCGGGAGAGCCTGAACCTTCGTAGGAGCGTTCGTCCACGTAGAAGTAAGCTGGTCTGCAACAGTCTGTACCTGAGCAGTAGACGCGTCAAGTTGCTCCCGGAACTCCTTCGAGTTACGAACTTCAGCAGTAGGAGCAATAATTGTAGTTTCAGTAGGGAACTGAGCAGCAACAGGATCAGCGGCAGGAGCAGCCATCTGTTGAGCACCAGCAACAACCGTGCTTACAGTACCACCACCAATACCACCTTTCCAGAAGGCTTCGTACATCTCATTGAACATCTCTTCGGTAAACGGGCTTTCACCGTTAATTACCGCAGCAGGGAGGTTCGTAATGAAAGTCTGAGCAGCTTCCGTAGCACCTTCGATAGCAAAACCTTTACCACCTTCTGTGGCAGCTCGCTGAAGAAACTTCTTCTTAAACTGATTAGCTAGAGCGTCACCACCAAAAGAGGTAAGAACCTTCATAGGCAGGATAGCATCAAGCGAACCCGAAGCCACACCCGCCATCACCGACATCATTGGAGCTTTCTCGCCCGTACGCATGTAGGTGTTACCAAAGGTAGAACCCGTCTCCTGAGTAACAGTCGAGCTAGCCGAACCAGCGGCAGCTCCTGCAATAGCACGCTTACGAAGCTGGTCAGCAACCTGACGTTCAGCAATCTCACGAGCCATACCCTGCTCAATCTTGGCTTCAATAAGTTCTTCAGCACCCTTACGGATAGTACGAGTAGCGGCTTCCTTACCGAGATAACCAAGACCCATGGAACCAATAAGCTGGGGAGCCAGTTCGCCAAGGGTGTCCGCCAGATACATAAAGGCCGAACCAACGTCCTCTACATCGCCGGTTTGCATGGAATTACCGTACTCGTACGAGATAGCAGCCTGATTGTTGATGTACTCTTCCAACAGAGCGTCAGCCGTCTCATCAGCACCAACTACGTCAGCAGCAAGAGCGCCAAGACCCACGATGCTGTTGCCGATACCAGCAGTACCGCGCTTTGCAGCAGCAGTAGCTTGCTCAAGCACCGTATCCGGCTTAAGAGGATCAGGAATACCAGTCTCATAAGTAACAGGAGCAAACACTCGTCCCTGTAGATCAATACCACGGGCACGATTAGCTGCATCGTACTGCTGAGCCGCAGCGATGGTCTTTGCATCAATATTGTAAGGAAGATCAGCGAGTTCAGGATACTTTGCCCTCAGCGGATCAATGACGGCCTGAAACTTAGCAGGATCACGTTCACCCGACAACCACAGAGCAGCGATAGCGTCGTCAATTTCAGGAACATTGGCTTTAGAGTTGGTGTAAGTAGTTTGCACACCAGTACTACGATTAGACTCAATAGCCCCCACATCACGAACATCAGCCAACGGAACAGGCTCTTCACCGTTCTGCATGGTGATTGTACCGGGAGCAGGCGCAGCAACAGGAGCCGCCTCTTGAGGGCGAGCTACCGGAGCAGGAGCAGGACGAGAAGGAGTTTGAGCAGGCTCGTCTTGAACTTCGTAAGCGGCCCATTCTTCTGCTTTCAAAGATTGGAACTTCTTAAGAGCCTGCTCTTGAGTCACGCCGTCATTTGCTTCAATACGGTAACGC
>Ga0075154_10000683_pt1 | contig 27309 bp, 18 predicted proteins | sample JI71714BDNA_FD_70965 | JGI IMG/M metagenome (GOLD analysis project Ga0075154, IMG submission 70965) | Wastewater effluent complex algal communities from Wisconsin, to seasonally profile nutrient transformation and Carbon sequestration -... | ecosystem: Engineered > WWTP > Effluent > Algae...
AGATCACGGAGAGATTTTGTCTTCGACAAAATTTTCAAATAGATGGAATTCTTCCTATAATTTTGAAACTACTGACTACTGACTACTGACTACTGATTACTGACCACTGACCACTGACCACTGACGACCGACCACCGAAATAACCAATAAAGAGATAACATTGTCATCCCCTTATTAGTCATATTATTTAATAAATATCCTAGAAATTAAACTGCGGATTTGCCGGATCTTCCGGTCTGCCGATCTCATCCAAATCGCCAAATTCTGCATCTCCATAATAAGCTCTCCTTACTTCTTCATAGAACTTAGCATTAGTGATCAGAATGTAAGGGAAAAGCCATAAAAATCCAATACCAAGAGTGAATAAACAAAGTATCGCCCAACCAATAAAGCTTAAATTGAGTAGAAAGAAGTCCATTTTATACCCATCCATCATTTCTTTACTTTTTTTCAAAGTCTCACTAGGTGTTAGTTCCGGTTCGTCAGCTAAAATGTAAAAAATCATTGAATATGAATAGGTAGCTATAATTCCTGGGATAATAAATAACAATGTCCACAGCAATATGTACAATAAACTCAAAAGATAAGTTACCATTGAATTGACAAAATTTTTAAATCCATCAAATATTTGGGTTAAGCGAAATTCATTGCCACGAGAGACAGACAAGTTAAATATTGCCATTCCAAGAGTCAAAGCACCTCCTGCAATAAAAGCACCAATAAAAGTGTATTGCAAAGTAACTATCACTAAGAAATAAACCAGATATGTTCCTATCACAGGTCCCCAATTTCCGGATAATGAATTCAGTGCACGCACTTTTAGTTCAGAAAATGAAATGTTCATAATAGTATTATTTAAGTTTTAAAAATTTTGATCAGACGAATATACTCTTTTTTGAAGTATTTTGTATTATAAATACAGCCACATGTAATTAACTAATTGCACAACAACTTATATATTCAAATAAATAATTTATAAAGAGATGGAATAAAGTAGTTGATTATTATTTGGCAGATTCCTCCCTTTAGTCGGAATGACAGCATTTTTTTTCTGAGGGGTTATAGAATGGGGTGTGCAGCCTCCACATTTTATAACCCTATCCCATCGACTAAAGTCTTGCCTATTGAAGCGAGGAATCTTTATTCGTTTAGTCTTTTCTTTTTTGGCATTGTGCAATTTGGTTTACACCCTACAATCATTTGAATTTTGACCTTATAGGAAACGGAAAAATAAAATTGACCTAAAATATGCCGTATAATACCGAGCTTTACAATGCCGAGCTGGGTTTCGTTTTGATCTGCCAAAGCAGAGCAATTTAGGAAACACTATTCGGTATGAAAGTCGTTTGACCAAATTTATTTGGACTATTACAAATTTTCATTCGGTATTTGTTTTGTGGGTTCACTGGGATTGAAATTTTTCCAGTTATTTGAAACAAAAAAGGCCGTCTTTTCAGACAGCCTTTAATTTTCATTTTAATAAGAATTACTTCTTATCTACTTCTTCAAATTCTACATCGGTTACATCCTCAGTTTCATTTGTATTGTTGTCAGCATGGTTGCCATCTTGTGTTCCATCAGCTGTTGGTTCACCTTGACCTCCACTTTGAGCATACATTTCCTGACTTGCAGCCTGCCATGCATTATTCAACGCAGTAGTAGCGGCATCAATCTTAGCAAGATCTTCAGTTTTGTGTGCATCTCTCAATTCAGCAAGTGCTGCTTCGATTGGAGCTTTATTACCTTCAGAGATCTTCTCACCGTACTCCTTCAATTGTTTTTCAGATTGGAAGATCATAGAATCAGCTCCGTTCAGTTTCTCTATTCTTTCTTTTGTAGCTTTATCCACATCAGCATTTGCAGCAGCTTCAGCTCTCATTCTTTCTACTTCTTCCTTTGAAAGACCTGTGGAAGCTTCGATTCTGATACTTTGCTCTTTGCCTGTGCCTTTATCCTTTGAAGTTACTTTCAAGATACCGTTGGCATCTATGTCGAAGGTTACTTCGATCTGAGGAACACCCCTAGGAGCTGGTGGTATATCATTCAAGATAAATCTTCCAACACTTCTGTTATCCTTAGCCATAGGACGCTCACCTTGAAGGATATGTATCTCTACGGAAGGTTGATTTTCAGCAGCAGTTGAGTAAATCTTAGATTTTTTTGTAGGGATCGTCGCATTTGCTTCAATGACCACATCATATACACCACCCATCGTTTCGATACCCATTGATAATGGAGTTACATCAAGCAACAAGACATCTTTCACATCCCCGCTCAATACACCACCTTGTATGGCAGCGCCGATAGCGACTACTTCATCCGGGTTAACACCCTTACTTGGTTTTTTACCAAAGAATTCTTCTACAGCTTCTTGTATTTTAGGTATTCTTGTCGAACCTCCTACTAATATAACTTCATCAATATCACTTGTAGTGAGACCTGCATCTTTCAATGCCTGTCTGCAAGGCTCGATACTTCTGCTAACTAAGCTATCAGTAAGTTGTTCGAATTTTGCTCTGGTTAATTTTGTAACCAAGTGCTTAGGCACTCCATCTACAGCAGTAACATAAGGAAGGTTGATCTCCGTTTCATTACCTGCAGAAAGTTCGATTTTAGCTTTTTCAGCAGCCTCTTTCAAACGTTGAAGCGCCATAGGGTCTTTTCTGATATCTATTTGCTCTTGTTGTTTGAAGGTATCAGCCAACCAATTGATAATCTCTTTGTCAAAATCATCTCCACCTAAATGTGTATCACCATTTGTTGATTTAACTTCAAATACACCATCACCCAATTCAAGGATAGAAATATCGAAAGTTCCTCCACCTAAGTCATAAACAGCAATGGTCGAATCTTTGTGTTTTTTGTCTAGTCCATAAGCCAAAGCAGCAGCAGTAGGCTCATTGATAATTCTTTTGATATTAAGACCAGCGATCTCACCTGCTTCTTTCGTAGCTTGTCTCTGAGAGTCATTAAAGTAAGCCGGCACGGTAACCACCGCTTCTGTTACTTCCTGACCTAAGAATTCTTCAGCAGTTTTCTTCATTTTTTGAAGAACCATCGCAGATATTTCTTGGGGAGTATAGAATCTTCCATCGATTTCTACTCTTACTGTATCATTGTCGCCTTTGACTACTTTGTAAGCAGAATGTTCTGTTTCATTAGAACTTTCAGAGAATCTGTTACCCATGAAACGCTTGATAGATGCGATCGTTCTTGTTGGGTTAGTGATGGCCTGCCTTTTAGCAGGTGCACCTATCTTTCTTTCACCATTGTCTAGAAATGCCACTATTGATGGCGTAGTTCTTGCACCTTCGTCATTAGGAATAACCACTGGCTCATTACCTTCCATTACTGCAACGCAAGAGTTTGTCGTACCTAAATCAATGCCTATTATTTTTCCCATGTTTAGAATTTTTGTATTATTTATTTAGTACAAAACAATATTTATGCCAAAATGAAATGGTTGACATTTTGTCATATATCCACAGGGATTTTCATTAATGATTGCCATTAATGCAGGATATTAAAAAAGTAGTGGAAAAATTGTCAGAGATTTATTTTCTGAAATTAAGCTCTTTTGTATACCGACCTACAGCAAGTGAATCTAAAGATAATTCACTCAAATAGTATCCAGGAAAATTCTGAGTATTTTTTGAAGAGAAAATACCGAATCCTCCAATAATATTAGTGAATATTGGAAAGTCCTGTGTGCCTGTGATACCTGAATTGGCAGCTAATGCTTCATTGTAATCAAGAAACTCTTTGCCTCCGGTTACTACCACAAAGTCTACTGAAGTGGAGTACCGGTCTATTGTTGCAGATTTTGCAAGGCTTTCTCCTATTTTTGCATATATTTTATTTATAGAATATCTAAATCTGTTACCGTCAGGTATGACAGATTCGGCCACAGAAATTAACAGGCTTTTAGGGATATATTCTTGAGATACTGCTTGGTCACGTTCGTTATAATTGAAACGCACGAATAAACTAACTATAGCAGGGCTTGCTTCTTCCTGGCTTCCTTCTTTATTTTGAAACCAAAATAAAGGTGATTGAGTGATTACTTCATCTACCTTAGGATTCCATAGAAGTGGTTGTGAAATTTTGGGTTGCACGATCTCAATTAAATTGATAAGTAGGGTAGAAGAGGTATATTCCTTTCCTTTCACCTTGATGGATAAATTGTATTTTCCTCCAGGTTCAAAAATAAATTGATCTTTATCTACTTTATAAATATAATTGGGTGTATTGGCAAAAACACCTGTATCTCTTGGAAATCCCAATGTGGTAGCATCCACTCTTTCCAATTCTACCGAAAAATTCTTGCTTGGTAATGAAATAGTTACAACCGCATCATTATAATAAAGGCTATCAGGATTTTTTGACAGCTCCAATGGAGAAATATTGTTGTCTCCAAAAGCCCTCTCAAGGCGAATAAATACAAATGGGTCTGATATGGATATTGCTCCATAGATAATTGGCACTTCTACCTTTGGTCCGATCAATTCAAGATCGTTATCACAAGAAGAGAAAAAAGCTGATACTCCAATCAGACAAAATATTATTAAGAAAGACTTCAAATGAATCATATTAAAATATAGGTTATTTAAGGAGGGCAAATATAAAGTAAAAATTAAATGTGCGCGAAATTAGTCATTTTTCTAACTTGCAGCTCAATTTTAACATAATGTTATATGTCAGTAAATAAGGAAGTAAAAAGAATCACTACCCACACCATGCAAGAAATGAAGCAAAAAGGTGTGAAAATCAGCATGTTGACCGCTTATGATTACAGCATGGCTAAGATTATTGATGATGCCGGGATAGATATCATTCTTGTTGGAGACTCAGCTTCCAATGTCATGGCAGGACATGAAACGACGCTACCTATTACGCTCGATCAGATGATTTATCATGCCTCTTCAGTAATTCGTGCTGTGAATAGGAGTTTTGTGGTAGTTGATCTTCCTTTTGGTTCATACCAGGGTGATAGCAAGCAGGCTTTAAGTTCATCCATCAGAATCATGAAAGAATCAGGTGCGCATGGCGTAAAATTGGAAGGCGGGCAAGAAGTTGGAGAATCTGTTAAAAGAATACTCACTGCGGGTGTCCCGGTGATGGGTCATTTGGGTTTGACTCCTCAAAGTATTTACAAATTTGGCACTTATACAGTCAGGGCGAAAGAAGAGGAGGAAGCTAATCGACTTATAGAAGATGCAAAATACCTTGAATCGTTGGGTTGCTTTGCTTTGGTTCTTGAAAAGATACCTGCTGATCTTGCCAAAAAAGTTGCAGATGAACTCACCATTCCTGTCATTGGTATTGGCGCGGGGAATGGGGTAGATGGCCAGGTGCTTGTCACTCACGATTTATTAGGTATTACAAAAGAGTTCAAGCCAAGATTTTTAAGAAGATATGAAGATCTTTATGGAAAAATGAAAGATGCGTTTGAATCATATATTCGTGATGTAAAGTCCGGAGATTTTCCAAATGAAGAAGAACAATACTAGGAAATCATTGTTTGTGTGCAAACCTCTTAAATAAAAACAAATCAATTTTTTTTATTCTATGCGAAAAGTTTTGATCAGGATCGGAATAGCTATTGCCATCATAGGCATGGTTGGCGTATTTTTCTTTAAGGGTAGCATCTTGCCGAGTGTGACAACGGTTGCAAATGATGAATATTTTCATATCTATAAGGCCGGCAATCTTGACAATGTTGCTGATTCTTTAATTAAATATGGATTTATTAAGAGTAAGAAGGATCTTATCTCCACTGCCGGTCTCATGAGGTTTAAAGATAGCGATCTAGTGCCGGGCAGATTCAAATTGAAAAAAGGTTGGAATAATATACAACTTCTGGATTTTTTAGCAAGGGGAAAACAAAGTCCAGTCAAATTGGTGATTAATCCGATGCGCAAAACTGAAAATGTTGCCACCTTTCTTGGCAAAAATTTAGAGAGCGACTCGTTGGATTTCATAACCTTAATGCAGGACACTACTTTTCTGGACTCTTTGGGAGTAGATGTTCAAAATGCCATGACCCTCTTCATACCTAATACTTATGAAGTTTATTGGACCTCAACTCCAAAATCATTCCTAAAGAAGATGAAGAAGGAAAGTGATAAGTTTTGGGAAAAAGATAACCGAGAAGAGAAGTTGAAATCATTGGGGATGACGCGTCAGCAGGTGTATACACTTGCTTCCATAGTAGACAAGGAGACTCAACAGAACATTGAAAAAGCTACTATAGCAGGATTATATTTGAATAGAATAGCACAGGATATGCCACTTCAAGCTGACCCTACTGTGGTATTTGCGGTAAATGACTTTACAATCAAAAGAGTAACGAATAGGCACATCGCTACAGTCTCACCTTACAATACTTATATCAATAAGGGTCTTCCTCCCGGACCAATAGGTATGGCTTCAGCCTCTGGTATCGATGCAGTATTAAATCATGAAAAACACAATTACCTTTATATGTGCGCCCGACCGGATACGTCAGGCAGACACAATTTTGCAGAAACATTTGCTGCACATGTAGCTTTCGCTAATATTTACAGGGATTGGCTTACAAAGCAAGGCCTTGGACTTTAATTTCAGAATAATTAAACAAATTTTGAAGAGCATTTTCTATGCTGAAACTTAAATTATTTGATGTAAATTATTTGAAAAATTTATTGACCATGCTTCAATAATAAAGTCGACACAAGAGATTGTAATAGTTAAATTAGTAACTTTGCCTTGAGAAGGATTGTCATCGTAGAATAAATTTTGTTCAGATTACTAACGGCCATCTAAAATCTAACATCTAACATCTTCCTTCTCTTTGATTATCAAAACAAGAAGATATTAATTAACCAAGATATAATTTCACACATGGAATACAGAATAGAAAAAGATACAATGGGTCAGGTCAATGTGCCTGCGGATAAATATTGGGGAGCACAGACTCAACGGTCTATTGAAAATTTTAACATAGCCAGAGATATAGATAAAATGCCAATGGAGATCATTCGAGCATTTGCCTATCTGAAGAAAGCTGCAGCAATGACAAATTTCGAGGCTGGGGTGCTTCCTGAAGATAAAAAGGACTTAATTTCGCAAGTATGTGATGAGATTTTAGAGGGAAAATTGGATGATCAATTTCCACTTGTAGTTTGGCAAACCGGCTCGGGCACTCAATCCAACATGAATACAAATGAAGTAATTGCATATCGTGGCCATGTTCTGAATGGTGGTAAGCTTTCGGATGAAAAAAAATTCATCAATCCGAATGATGATGTCAATAAGTCTCAATCTTCCAACGATACTTTTCCTACTGCGATGAGCATATCGGCAGTGAAGATGCTGTTGGACAAAACAATTCCGGGCATTGAGCAATTGAGAGATACACTCACTGCAAAGGCTATTGAATTTATGCACATAGTGAAAATAGGTCGCACGCACCTTATGGATGCAACACCTTTGACACTTGGCCAGGAATTGTCAGGATATGCAGCCCAATTAAATTACGGATTAAAAGATATTAAACATTCTTTGTCTCATTTGTCTGAACTGGCTTTAGGTGGAACTGCTGTCGGTACTGGTATTAACACACCTCCCGGCTATTCCGAAAATGTTGCAAGACACATTGCCAATCTGACAGGAATGCCTTTCGTTACTGCGCCCAATAAATTTGAATCACTTGCTGCGCATGATGCGGTAGTTGCTGCACATGGTGCTTTGAAAACGGTGGCTGTTTCTTTAATGAAAATAGCCAATGATATCCGATTACTTGCGTCCGGGCCTCGTTGTGGCATCGGTGAGATCTCCATTCCTGACAATGAACCAGGTTCTTCCATCATGCCAGGCAAGGTCAACCCTACACAGTGCGAGGCGATGACAATGGTGGCAGCACAAGTCATGGGCAATGATGTGGCGATTGGAATTGGTGGTTCTAATGGACATTTCGAATTAAACGTCTTTAAGCCAGTCATGATCAAAAACTTCCTCCACAGTGCAAAATTGATAGGAGAAGTCTGTGTTTCATTCGATGAAAGATGTGCACAAGGTATCAAGCCAATATTGCCAAATATCAAACGCAACCTCGACGAGTCCTTAATGCTCGTCACCTCACTTAACACTAAAATCGGTTATTACAAAGCTGCGGAGATCGCTCAAACAGCTCACAAAGAAAACAAAACACTTAGACAGACTGCCATTGATCTTGGCTATGTGACAGGTGAGGAGTTTGATGCTTGGGTAAAGCCGGAGGAAATGGTGGGGAGTATTTAATGAAGAATGAATAGTGGATAATGAATAATAAACGAGCTGGCATCGTCATTGAGTCTATATACAGGCTATTTCTGAACATTCTATAGCAATCCATCAGAGGAAAGAATATACTGATGAGCAGCTGTCCCTCTTTGGAGAGGGCCGAGGGAGTGGACCTTTTTAGTGAAGAATGAAAAATGAAGAATGAAGAATAAACGATCAGGCAGCTTGCACAGATCTTGATTACAGGCTATTTTTGAGTATTCCACAGCTAACTATCAAAAACCAAAAGTATGATGAGAAGCAAAGAATAATGTTAGAACTTCCCCTCTCGAGGGGTGGCCAAAGGCCGGGGTGGCTTATTAATGAAAAACGAAAAATGAAAAGTGAAAAATCAGAGCCGGCATTGTTCCTTGATTTGGAAAGCAGCCTATCTATGAGCATTCCACAACAAACCATCAAGGAACAAAAGTACGATGATGAGCAGCTGTCCCTCTTTGGAGAGGGTGAACGACGCAGAAAAGGTCTTAAAGTGACCTTTTCAAGGAAGTGAAACGAAACGAAGTGCAAGCCCCAACTTGCACAAAGTGAAGTCAGAAAACAATTGAGCTTGCCTGCCGTGAGAATATAGGAAGGGTACGAGATTGTGCTTCTGCGGAATAGGGAGTGGCCCTTATTAATGAAGAATGAAGAATGAAAAATGAAAAATGAGAGTAAGCGTTGTTCCTTGATATGTTATACAGGCTATTTTTGAACATTCCAGAACAATAAATCAGAAGAAAGAATATGATGATGAGCAGCTGTCCCTCTTTGGAGAGGGCCGAGGGAGTGGACTACATGAATGAAAAGTGAATAATGAAGCTTGAAAAATGGACGATCATTCAACTTCCCACGATCTTAATTATAAGCTGTCTCTGAACATTCCACAGATATTGATTCAAAGTCAAAAAAATGTCGCAACTTCCCCTCTCGAGGCTTGCACGACAAATAGGCGGGGGTGGCCAAAGGCAGGGGAGGCTTTTTAGAGAATATTGAATAATGAGAGCCTTCATTACTACCTCGTATTTAAAAAAAACGATTTTCGAACTTTTCGTTTGAAATTTAATCTTTATAGAATAAGATATAGCCTTAGCTTACTTCATATCCAGAATAATAGCAATATTCTCCTTAACAGCTTGTCTTAATTCCAATGGCAATTCACCTACTTTTTTAACTAAACGCTTGTTGTTAATTGCTCTGATCTGATCAATCATGACATCACAGTTTTCAAGTAAATTACCCATGCCCTTTTTTAAATGGACTCTTAAAATTTCTGAATTATTTTGGACCATTGTTGACAATGGGCAAACAATCGTGGAAGGGTGAGAAACCTTATTTAATAAATCTGTTTGGACAATTAAAACTGGTCTGGTTTTGCCTGGCTCTGTCCCGATTTGAAGACTTAAATCTGCTATCCAAATTTCAAATTGATTTATCTGCATCGGTTATATTTTCAAAATCTTTCAAAATTTCCATAGAGTCATTTCGCACTAAAAGAGATTCAGACTTGAGTTTTTTCTCCAAAATCATTCTTTTTTGAATCGTGTTGTATGATTCAATTGCTTCGTTGATATATCGATTTCTAGGAATGCTTATTCTGGATAAAATTTTTTCAGTTTCTCCGAAAATTGAATCGTCTATTTTTAAAGATATTGTCTTCATTGATATAAATTGTATACCATAAAGGTATATACTTTTAGTATATCAAAAGTTAATTTTTTTACCCAACCGAAGTATTGTTCTTCAAAGCAGCTACTAACAACAGCACCAAAGCCACAATCGACGACAGCGTCCTCACCAAATTCAAATTATTCCAACTACTTTCAAAAGCACTTCTTGTCAATTTTAAGTCGTCCACTGATATTTTATTTAACCTGACAGCATCCAGCGTATTATTCAATGGCACATTCCCGAAAAAAGTAACCCCAATCGTTCCAATCAGTTTAAGAAAGGTCACCAAGGGATTTTAATCTGCGATTAAAATTTCAGCTGCTATTGAACGATGACTTTCACATGAATTTTAAAATGTGCACTGTAGGGACAGGTCGCGACCTGTCCCTACAGTGCACATTTTAAAATTTACTCATCAATTGTACATTTTTTCTATTCTAAATTACACCCATGACTAAAGTCAAGGGCTATTGAACGCGAAGATTTATTAGTGATTATAATTTTGATCCATCAATTACCAATTACCGATTACTAATTACCCATTACCCATTTCACTTCTCACTATTAAAACAAGACGCCGGCAAACCCGCTCCATTAAACATCGTCGCCAACTGAGTATTGCTCCACTCAAATCTTACGTTCACAGGTTCGCCAACATCTTTCGATGAGAGAACTACTTCATTGTTTTTAATTACAGCTTTTGCCTTATGATAAATACCGTCCTTACCTGCAACTTCGAATGTGCCCGGGTCCTGATCTTTGAAATGCAATCCAACAGCATTTTCGAATTGGACCGTCAATGTATTTTTGTTGGCCTCGAAGCTTTTATATAATGGTCCGTTTACTCCTACATTTTTTGTGTTATAATGATTCACAAGTGCCAGGTCTGCCAGGCGGATACCAACTTGCTTTTTTTCTTTTGGATGGATATCGTCCGAAGTGCATATATCGCTCGTGACGATCATTCCTGTATTGGAAACTATATTAGGTACCTTGCTTTGATCATATCTGAGAAGTGCTCCATAGGCATCATTTGCTCCGTAAGTCCAGGGAGCGATCTGTGCAAAATAAAACGGAAAGTCATATCCACGTTTGGCTCTCCATGATTCGATCAAGACCTTCATCGTCTCGGCATAAACTTCCGAACCGACATTAGATTCACCTTGGTACCAAATAGCGCCGGCAATTTTGTAATTCTGAGATGGGTAGATCATTGCATTATAAGCCAGACCCGGTTTTGTTGCAGTATATGTTTTCGGTTCCAATTTGGAAGCAGCATCATTTACCTTTTGATTATTATCTACAGCTTCTTTCGGTATCCAAACCTCAGCAGGGGAACCGCCCCACGCAGAAACAACCAATCCTATTGGAATGTCCCCAAGATCTTCCTGAAGCCTCCTTGCAAAGAAATAAGCTGTTGCGCTATACATCCTCATTGTTGCAGGGCTGCATTTATACCAGTTGGCAGGTACATTATTTTGAGGAGTTTCCGCAGTCATCTTATAATATTTTATATACCTGATATTTGGATGATCAGCTAAAGCAGCTTCTTCTTCTCCATTATTTATGCCCCAATCCACGGACATTTCCATGTTTGATTGTCCGGAACAAAGCCACACTTCGCCGATTAAAATGTCTCTAACCTCCAGTTCATTGTAGCCTTTGAAATTCAAGTTATATGGGCCACCTGCCTCCGGAGTTGGAATATTTACTGACCAATAACCTTCTGCGCTTGTCTTCGTTTCAAATATATTGCCGGACCATCCTGCTGTGATTTTTATTGGCTCTTCAGGATCGGCCCAGCCCCATATTGTGACTTCTGAATTGCGCTGGAGCACCATTCCTTCGGAGATGATGGAAGGGAGTTTGATGGTTGCTCCACAATGGAAACTGATAATTGTAATCATTATACAGCTTTGGAGAATTTTTAATAGAAATTTATTTTTCATCGTTTGTTTTATAATTTGTCATTCACTATTTATCATATTACCCATTACTGATCTCCGACCAACGATTACCGATTTTTTATATCACAGAGGTAATTTGGCTCAAAATAATCAGAATCTATATTTTAATCAATGCGGCACAGATTAAAGTCTGATTTGAGGGTTAGGATTAAGTAATACGTATTGAATTAAACGATCACAAAAAGTTAATTTATACACTATTATTTAAAGGAGATCACGGAGGGATTTTAATCTTCAATTAAATTTTTTGCACCGCTTGAACTCTTCCTATAATATTGGACTTTAAATTACCAATGTCCCATTACTATTACCCATTACCCATTACCCATTACCCAATCACTCATCACCCATCAGTGATAATTAACAATTAATAAATAACAATTAAATAAAAAAACTTCTTCCCGAATAACTATCTCTAAATTTAATAGGAGAACAACTTTTCCTTTTTTTAAATATCCGATTAAAGTTCGAAATATTATTGTATCCGCAATGGTAAGCTATCTCTGCAACTGATAAAGTCGTGTCGATCAACATGCGTGATGCATTGCCCAACCTGATTTCTGTAAGTGCGTCGATGAATGTAGTTCCAGTCTTTTGTTTAAAAAATCTGCTAAAACTGGCTGATGACATATTCGCAATTTTTGCAACTTCACTCAATTCTATTTCTTTGTCAAAATTCTGGTTCATGTGCTCATAGACCTTTTCTATCCTTCGGCTTTTGTAGGCTATTGGATTGGCATCATTGAAACTACCATCTGACAATACCCTGATATTTCTTGAAATAGAAAGATCATGAAGGATCGACATTAATTCAAGGATAGAGTCAAAGCCTTGTTTTTTTGGCAATGCTATTATGCGTTCAGATAGTTGCATGGCAGTTTCCTTAGAAAAAAGAATTCCCCGGCTGGACTTATCAAACATTGTGCGCATATTGCTTAGTTGATTCCTTTTTAGAAATCTTTCACTAAAAAGATCTTTGTGAAATTGTATCGTTACTTCCTTAATTTCCTTAGATGTGCACTTATGTGTCTGCCATGCATGTTGGAGATTGCTCCCCACCATGACGAGTTCATATTCAGCGATTTCTTCTATATGATCTCCAATAACTCTATTTGCTCCGCTTGCATTTTCTATAAAATTGATCTCTATTTCTTCATGATAGTGGATAGGGAAGTCAAAATAAGATTTTACCCTGGAGAAAATAGTAAAACAATCATTCTGAGTTAATGGAGTTATCTCCCTTAATATTTTGCTATTCATTATGTAAATTTAGTATAAATTGAGCAATAATGACAAAATTACAAGAATAGTACCACAATTGGTTAAAAAAAGTATCAAGCACTATTTTTATATTAAATTTTATAAAATATTGATTATTAATACAATATAAACTTAGTGTAAATTATACACTAATATTTAAGGTAAAATATGTCAAATAATTGTCAAAATAGTATTATTAATAATTGGTAATTAGCACAAAATTTGACGAAAATTGTATAACATGAAAAGCATTTTACATTCAAAGGCAATTGCACTTCTTATTCTGCTTTGCTGCTTTTATTCGGCCCATTCGCAGAGCCGGCCCCTTAATGGAAACCTTAAAGACGTCAAAGGCGATGCGCTGACTGGTGCAACTGTTCTTATTAAAGGAACTGCAGATGGCACCACCTCTGATGCCAATGGAAATTTCCAATTGAATATTCCTAAAGATGGAACTTCACTCCTTATCTCTTATCTTGGATACAAAACAAAGGAAGTTGCAGTAGGAGCTGTTGAAAACCAAATTTCTATCATTTTGGAAGATGATGCTGCTTTGCTTGATGAAGTAGTGGTGATTGGTTTCGGAAGCATTCGTAAAGCGAATGTTACATCTGCAATCAGTTCGGTAAGTGAAAAAGATCTGGAAGATTTAGTGGTCGCTGGAGCAGATCAGGCCTTGCAAGGTAAAGTAGCAGGTGTCACGGTCAATAATAACTCCGGTCAGCCGGGTGCAGGTATTTCTGTTCGCGTCAGAGGTATCACAAGCACCAATGGCAATGAACCTCTTTATGTAATAGATGGTGTACCCATTCTTTCTGAGAGAAGGAGTATTGAACACAACCAATTAGGTGGTCAGGCAGGTCAAAGTGTACAAAGTCCGCTTGCTTCCCTTAATCCAAATGACATTGAGTCCATTGATATCCTAAAGGATGCCTCGGCACAGGCGATTTATGGAGCACTCGCTGCCAATGGTGTTGTCATTATTAATACGAAAAAGGGCAAAGCCGGTAAAGGTAAGATTGGTTATGATACTTATGTCGGTTACCAAACTATTCAAAAGAAACTTGATCTGCTTGACCTTAGACAATATGCAGGTTATTATAATTCTTTAATTCCTGAGATCAATAATTCAGGATCAGGTCATTTAGATTCTATAGATGAATTTAAAAATCCTTCCGTTCTGGGAGGTGGCACTGATTGGCAGGATGCTATATTCCAGACAGGAAAGATACAAAGTCATCAGTTATCCTTCTCAGGTGGTTCAGGAAAAACAACCTATTATACTTCACTTAATTATTTTGATCAAACTGGTATAGTAATTGGTTCAGCCTTTAAAAGATATTCAGGAAGAATAAGCTTAGATCATGAAGTAAGAAGTTGGTTGAATGTTGGGATGAATACCAACTTATCTCAAAGTAACCAAAGAATCACTTTGACTGATGGATCAGATGCTGTCATCGGAATTGGATTATACAACAGTCCTGCCGCACCAGTCAGATCCTTTGACGGTGAATATGCTACTACCGCAAGCATTCAGGGCAATTCATTCGGAAACCCTAAAAATCCGGTAGCATTAGCAGAATTGAGAGATGTTAGAAACGTTCAGTCGAAAGTATTAGGTAATGTCTACGGTGACATTAAATTTTTGAAACATTTCACACTAAGAAATGAATTCAATTACGATTTCAACGTCACTCAAAATAAGGCATTCCAGCCTTTAGTAAGAAATGAACAAACGGGTATCGTAGTACTCAGTCCTAGTAGATTAATTGAAGAACGTGGCCTTGGCCTTTATTGGGCTTTCAAAACCTATTTGACCTTCGAAAAATCAATGGGTAAGCACTGGGTCAATGCCCTAATAGGACATGAAGCACAAGAATCTAATTACGATCAATTGATTGCTTCCCGTCAAAATCTTGTTTTAAACCTGGAATCATTAAATGCAGGTGAAGGTGGAACTACACAGTCTATAACAGCCGGCAAATACCCTTGGGCGATGGAATCATATTTCGGTCGTGTGAATTATGCATATAATGATAAATATTCCTTAAGTGCCTCTATCAGACGCGATGGATCATCAAGCTTTGGAAAAAATAATAAATATGGTTACTTCCCGGCAGCATCTGTAGGGTGGACGATCAGTAATGAGCCTTTCTTTAACGAATCCAAAATGATCTCGTACGCTAAATTACGTCTAGGTGTAGGTTCAGTAGGTAATTCTTCTACGAGCGGTAATAATTTGTACAACACCAATATTCGATTATTCAGCACAGCACCTTTTGGCGCAGGAGGTATTCCTAGCAACGTAGGTAACCCTGACCTAAGTTGGGAAAGTGTCGTTACTCAAAATGCAGGTCTTGATGTCACACTATTCAATAAGATCGCTGAAGTTTCTGTGGATGTCTATAAGAAAGTTTCTACGAATATGATCCTTCAGACTCAGCTTCCTGTATATAGCGGCTTGGGTACTGACTGGAATGACATTAATTCTCCTACCACCAATGCAGGTGAGATGAGAAATACAGGGATTGACATCGCACTGAGAACTTATAACATTTCCAGAAAAGATTTTAGTTGGAGATCAAGTGTTGTATTCAGTCATTATAAAAATGAATTAGTCGCATTAAATGATCCAACAGCTTCCTTAAGAGGTTATAAAGAATATGGTAATGCTATTTTAGTTACCAATACATACGCAGGTGGTCCTGTTGGTACTTTCTTTGGCTTCGTAGATGATGGACTTTTCCGTACACAGGCAGAACTGGATGCGGCTACGTATACAGTGGACCAAAATGGAGTAGCGGTTAAGTATATTCAAGGTCTTGAAGTAGGAGAAAATCCTGTGACAGGTACTTATCTGGGAGACGTAAGGTACAAAGATGTCAATGGTGACGGAAGAATAGATGACAAAGATCTTACAGTAATCGGTGATCCTAATCCTGATTTCACTTATGGTATCTCAAATACATTTACTTACAAAGACTTTGACCTTTCATTGTTTTTCCAGGGTAGTCAGGGAGCTGACATTTTGAACTATACCTTAAGAAGTACTGAGTCTTCGTTTAATCCTTATTTAAACCAACAGGCGACAGTTCTTGACAGATATACTGCTGATAATATAGATGGCTCATTGCCGAGATATAATCAATGGCACAACAATAACAGAAGAGTTTCTTCTAGAATGGTGGAAGACGGTTCTTATTTCAGGATACAAAATATCAGCCTTGGATACAACCTTCCACGCACTTTGTTAAACAGAGTCAACATTAGCAATCTTAAGATTTATGCTACTGTTCAAAACCTCTACACGTTTACTAAATACTCGGGCTACGATCCTGAACTTGGGTCGTTTAATAACAATATCAGATACATGAATGTGGACGACGGACATTATCCTAATCCTCGTACCTGGACCATTGGCGCCAACGTAGCATTTTAATTATTAAACGATAAAATCATAAATCAAATGAAATATAATTCTAAATATAACTTTCTATTTCTGATACTTTTGCTGGCATCTTGCAGCAAGGACTTCATCGACCGTCCATCAGAAAACGGCCCGACACTTGATGTTTATTACAACAATGCAGCAGAGGTCAATGCGGCCACGGGTCTATTGTACAATACGATTTGGTTCGATTGGCAGGATAAGGCTTTCCATGCCATAGGTGAAGCACAAGGAGGTAATATGCTTACACCAAATGGAGATGCTAACTACGGAAGCGGTGTTTACAACAACTTTAAAGTTCAATCATCTGACGTATTGGTAGCAGCCAGTTGGAAATCACTTTACAAAGTGGCAGGAAATGCAACAGTTTTAGTCAAAACTTTTGAAGAAAAAGCGTCGATCATTGGCGAGCAGCCTTATTTAACTCAGGGTATTGCTGAAGCAAGATTTTTGCGTGCAATAGCATATTTCTATATTACACGCACTTTCGGAGATGTTCCGATAGTAGAAGATCCTGTAGCTTTAGCAAAATCAGGCGACTATAGAGTTCCTCGTTACATTCAGTCTGATGTCATTCAGTTCATCATTAATGACTTGAAATTCGCAGAGGAGCATTTGTCTGAAGTGTCATATCAACCGGGTAGGGTCAATAAATATTCTGCGAGTGGTTTGATGGCAAAGGCTTATTTATATGTGCAGGATTATGCAAATGCAAGGCTGAAAGCTCAGGAAGTAATCAATTCAGGTAAATTTGCCTTGTACGCTGATTATGGCAAAATGTTTACCTCATCTGCGGCTAATAACAATTCTGAATCATTATTTGCTTTACAATGGTCCGCAGCAGGAGGATATGCTATTGGCAATCCTATTCAAATATATGCAGGACCAAGTACTTTGTTGAAACCAGATTTCGATAGAGGTTATTCTTCCGTATTGCCTACATTAGACATTGTCAGAGCTTATGAAGATGGTGACAAAAGACGAGGCTGGTCTATAATGGAGCACGGTTATTCAAATCCGGATTGGAAAAACGTCAACTTTCCTGATGGCTTTTTGTATGATACTACTTATATGGATAGTAATGATGATGCCAAAAAAATTAAAAATGGATCTCGTTGTAATTCATTGAAATACATTGTAGGTACAGGTTCTAATGGCGAATTGGTCAACGATGGTTTTTCTGACATTTGCACATATATTCTGCGATATTCAGATATATTGCTGATCTATGCCGAATCCATTCTTGGATCAGGTAATTCAACGACCGATGCACAGGCACTGGATGCTATGAATCAGGTCAGAGCAAGAGCAGGATTGGCCGGTGTCGCTGAAATAACTAAGGACAATATACTGCATGAAAGAAGAGTAGAATTTGCCTTCGAAGGCGATTATTGGTATGATGTTCAGCGACAAGGTTTTGATAGAGCTAAAGTAATTATTGCCGCTCAGGAAAGAGGCAACTATAATTATGATGGAACAGTAAATTCTATTCATGCATCTATTGTGTCACCTAGTCAATTATTTCTTCCTATTCCGTTGACTGAAGTTCAGGCCAATCCGAAACTTAACGAAGCTGCGGTTAAATATTATTAATTATTTTTTAAATAAATATAGAAATGAAACATAAATTAAATAACATACTTTTCCTTCTGATTGCAGGAATGTTGACTATGTTGACTTCGTGCAGCAAGGATGATTTAGGAACTCCTACGTTGTCCAGTATTAGTCCGGGCACTGGCCCGGGTGGTATGCTTGTGACGCTTCAGGGGTCAAATCTTTCTTCAATAAGGACTATTGTATTTGATGGAAATAATGCACCTGCCGGTTTTAATCCTAATTTTAATACCGATGATGCCATACTTTTCAGAGTGCCTGATACCGCTAGTGGAGGAGCTCAGAATATTATTTTGACGAATATTGATGGCAGTATTTTGACAGTGCCTTTCAATGTGGTTGCATTTCCAAATGTGAAAACAAGTTCAAACTACGATTTTCAAGAAGGTGACCAAATTTCCTTTACAGGTATTAACCTTGAAGGTGTTGATGCCGTTAAATTTGAAGCTACAAATGAACCGATTGAAATCGTATCTAAAACTAGTAAATCCCTAATTGTTAAAATGCCGGCGACTGCCTTAACGAGATCAAAACTTGTGATATCAAATTCTTCCGGAACCACGACGACAGCTGATGAATACATCAACATAGATCAGGCATTTCAGATTTTTACAGATGATTATCAGAATGGTTTCGCAGATGGTTCATGGGGTGATGCCGGCATGAGGACTGAATCTGAGCATAAGACAGGTATTGCTTCTGCGAGTAAGAAATACGCACAAGGCAACTGGCATTTGATCAATTTTGTAAGGTGGGGAAATCCTGTTGAAAAAAATACCGAGTGGAAATTCCTTGTAGCGTGGGTTAAGGGTGGTTCCCTTGATTATGATCTTTATTTCGGCAGTGATAAGTCTGAAGGAGGTTTTGGTAGCTTTAATGAAGGGAATAAAATCACAGTAAAAGCGAATGTCTGGAATTACTACAAAATACCAATGGATAAACTTGACTTCTGGAAAGGAGGTGGTGGATTTGAACAATTTGGGATAAGGATCCAAGGTCCTGACGCTCAGGATGAGACATTTTATTTTGACGATGTGATGTTTGTAAAATAATATGTTTCATTTTAATTAACTATTTGCTTTTAGGGGTTGCAAAAGTGTACGTTTTAATTATTCTTTTGCAATAAATTTTATAATTGCAACCCCTTTTTTATCTAATTATTTCTATTAATTATGACTTATTTAATTAATGGAAATAATTTTTTTTGATGTTTAATTAATTTATAAATAGTAATTGTTAATCCCGAAAACCCAGCAAAGATGTACTTAAGGCATAATATAATTCTTAGTTTATTTATTTCGATTGTTGTAATTAGTTGTAGCAAAGATCAGGATGATTTTGTGAAAATAAATAAAACCAATTTTGAGATAAATGGAAAGGACTATGCTTATATAGGGACTAATTATTGGTATGGGCCTTCCTTGTATTTTCAAAAAGATGAACAACGAGGAATAAAGCGTCTAAGCTCTGAACTGGATTTTTTGGTTTCAAAAGGAATAAAAAATCTGCGAATAGTTGCTGCAGTCGAAGGTGAAGGTTTGTTGCAAGGTGTCCCCAGGGTCGGCCCTGTATATCAATCAGCTCCTGGTGTTTTCCAGGCGGACAATTTAAAAGGTCTTGACCTTTTATTGTCTGAAATGTCAAAACGTAAAATGAAAGCAGTTCTCTTTTTCAGTAATAACTGGGATTGGAGTGGTGGGTTTTTACAATACTTGCGTTGGAATAATCAAGTTACGGAGGAAGATTTTCAAGCAAAATTGAGCTGGGATAGCCTTCGGGATGTTGTTAGTAAATTTTATTCTTGCGCTCCCTGCAAGGAACAATATCTTGATCAAGTCCTCAGCATTATCAATCGAAAGAATACTGTCACTGGTCAAATTTATAAAGACGACGGCACGATTATGGCGTGGCAACTGGCCAATGAACCACGTCCAATGCGGCCAGCAGCACTGGCGGATTATATTAAATGGATAAGTGATGTGGCAGCTGAAATTAAGAAGATTGATTCGAAACATTTAGTAACTATTGGCGTAGAAGGTGAAATAGGGACTGAAAACATCGAAACTTTCAAGAAAATTCATAGTGATAAAAATATCGATTATGCGACCATCCATATCTGGCCTCGCAACTGGTCATGGTATAAAGAACTGCATGATGAGGGACAATTCGCACAAGTACTTGAACTCACCAAATCTTATATTGACAGTCATTCTGATGTAATGAAAGAATTAGGTAAGCCCTTAGTCCTTGAAGAGTTTGGATATCCAAGAGATAATAATTCTTTTTCACCGGATGAAAAGACATCCATAAGAGATAAATTCTATGGTGAGATTCTGAATAAATGGAATAATGGAATAAAAGATAAAAGTCCACTAAGAGGAATTAATTTTTGGGCATTTGGCGGTCAGGCCAGACCAATTAAAAATCAAAATTTTTGGAAAGAAGGTGATGACTACATGGGAGATCCTCCTATGGAAGAGCAAGGCCTATATTCAGTTTTCGACTCCGATACTTCCACTTGGAATGTCATCACAAAATATCAAATTAAATAGAAATGATCTTCCGTTGCATCATTTTAATGGCTTATTTATTGAATTGTGAAATTTGTTTTTCACAAAGCAAGACATTTGAATTAATTGACAAAAACCCTACAAAAGAAACAAAAGCATTATACAATAATCTACAAAATATTTCAAAAAAAGGATACATCATCGGCCATCAGGACGACCTGGCATATGGTGTCAACTGGCGCTATGAAGAGGGTAGGAGTGATATAAAAGATGCAGTGGGTGACTATCCGGGACTCTATGGATGGGATCTTGCCGGCCTAGAACTAGATAGCAAAAAAGACATCAATGGCATTCCTTTCGAAAAGATCCAAGCTTACGTCAGGCAAGGATATGATCGAGGCGGAGTGATCACTTTTTCATGGCATATGGTCAATCCTGTGACTGATCTTCATTCATGGGATACTGCAACTTTGAGTTTAAAGAAAATGCTACCTGGTGGCCCTTTCCATGAAAAATATAAGACATATCTCGATAAAGCAGCTACTTTTTTGTCCACATTAAAAGGTCCAAAAGGTGAAATGATCCCAGTAATATTTCGACCATTTCACGAACTCACAGGCAATTGGTTTTGGTGGTGCAAGCATGCCAATACTAAAGAAGATTTTATTCAGTTATGGAGATTTACAGTGGATTATCTGAAGAATGAAAAGGATTTGCATAATCTGATATACTGTTACAATGTTGCAGATTATGACGATGAAACTGGCCTGATAGAATACTATCCAGGCGATGAATATGCTGATATTATCAGTTTCGATCTTTATCAGAAAGATGGGATTACAAGTGAGGACTTTGTCGAAATATGCAGGAATCGGTTTGCCATTATGAACCAAGTAGCTGGCGCACATCAAAAACTGACTGCAATGGCGGAAGCGGGTTATGAAGCTATTCCGCAAGCAGATTGGTGGACTAAAGTACTTGATAATATCATGTCTGGAAGTAATGTCTCCTATGTCCTCTTGTGGAGAAATCATGGCTTAGTGAAAGAAACAGGCCATATGCATTATTATGCACCATATCGTGAACAGGTTTCAGCAGCAGATTTTCAGAAATTATATGATAAAAAAGAATCCTTTTTTGAATCTGAATTGAAACACTTTCAACTTTATCAACCAATGAAGAAGAGATGAAATTAAGTTGGATCGATATTTCAATGGTTTTAATCTATCTGGTCGGTATGGTCTGCCTCGGTTGGTACTATCGTCTGAAGGCGAGAGAGAGCAAAGATTCCTACCTCATGGGCAAAAAGAAACTGCCCTGGTACATGCTGGGACTTAGTGATGCCAGTGATATGTTTGACATAAGTGGCACGATGTGGATGGTTTCTCTTTGTTTCGTTTATGGATTAAAAAGTGTTTGGATCCCTTGGTTATGGCCTGTTTTTAATCAGATATTTTTGATGATGTTTCTAAGTAAATGGCTCAGAAGATCGAATGCTAATACCGGAGCAGAATGGCTTGTGACCAGATTTGGACGCATAGGTAAGGGGATAGTCGGCTCACATGCGGTGGTCGTAGCCTTTGCATTAATAAGTTGTCTGGGGTTCCTCGCTTATGGTTTTATCGGATTGGGCAAATTTATCGAGATTTTCATTCCATGGGATATCGTTAGCCCCTACATTCCTTTTAATATTCCGGCTCCATATGTCGCCCATTTCTATGGAATAATTTTCACCTTATTTGCCACTTTTTATTCAGTGATTGGTGGGTTGCATAGCATCGTCATGGGTGATGTGATCAAATATATCATCATGACTGCGGCTTGCTTGTCTATCGGATACATCGCTATGACTCATTTGCATGATGGAGTAAACGCGCTCAATGTGCCTTTAGACTGGGCAAATCCTTTCTTTGGAAAAGACCTGAACCTGGATTGGTCTAATATTATTCCACAGGTGAATCAAAAAATAAAGGATGACAATTTCGGTCTTTTTAGCATCTTTTTTATGATGATGTTATTCAAAGGCGTCTTTGCAAGTTTGGCAGGTCCTGCACCCAATTATGATATGCAAAAAATACTATCTACCAGATCTCCAAAAGAAGCCAGTAAGATGACAGGTTTTGTATCGATCGTATTGCTACCGGTGCGATATACGATGGTCACCGGGCTAACTGTTCTGGGGCTCTTGTATTTTGATAAAATCAACGTCGCTGACGCAGCCGGCAAAATGGACTTCGAAAAAGTACTTCCAGCTGTGGTGAATCAATTTCTTCCTGTCGGAATTCTTGGTTTGGTTTTTACAGGATTACTTGGTGCTTTTATGGGTACTTTCTCAGGAACGCTCAATGCTGCTCAGGCATACATCGTCAACGATATTTATCTGAAATATTTCAAAAAAGATGCTTCTACCAATCAGATAATGCGAATGAATTATTTGTCCGGAGTCGTGGTCGTATTATTGGGTATAATACTTGGTTTTTTTGCCAAAGATGTCAACAGCATTCTTCAATGGATCGTAGGAGCCTTATACGGCGGCTATATCGCCTCGAATATGTTTAAATGGTATTGGTGGAGATTTAATGCAAACGGTTTTTTCTGGGGTATGGCAAGTGGTATCGCTGCAGCATTGTGCTTCCCTCTTATTTTCCCTGATACTTTGCCTTTATACGTTTGGCCTTTATTGTTTCTAATATCTGTGATTGGAGCAGTTGTGGGCACTTATACAGCTCCGCCGGTCGAAAAGGAAACACTTATAAGTTTTTATAAAACAGTCAAACCTTGGGGTTTTTGGCGACCTGTGCACTCCATGGTCATGGAGGAAGATCCTGAATTTGTACCCAATAAAAGATTCAAACTGGATATGTTCAATGTCGTTTTGGGCATAATTGTCCAATGCTGTTTAACATTACTGCCTATGTACATCATATTATGGATGAAGTTACCTCTACTTATGGTTATCATTTTGATTGCAATTATTTCCGTCATTTTGAAACGCACATGGTGGAATAAATTAGAAGATTAATAATTTAAATATTATGAAAAATAAAGAATTTCAGGATAGATTGGTTGCTCTTCAGGAACGTTATGAAAAGTTGATTAATAGAAATAATGAAAGAGCTGAGATTGGAAATGGCATTTTCAACAGATTTAAATACCCGGTATTAACTTCGGAACATACACCTCTTCATTGGAAGTATGATCTTAATCCGATGACAAATCCATTTCTAATGGAGAGAATTGGTGTAAATGCTGTATTTAATGCCGGCGCAATTAAATTCAACGGAAAATATGTCATGGTGGCGAGAGTAGAAGGAAATGACAGAAAATCTTTTTTTGGAATTGCCGAAAGCCCTAATGGCATTGATAAATTTGAGTTTTGGAATCGACCGATTTCAATCCCGGAATCAGATGTTCCTGATGCCAATATTTATGACATGCGACTCATCGAACATGAAGATGGATGGATATATGGTGTTTTTTGCACTGAAAGAAGGAAAACTGATGTTCCACCATCTGATACTTCATCTGCTGTGGCTCAATGTGGCATCGTGCGCACTAAAGACCTTGTAGAGTGGGAGAGATTAGAAGACTTGACTACTTCTTCTTCCCAACAGCGAAATGTTGTTTTGCATCCGGAATTTGTAAATGGTAAATACGCCTTTTATACCCGCCCGCAGGATGGTTTTATAGATCCTGGCTCCGGTGGTGGTATAGCCTTTGGATTATCTGAAAAAATAAATCCTGCTATTGTTGTGGACCAAAAAGTCGTTGATAGTAGAATTTATCATACGATCAATGAGGCAAAAAATGGGTTGGGTCCGGGACCAATTAAGACAGAGAAAGGTTGGTTGCATCTGGCGCATGGCGTTCGAAATACAGCAGCCGGACTTAGATACGTGTTATATCTCTTTATGACAGATCTACAAGACCTTTCTAAAATAATTCATAAACCAGGTGGATATTTCATGGCACCTGAGGGGGATGAAAGGGTAGGAGATGTGAGTAACGTATTATTTAGCAGTGGTTGGATATCCGATGATGATGGAAGTGTTTACATTTATTACGCTTCTTCTGATTCGAGAATGCATGTGGCGACTTCAACTATAGAGAGATTGTGTGATTATGTAATAAATACACCTGAAGATAAATTCTCTTCCAAGGAATCTGTTTTATCAATTAACGCACTTATCGATGCCAATGAACTCTATTTGGATGAGAAAAACGAAGCAGTAAATGATTCAATTAAAGTTCCGGCCGGCGAATTTGTTTCTTCTAAAGAATAATTAGAATTAAATATGTTAGATTTTAGAAGCTTGTCCGACAAAGGTATAGCGAAGGCGGGGTAGATGTTAGATGGTGTTCCTTCAAAAAATTGAACCTTTTGACTTCTAAATCAATAAAAAGTTTTTATGAATCAGTTTACAAACGACCATCTACCTTCTAAAATCAGCCATCTACCTTTGTTTATTAACTGGCAAAACTTAAATAATTCAACTTTTGTTACAAATTAATTTAATTCTATTGAATATTTTATCAGAAGAATTTGAGGCGGAATTAGATAATATTTTGAGTTTCTGGGAACAAAACTCAGTTGACGAAATAAATGGGGGATTTATTGGGCAAATCGATGAGAATAATGTCAGGAATTATGAGGCCAGTAAAGGGCTTATCTTGAATGCACGGATTTTATGGACTTTTTCTGCGGCATACAAGCAAACCAAAAATCAAACCCATTTTGAACTGGCACAAAGAGCTTACCAATATTTAATTACCTATTTTTATGACAAATTAAATAAAGGTTTCTATTGGTTATTAAGTCCTGATGGGAAAGTAATTGACGGTAAAAAACACATTTATTCTCAAACATTTGTGATCTATGGATTGAGCGAATATTATACCATTTCGCATGATCAAAATGCATTAGATTTAGCGATAGAAATATATCATCTGATCGTAGAAAAGAGCAAAGATCTTGTCAATGGTGGTTATACAGAGGCTTTTTCTGCCGATTGGAAAGAACTATCAGACTTGCGGTTGAGCGATAAAGATGTCAACGTTCAGAAAACTATGAATACCCATTTGCACATCGTTGAGGCTTTCGCCAATTTATATGAATCCTGGGCTGATGAAGAGTTGAAAAGCGAAATTATATCAATTCTATATTTAATTAATGAAAAATTTATAGACCATAAATCCGGACATTTAAAGTTATTTTTTGATAATAAATGGCAGGATCATACGGATGTAATTTCCTATGGTCATGATGTGGAAGCCTCATGGTTGTTGCTTAGGTGCGCCGAAATAGTTGAGGATGATAAATTGATTGAAGTATACAAGGAGGTTGCAATTAAATTAATGGACTCCTCCATTTCTGCCATTGATGCGGATGGTGGACTCTGGTATGAAAAAGAAATTAATTCAGGAGCATTCGTCAAGGAAAAACATTGGTGGCCACAGTCAGAGTTTGTTATTGGTGCCATGAATGCGTATCAATTAACTTCAGATAATAAATATTTAAATTATTGTAAAAATAATTGGACATTTATCAAAGAAAAAATGATCAACCCAACAGGGGAATGGTTTTGGGGAATAGGCGAAGACTATCTTCCGATGGCGAATCAGGATAAAGCAGGCTTTTGGAAATGCCCTTACCATAATGCCAGAATGTGCCTGGAATTAATTAATAGATTAAAAAGCAAAGAAATAACTATATGAAACATTTAATAACATTTTTATTAATGGCAGGATTAGCTTCCACAGGGACCTCTCAAAATCATGCAGCTGAAGTAGAATCGCTTTTGAAAAAAATGACGATTGAAGAAAAAATAGGGCAGATGACCCAAGTCACCATAGGTGCGGTAGGCAACGGAAAAGAAGGGGAAACTGACGCAGTTAAATTAAAGGAAGCAATTCAGAAATACCACATTGGCTCAATTTTAAATGTTGACCAACATGCCATGTCGGTAGCTGAATGGCACAGAATGCTTACTGCGATTCAAGACGAGGCCATGAAATCGAGGTTAGAGATTCCGATTATTTATGGTTTGGATGCCATTCATGGACAAACATATACTTTGGAATCAACCTTATTTCCACAAAATATTGCAATAGCAGCAAGTCGAAATATTGGCATTGCTAAAAAGGCTGCGAAGATAACAGCAGCAGAGTTGAGGGCCAGTGGTGTAAGATGGAATTTCGGGCCTATGCTGGATTGCGGAAGACAGGTTTATTGGTCCAGATTTCCTGAATCTTATGGGGAAGATACCTACATTGGCAAGGTCATGGGATCGGCAGCTGTAAAAGGTTATGAAGAGGATGGACTTGGCAAAACAACTTCGGTAGCCAGTTGTATGAAACATTACATGGGCTATTCTAACCCACGAAATGGTAAAGATCGAACTCCGGCTTACATTCCCGAAATAGAATTACGAGAACATTATTTGCCACAATTCAGAGACGCGGTTGCAAGTGGTGCATCATCAGTCATGATTAATTCATCCTTGATCAATGGTGTTCCGACACATGGTGATAAATATTTATT
>Ga0075154_10000684_pt1 | contig 27298 bp, 20 predicted proteins | sample JI71714BDNA_FD_70965 | JGI IMG/M metagenome (GOLD analysis project Ga0075154, IMG submission 70965) | Wastewater effluent complex algal communities from Wisconsin, to seasonally profile nutrient transformation and Carbon sequestration -... | ecosystem: Engineered > WWTP > Effluent > Algae...
TGGCAATCAAATTGCACGTGTATATGCGCTTGCCGAGCCGATAGCCCTCCAAAGTGATATTTCCGATAGCCTTTGGGCGATTGTTGCGCCGGATGCCGTTGCTCAGGATGTGGATATGCGTACCTCACTTGTAGGCGTGCCGAAAGATTCTGTTATCAGAGCATTTGTGCGCAATACAGGTTCATACCCCGTTAGGCTGGATTCCATCTATTTCACCGGCGCAAATCCTGAAGATTTTGAGATTGTATCGGGCGTTCCGGTGGTCTTGGCTGTGGGTGCATCGCAGAATGTTGAATTTCGTTTCCGTCCCCGTGCATCAGGGGAACGCACGGCATCTATCAACATCGTCCTCCAACACACCACGCTTCAATACACGATTCGCGGCGTTGGTTTAACGCCGAGTTTGCAGGTGATTGGCACGGTCATTGACTTCGGGAATGTGCTTGTGGGAACGCGGCGAGATTCCGTCGTTCGCGCGGTGCTGAGTAATACCGGCATGACCCCTGTTGCCGTTACTGCCACGCAACTTGCTGGACCGGACAACGTGCAGTTTTCAATTCTTTCTGGAACGCCAATGTTTGCCCTTGCGCCGGGCGAGTCCCGTCAAATCACGCTGCGGTTCCTACCGAACCAAGTTGGTCGGGCAAATGGTTCTATCATCTTCTTATATGGAAATGGCTTGACTGCAACGGTTCGCATGATTGGCAACGGTGTGCTGGAGTTGCCCAAGCCATCCTGCACGGTGCGCTTGAACGATACGGCAGGTCGCCCGAATGACACAATTTGTATGTCACTTTTGCAATCGTGTTCGGGGCAGCCGGAGGTTTCGACGAGCGTAACGGTTCTGCTGAGTTTTAATGCCTCGCTGCTCTTGCCGCAAGCGCCTACGCCGCTTGGCGTTGTGGCAGGCGGTATTCGCTATGTTCCGATAACGCTGAATTTGCGTCCTGTTTCATCCACAGCTTCTACGCGCCAGTTGGACACCAGCCCGCTTGAAAACATTTGTTTCGGCGTGATGCTGGGTAATACGACCTCAACTCGTATCAACGTAGAGGTTATCAGTCCGCCAGGTGCGTATTTGAATACATCCAATGCCAATTTTCGACTTATTACCTCACAGGCTGGCGGTACACATTTGTTTTTCTCTTCGACAGCAACATTACAAATTCTCACAACACTGCCGAATCCTGCAAGCGATGTGCTGACAGTCCGCTATACTACCCCAAGCCTAACACCGCTTACGCTCACGCTTTTGGATGTGTCAGGGCGCGCCGTGAAAACACAAGCCGTTACGCCACGTGCGGCAGGACAAAACGAAATAGCGCTGCCTGTAAGCGATGTGGCGGCGGGCGTATATTTTGTGCGGCTCAGTTCCGCGCGCGAGACCGCTACGCAGCGTGTGTTGATAGCGCGGTAAGGATTACACGGTAGAATTTTTGAACATTTTTTCTACATACCCATCAATCATGAATACAACTACATTAACCAAAACAGCACTTATTCTCGGCGGAGCGGGCTTTATTGGCAGCGCAATTGCGGAACGTTTTGTCCACGAAGGGTGGCGCGTTATTGTTATTGACGGCTTTTGTGAGCGGACAAGCGCCCGTCAGGAGAATTTGCAAGGCTTGCAAAACCTTACGCTTATTTCCGAAAAGGTCGAAAATGTTGCCAATCTTGATGAATACTTGTCTGCAAGCGATGTCGTTATTGACTGTATGGCGTGGACGGCGCACCGATTGGCGCTCTACGAACCGCAGTACGATGTAGCGCTTAATCAGCTTTCGCATTTGCACGTTGCCACAGCACTGCAAAAGCACGCCGGAAAGCGTCTCGTGTATTTATCCTCGCGTGGTGTTTATGGGAACTTTGTCGGCGGAGAAATCACGGAAGAAACACCGCTTTTGCCTGAAGATGTGCAAGGTGTGCACAAACTCTCGGCGGAATCGTATTATCGCATTTATGCAAAGCTCTATAAGTATTCGGTAGTGAGCTTGCGCTTTGGGAATTGCTTTGGTGAGCGGATGCCCGTGCAGGGCGAGGATATTGGCTTAATCGGTGGTTTTATTCGTGATGTTTTGGAAGGTCGTACTATTGAAATTTTTGGGACACATCGGAGCCGTCCGGTAGTCTATGTGCAGGATGTCGTTGAATATGTGTGGCGCATTGCTACCAAATCAAGCCCTGACGAGCCTTTCACGGCGTTTAATGTCAACGGACAAAATACTCCCATTCACGACATTGCACAGCAAATTGTGGATGCTTGCGGCGCCGGGGAGGTAGTTGTTAAGCCGCTTCCGCACGAAATTCAAACGATAGATATTGGTTCGACGCCGGTGAATTGTGATAAAATCAAATCACACACTGGTTTTACCCCTTCAGCAGACTGGACAGAAGCGATGAAGCGGACAGTGGAGTTTTTCAAGCGGCAACTGGAACGTACTAAATAGTCCAAAAACATTGTAATTTTTGTAAAAAAAAATTGCATTTTTGGACAATATTCTGCAATTTGGCATTGATATGTGCGTCCATAAAGTGCAGCGTTTTGTGCGCCACTAACACTAAGCGCCGTTTAATCACCACCGATTCATTTCAGTCAGGGCTTTGTACGACAAGAAAGGTCATAACTATGAGTAAAGCATTATTACCTAATGCCGAAGTGGGCGTTGCGCTCAAATTTGCGGAGCCGTTTCGCACGCCCATGTTTATTGGTTCTGTGCAAACGCCATTTCATTCAGTTTCTGCGGCAACTATTTCCACATTGCCAACAGATTTTACGCATTACTACGCCGAATACAAAACGGCAGTAGAAGCGACACTCAAATCGGCACTGCAAAGGACTGAACCCAAAAATCTTCTTGAGCCAATGCGTCATGTTCTTTCCAATGGTGGGAAGCGCATACGACCCATTCTGACCATGCTTGCTTGTGGCGCAGTCGGTGGTAACCCGTTTTATGCTACGATGGGTGGTGTTGTCATTGAGGTGCTGCACAATTTTACGCTTGTCCACGACGACATTATGGATGCCGCCCCGCTCCGGCGCGGTTTGCCGACGATTCATACTCAATGGAATACAAGTGTCGCAATTTTGAGTGGTGATGCTATGATGGCTGTGGCGTACCAGCTGCTCTTGAAGCACTATGCCCACATACCCCGCTTTGCCGAATGTGCCGACCTTGTAACTCGTGCCATTCTTGAGATTTGCGAAGGACAGGTCTATGATATGGAATTTCAAGAGCGCGATTATATTTCGATGGCGGAATACACGATGATGATTGAAAAGAAAACGGCACGTATGCTGGAGTTTTGTGCTACGCTTGGTACGGTTCTTGGTAATGGTTCGGCGCAAGAGTTTGCTGCCCTCAAAACCTTTGCTCGGTCGGTAGGTATTGCCTTCCAAATACTGGATGATATTTTGGATGCCACAGCCGATGCCGCTGCGCTTGGAAAAACAATCGGCGGCGATATTATTGAAGGCAAGAACACTTTTTTAATCACTCATGCATTTGAGCATCGAGCAAGCATGAATTCAATTGACAATGCTCTGCTGGATGAATTTCTACAAGGACGGGGCTTGCAGCCGGAGCGAGCAAAAGCAATGATTGCACTTTTTGAACGCAATGGTACGCTCCAAGCCGGACGTGATGCTGTTGCTGCCTATACCGCTCAAGCGCATCGTTCTCTGGAAGCCCTTCCTCCAAGTGAATATCGAACGATGTTGCACCATTTTTCGACAATGCTTCTTGAGCGTTGTTACTAAATTTGTAACGTTTGTCCATGGCTAAACTTCTTCATGGACGATAATAATTGTTGTACGTCAAATGAGAAATAATCAATGAACGGTGGCACCTCTTCTTACCTCGCTTGTTGCAGAACGTTGTGTCTGACGCTTGTAGCAGCGCTGCTGTCTGTGCAATTCGTATTTGCTTCCACTGAGACAATTCTTGCTGCCCGAAAGCTCTTGGATGATGGTATCACACTCCAAAACAAACACTCTCTTATCAAGGCACGTGGGCAGTTTGAACAGTTATTCATTGCCCAAAACGATGCTAACGCTTTATACTATCTCACGTATTCCGAATGCTGGTTGTGTCTGCTGGGAGTGGCAAGGAATGGCGACCCATCGCTGGTGGGACTATACCTCGATAAAGCTATCGAACACGCTGAATTGCTGACGGCGCGGCTGCCCTATCAAGCGGAGCCGAAGGTGATTCTTGCTACGCTTTACGGGATTCGTTTGAAAAGCAATGCTCTGAACTTGATTATCGTGGGACCCAAAATTGAAACGCTTATCAATGAAGCGCTGGCACTTGAGCCAAACAACCCGCGTGTCCTCTATGTTCAAGGCAATGCGCTATTCTATAAGCCCTCTATTTTCGGCGGTGGTCTCCGAAAGGCGTTGGATGTCTGGAAACGTGCGCAAGTGCTCTACGAAAAAGAATTACAGCAGCCTACCCTGCAAAGCAGCATCAAACCAAGTTGGGGCTATTTGGAAACTCTCGCAGCGCTAGGGCAGTGCTATGAAGCCGTTAATGAATGGGAAAATGCCCGTACAACTTACAAGCGTGGTCTTGCTCTCAAGCCAAACTACAAATGGATTCAATACGAGTTGCTGCCCAATCTCGAACAAAAATATCCCGAAAAAATTTCAGAACGATAGAATCATTACCTTCCTGTAGAGAAAAATATCACTCCGCAATATCGTAGCTAAAGCGCATGACGACACGCTTTCGCAATACTTCGTATGTGCCAAATTTTCCCTAATGACAAAATTTTCATTATTTGTGTTTTATTAGTTGACACGTCAACGTTTTTTTGTAGATTTGTACATGAGGCAACTGGATACACAGCATTTGCCCTAACTTCAAGTGTAACCGACTCTTAATCCCCTCAATTCTCCATTCCTAATTCAAGTGGTGTTCAGCATGACAGCTACCGAAACAAAAAAACTCCAAAAGGGCGGCGCATTTCTCATGGAAGAAACAGTGCCTGAGACCGTTTTTTCGCCCGAAGAGTTCAGTGATGAACTCAAGATGATTGGTCAGACAACAAAAGATTTTTGCGAAAATGAAGTCATTCCCAATATCTCCAAATTGGAGAAAATGGAACCCGGCTTGAACGAAGAACTACTCCGTAAACTTGGTGATATGGGGCTGTTGGGTATAGAAATCCCCGAAGAGTACGGTGGAACCGACCTTCCCAAAACAGCAGCTATGCTCATTGCTGAAGAGATGGCGGTTTTGGGTGGCTTCAGTACCACGTACGGTGCACACCAAAGCATTGGTTCGCTCCCGACTGTCTATTTTGGCAATGCTGCACAAAAAGAGAAATACCTGCCGAAATTAAATTCCGCAGAGATTATTGCTGCTTATGCGCTTACAGAGCCGAATGCAGGCTCGGATGCGCTCGGCGGTCAGTGCAAGGCAGTCTTGAGTGAAGACGGTAAGCATTACGTATTGGACGGAACTAAAATGTGGATTACCAACGCTGGTTTTGCCGATCTTTTCACCGTTTTTGCACGTGTGGACGGACAAAAAGAAAAATTTAGCGCGTTTTTGGTTGAACGCACTTACGAAGGTGTTTCCACCGGTGCTGAAGAGCATAAAATGGGTATCAAGTCGTCATCGACTCGTATGCTCATTTTGGACAAAGTGAAAGTTCCGGTTGAAAATCTACTTGGTGAAGTGGGTCAGGGTGCAAAAATTGCATTTAACATTCTGAACACAGGACGCTTCAAACTCGGCGCAGGCGGCTTGGGCGGTGCGAAAAACGCACTTGCCATCGCAGCAAAATATGCGCAAGAGCGCAAGCAATTTGGTCAGCCGATTGCTAACTTCGGTATGATTCAAGAGAAGCTTGGTGAAATGGCTGCTCGCATTTTCGCGTGCGAATCCGTTGTGTACCGCACGGCAGGCTTGATTGATGACGCTATCGGCGATAAAAAAGAAGGTTCTGAGAAACTCAAGTGTATTGAGGAATATGCCGTTGAATGCTCGATGATTAAAGTGCTTGGCAGCGAGGTTCTCAGTTTCGTTGTTGATGAAGGCGTTCAGATTCACGGTGGCTACGGTTTCTCGGCAGAGTACGCCATTGAGCGTGCTTACCGTGATGCTCGCATCATGCGCCTCTATGAGGGCACGAATGAAATCAATCGTATGCTCATTCCGGGTATGCTCCTGAAACGTGCAATGAAGGGCGAATTGCCGCTCATGCAGGCTGCGCAAGGCGTTCAGCAAAAGGTGATGGATGCTAGTCTCGAAGAAGTCAACGATGGTGGCTTGCTTGGTGAGGAACTCCGTGCAGTGCGCAATCTGAAAAACGTTGTGCTTATGCTTGCCGGAACAGCAGCCATGAAATTCGGTGCAAAGGTTGACGCAGAGCAGGAAATGATGGCACGTATTGCCGATATTATCATGAACCTCTACTCGTCCGAGTCGGCAATTCTTCGTACGCGCAAGCTCAATGCTCGCGGTGTAGATACAAATCTTATGGAAGAAATGACGAAACTCTATACGCACGATGCGGTAGAGCGCTCCGCCGTAGCAGGGCGCGATGCTATCAGCCGCATGACCGATAACGAGCAAGAAATTGCTGTCTTCATTGGCGCGCTGAAGCGTTTCACACGCCATGCAACGGTAAACACGATTGGACTTCGCCGTTCGATTGCACAAAAAGTGCTTGCCGCGACAGGATACCCAATCGGAGCATAAGAACGAAGACCTCTTGAGAGCAGGTGCAGACAGGGCAATTCTGTTAAAGAATGTTAAGCAAATGCAGCTATTTCAAGGTGTTTTTGAACACGCACACACAGCACCCGCAAAGCCACACGTTTTGCGGGTGTTTGCATTGTAGGGACTACCATTCCGGCGAAATAAAAAAATGTGGCTACGGCACAAAAAATATGTAAGTTTGCAGTCGCAATTCTCTTGTATCTTGTTTAGTTTTTTACCGTGTTTATGCTGAAATTTCGCGCAATTCTTGCTCTTGGGCTGCTCATGATTCTTTCGGCAGCATCTGGCTGCTCGCAAAAAGTAACTCTGGCTCCACGCAACGCAGACGAGTACTACGAGCAGGCGCTGGAGGCGTTTAATACAGAAAATCTTGCCGTGGCGCAGAAGTATTTCGACGTTATCAAGCTCCAATATCCGGCAAGCAAATATGCCGACGATGCGCAGTATTATCTCGCAGAAATCAATGTGAAGAAAGGTGAAAATATTCTGGCAGCGTATAATTACAACCAGCTTCGGCGCACCTTTCCCAATAGTGAGTACGCAAAAATTGCTGCCTATAAAGCCGCAATGAGCAGCATGAAACAGTCTCCCAAATTTGACCGCGACCAAGATTATACGAAGCAAGCAATCAAGGCATTCAGCGAGTTCCAAGCGCTCTACACAAAAGATTCGTTAGCGGTAGAGGCTGGTAAGCGTATTATCGAACTCCGCACAAAACTTGCCGAGCATGACTTTCGTACTGCCGAGTTGTATGTCAAACTTAATGCTCCACGTGCATCGCTAACGTATTACGACCTTGTGTTGAACAATTTTCCCGATACTGAATTTCTTGAACCGGCATTTTTGGGCAAGGCGCGTATGCTTGTTCGCTTGAAACGTCTTCAGGAGGCTCAGGAGTCCTTGCGTCTCTACCGCCAACGCTTTGCGCAAGGTAAGATGCAAGGAGAGGCAGTGGAAATTGAAGGATTGCTCAAAACAGCTTTGGCGGCAGCAACGGCAACGCCTCAACCATAATTTTTCGTTTCTGTTCTGATTGTTATTATTAAAGGTATTGACCGATGAAAACGCCTAAAAACTCGGAAGTCGTAATGACCGAACTTGTGCTACCGAACGATACCAATATGCTTGGTAACTTGCTCGGCGGGCGACTGATGCACTGGATTGATATTGCTGCTGCGCTGGCTGCCATGAAGCACGCAGGGCGCATCTGCGTCACGGCATCGGTGGACGAAATCAATTTTAACGAACCGATCCGATTGGGGGATGTCGTAAAAATCTATGCGTCGGTGAATCGCGCTTTCAAGACTTCCGTTGAAGTGGGCGTAAAAACGGTTCGCGTTACTATCGAAGGCGAGGAAGTACCGTCTAATAAAGCCTATCTAACATTTGTTGCGCTTGATAACGACCGCCGCCCAATAGCAGTGCCGCCGCTTACATTGGAAACCGAAGAAGAAAAACGCCGCTACGACGAAGCCGGTTTTCGTCGTGAGCAGCGCCTACGCAATCGTGAGCAACTGCACGCACTCCGTGAGCAGCGCCAAACGCAATCGTAAAAACGGCGAGCATTTTTCAACGGCAGCACGAAAAAATTTGTTGTGCAAAAGACAAAGAGGCAGTATATTTGAAATCTGTCTCAAAAAAAATACGGAGAGGTGCCAGAGTGGTTGAATGGGCCGGTCTCGAAAACCGTTGTAAGAGCAATCTTACCGAGAGTTCGAATCTCTCCCTCTCCGCAAACAGTACGTATCGAAATTTGCCCGGATGGCGGAATTGGCAGACGCGCTATATTCAGGTTGTAGTATCCTCCGGATGTGCAGGTTCAAGTCCTGTTCCGGGCACGTAAAATACTGCTCAAGCCGCTTCATTGCAGAAGCGGCTTTTTTTTATATGTTTGTGAGTATTGTCATTACTGGATGTTGTACCGTTGCTTTACAATAGCACAATTTTTCAAGGTAATCTATGAAATCGTTGCGCACCCTGCTTGCACTGACTCCTTCGTATGTCCTTCAAGGCGATGACCATGCGCTTGCTCGCGCCGTTACCAGTATCCAGTACGATTCTCGACGATGTAGCGAGGATGCGCTTTTTGTGGCAATCACAGGCTTGCAAGCGGACGGACATGACTTTATCGGACAAGCAATTGAGCGCGGAGCGCGGGTGGTAGTAGCGGAGCGCGAAGTCGAAGTGCCCTCAAATGTGTCCCTTGTCATCGTGCCTGATAGCAGAAAAGTATTGGCTGAAATGGCGCATATCTGGCATGATGAGCCTTCTAAAAAGCTCCGTGTTTTTGGAATTACCGGCACGAATGGGAAAACAACGTGTACGTTTATTCTGAAGCATCTTCTGGAGGCAGTGGGCGAAACAGTCGGGATTATCGGCACAACAGGGAATTATATTGGTAAAGAGGTCATTCCGTCCAGCTTCACCACACCCGAAGCGCCCGAACTCTGTGCCCTGCTCACCGATATGCGAAAACGAGGTGCTACGGCAGTTGTGATGGAAGTTAGCTCTCATGCGCTTTCACTTGATCGTGTCCATGGAATGACCTTTTCAGGTGCTATTTTTACTAACCTTACCCAAGACCACCTTGATTTCCATGGCACAATGAATGTATATGCTGCGGCAAAAAAAGGTTTGTTCGATATGCTCCCCGAAAATGCCATTGCCGTTGCCAATGCTGATGACGAGCGTTCCGATTTTATGCTCAAAGACACACAAGCCTCGCAGCGTATGCTCTTTGGGCGTAGCAAAAGGGCAGATGTCCGCATTGCCGAAGAACACCTTAGCTTTACCCGTACCGATTTGCGGCTGGAACTGCTGGGTACGATACTTGAAACTTCCATGCCGCTGATTGGGAAATTTAATAGCGATAATCTTGCAGCGTGTGTGGCACTGGCATTTGCGCTGGGCTATGATGTCAATGTTCTGAACGAGGCTATCAAAAATCGCGTCCAAGGCGCTCCCGGACGAATGCAACGTCTATCGCTGTTGGATGGGCAGTCGGTGGCAATTGTGGATTATGCTCACACGCCAGACGCACTGGAAAAGGCGTTGCTTGCTTGTCGCGAACTACGAGATACATCGGCATCGTCGGCACGCACGGGTCGTATTCTTTGTGTGATGGGTTGTGGTGGCAATCGTGACCGTACCAAACGCCCTAAGATGGGCGCAATCGCCGCAGAACTATCGGATATTGTTATTCTGACAAGCGATAACCCTCGCAATGAAGATCCCCTTGCAATTCTGGATGATATTCTTGCTGGAGTTCCCAAAGAAAAATTTGCAACTACCACCGTGCTGGCAGACCGCCGCGAAGCCATTCGCTATGCTGTCGGGCAAGCGCAAAGCGGTGATATTGTGCTTGTAGCCGGAAAAGGTCACGAAAATTATCAAATACTCGGCGCAGAACGTATTCATTTTGACGACGTAGAAGAAGTGCACGATGCCGCAAATCTGCTTACAACGCAGCCGGCGTAATGACCAGTGTGACGACAAGGGGTTCGGTCAAGTAATTACGCATAAGATGGGGAATTGTGCCATCAAAGCAAAACTCATCACCTTCTTTTGCGCGGTATTCGTTATTGTCCAGAAGCAGCAGCAATGTGCCGCGCTGCACCACACCGCGCACTTCGCCCGAAAGCGATAGAGAGTTCTCCGTGAGCTGGGTTTGCGCAGGCAGCATGAGTTCAAGCCATTCGCTGTCATCACGAGAGCGCAAAGGGCGGAGCAAGAGCAACCGTGCAGAAGCATCCGAAAGGCGCTCGCCCGTCATGAGGAGGCTATTTGTACGGGGCTGGACAATATTAAGCGTTGCCTTGTCCAAAGGTTCATCGAAAATGCTTTGGAGAAAGGAATCCCGTGTTTGTGTTAAGAACCATCCGAACGGATAACGATAGGCAGAAAATAACCGCAGCAGGTCTTCAAACCTCATTGTTCGTTGACCGCTTTCTACCATTGATAAAAATGATTTAGATACAAGAGCCAAATCGGCTGCTTGTTGGAGAGACATATCACAGGCAAGGCGCAACCGCCGAAGGCTTTCACCAAATAGCTTCGGGTGAAAAATTATATCTTCATGAGGCAGCTTGGGAGATGCTTTCATTGCTCAAAGAGGGTGTTGAGTTCTTCCTAAATCAGCAGTTTTTACGATGCCTTGACCCCTAGATACAGGAAGAGCGGTACCGTGCCAGTACCGCTCGCTGTTCCCCTTCCTTTGGGAGTGCCTATGATAAGGAGTTCACATATTGTTCAACTACATTGTCTTAATGAACCAAAGGAATGTTTGCATTTATGTCGTGGTCGTAATGCAAATCTGATAAAAAGTAATAATAAAATTTCGTGCCAAATTCTAAAGCATCTTTTTTTGCCCAAAATCGCCATTTTTACGCCCAGAATCCAATAGTAAAAGTCATGTATGAGAGATTCTTTTATGAAGTGAGATATTGTGTCTCAATTTTGAGAGTTTTTTCTCCGAGCAATGACTCTTTTCATTTCTTCTATCATTCTATGGGCAGAAACATCCCAATCAAAACGCTGTGCAAACCGAAGCGCTCCTTGTTGCAAATGCTGATGCAGGGTGCTGTCGAGAAGAATCCGACGTAATACATCCGTTAACGACGAGATATTACCATATTCATAGAGCAAGCCGCTTTCGCCGTGCTGCACTGCGTCGCGCAAGCCGGGAACGTTGGCTGCAATGACCGGTGTACCACACGCATTCGCCTCAATGTTGATAATACCCCATCCCTCTTTCATGGACGGGTTCACCACACAATATGCCGCGCTGAGCATCTCTGCCTTGTGTTCTTCGGGGATAAATCCTAAAAATTCCACACGCTGCACATCGGCTGTATTCAAGCCAAGTCTCAGTGCCAGTTCGCGCAAGTCTGCTTCCGCATCACCTTTGCCCATAATATGAATTTTTGCCGTCGGAAATTCGTTGGCAAGCGGCGCAAATGCTTCCAAAAGATGATGCACACTTTTGTAGCGCTTCAAACGCCCGAAATAGGCGATAATTGGTCTAAAAGAATCGCTGTGTGGCACGTGAGCCATAAAAGGAAATTGAGCACGGTTAATACAATTCGGAATCACTGCCATATTTTCAGCAGGCAAGCCCTTCTCAATAAGTTCGTGCTTGGTGCTGTCGGAAACCACAGCAAATGCCGTTGTACGGTAAATATGTGGCAAGAGAAGTTCGGAAGAATAGACATAACTACCCGCTATCAAGCCTGTCTCGGCGAAAATACTGGTGCCGAAAAGGTGATGTGCCAGTGCTAAAATCGGTTCACGCACATACAAAGGTGTGAAGAACGGGATTTTATTAATGTCGTCCACAACAATATCAAAGCCGCGATAGCGAAAGTCTTTCTTGTAGCGGCGGGGAACGTGAAAATTAAAAGTATTCCGTGCACCCTCGCGTAGAACGACCATTCCGTCAAGGAAGTCCTCTGACCGCGCTCCGTCAAACGATGAGCAATAGAGCGTTACCTGATGACCTGCCGCCGCCACACGCGAAAAAATTTCGTGCAAATGCGTCTCTGCGCCACCCGCAAGGGGATTGAGCCTGTCTTGCCAATTCAGAACAAGGATATTCATTGGATTTGGATTAGCGCGAGACAAGGAATTTTTCGGCAGTTTTGAAATTTCGTCCTCGAACAACACAAAGATACACACCGTCGGACAGCCCTGAAAGGTCGAAGCTGACTGTATTCATGCCCGCATGTGCCTCGCCGGAAAATACATCTGCCACGCGCTTGCCTAAAATGTTGAAGGCGACAATTTCAATCGGCTGGCTCTCATTCAGAGTAACTCGTACCGCACCACGCTCCGAACCAACATCGGTAAATACTTCCACGCGATATTCTTTCCGAGTAGTATCTATCCGCGCGAGTGCATCGGCTCGGCTAGGGATGGGAACACTCAGTGGTTTGGCTTGGAGAGACCGTGCTTTTTTCGCTGGTTTCTTTTTGGTCAGCTTGGAGGAAAATCGTACTGAGGAGGGTTTTTGCTTCTGAAAAAGCGTGGGTTCGTGCAAAACTGCTTGCGCACTAAATTGTGAGCAAATGAGTAAAAAACTCACGCAGAGTACAATGTTCATACCAAAGCTATATCGTTGAAGAAAGCCTCACACCCGACTGTGGACGAAGGCGGAGTCCGCAGAAAAAATATTGTCTTTCATTTCTGCGGACTCCGAGGCAAAAAATTTGCCGCACCCTAAGAAGTGAAGCCATTGTTTAGCGCCTATCGGCTTGGCTTGTAGATTCCAAGCAAATTGTTTCGTGCCAACTTACGAAGATACAGGCAAACTACAAAATCACTGCGTTGCTGTCACTCTCTCCGAAACCCGTACCAGTCCTGCACCATTGTAGGAATGATATTCGCCGTTATACATAGCATCCGCACTCACCGGACCTAGACGGAATGTCCCTTTGGAGACCGCTCGTGCGAGATAGTAGTAATGACGAACCGTCCCTTCGGCGCGAGTGAAGAAATTGATGCGGTCGTCTCTGATGTCGAGATGATCCGGCTCGTGGTTGTCTTTTATCCACGCCAGTTCTGCCACAGCGCCCACGCGTGGATTCTCAATTTCAAGCCCCGCCGGAAGCATATCGGTAATAACAACATTGTCAACACTCGCTTTGTTTGTGCTCGCAAGCGATATTTTTACGACCACCAAATCATTTTGCATGATGTTTTCAGGATTGAGCGGCTGCCCTGAGCGAGTGAGGAAAGTACGCCGCACCTGCAAGAAACTGTCTTCTTGCGGGAAAGAACCGTCCGCGCTCAAGCCCTCGGTGTCCCAGAAATAATAGAGTGTGCCTGTGCCGCTGGAGGCGATAGAAACTTGCTTTCCGGCTATATCTTGTGTTACGACCACATCCGCGCCCGTAAAATCGGCAATCTTCTTGCCCCCGATTGAAATTATCGCTTTTGCGTCACTTGCGGCAGCGCGTTTCGCAATTTTTCCCAGCGCCACGAGTGCCATACCGTTTTCTTGCGTATTCAGGTAGCGCGAATTTTTCAACTGCTCCGAAAGATGTTTGGTCATAATGCCGATTTGCGGATTTTCCGGCTCCACATCCATGAGAGCGCTCAAAGCAATCGCCTCGTCGCGGACGTAGGAATAGAAACTGCCGCTAAAGCTATTCACCGCTTTTTCGCCATCGAATGCTTTGGGAAGGAGGCTCCGATAGCTGGATTTGTCGCCAGCAAGGAAATATGCGCTTGCCAGCAGATACCGTGAATCCAACGCCAGCGAATCCCGATTTGCTTTGTAGAAGTTCATCGTTGGAAAATCGGGTTTGTTTGCAAGTGCCAACACGTAAAGCGAATAGAAAATCGTCTTCGCGGGAGTCGTTCGTGCGCGGTACTGCGTCGCTCGGTCGTAGTAGCCATAACCTTCGTAATTACGCTCTTTCACTTTTTTCGATAAATAGCCCTGCAAACGGCTCAGGAACTGCTCATTGACTTCATAGCCGGCTTTCTGAGCCTCAGCGAGGAAATGTGCGCTATATGCAGTGCCGAACCAACTTTCTTCCGTGCCGCCCTGCCAATAGCTCAGAGAGCCGTTGTAAAGCTGCATGGAAGCCAGTTTGCGGATAGCTTCTTGGATATTGGAAGAGGCTTGTGCTGTGCCGCTTTGCCCACTGCCGCTTTGCGGAAGGCTTTGATTCAAGGATTTCGCCAAATCTCCTGCATAAATCTGCGGGAAGGCGCTTGAAACCGTCTGTTCCAAACAACCGTAGGGATATTGCAGCACGTAGCTCAGATTTTTGGTGAACTGCGCAATCGGCGATTTACTCACAACCAAACGTCCACGTGCCGTGCCTTGCATGAAATTCCCGGCAAGCATAAACGAAGGCGATTCTCCGGCTTTCAGCGCACCCGAACCTGAGTATTTTACCAAACCAGCGACAGGTCGCACGGTCATATCGGTCTTCTCGGAAAATTTCTCGCCCATGCTGCTGACCTGTACGTTCACCGCACCTGTTCCCAAGCCACGTGTACCTACTTTTACAACAATGCGCTTTTCGCTATTTGGCGGTAGCGATACGGTTTGATTGCCCTCGTCCACGCCCAATGCGCCTTCGCCCCAGACCTGTACCGATGCACTTGCCTCACGTGCTGTCGTATTGGTAAGTGTTACGGGGACAAGTACTTCATCGCCCGGACTAAGGAAGCGCGGCAAACCGCTTGAAATCACAATCGGGTCGGCTACACGCATTGTTTTTTCTGCCGAACCAAATTTATTGCCTTTGTACGCCACTGCCATCACGCGCAGCGCACCGGAGAACTCCGGCACATCAATCGTGTACGAGAATTTTCCGCCGCTTGCCTTCACAATACCGCTCCAGAGCGCAATGAGTTTTACGCGCTTATTGGAGAAAGGATTGATGCGGTTTGCCAGCGCAGCATCGCCCGCCGAACTGCTTTTGGGGCGCACATCGGGGAAAAGAAGCGGATAGACAGAGTGTGCTGAGACCTGTAATGCCCTTTTTTGGTAGAAATAGCCGTATGGGTCGGGTGTTTGGAAGTTCTTCAGTTGCAAAATGCCTTCATCTACCACCGCAATCGTCATTTCTGCGTCGGATTCGCCCGTTTGAACCGTGATAGTTTGTTTGGTCTTAGAGCGTGATTGCTCGGTAAGGCTGATGCTCACAGGTAGTTTCGTACCGGATTTTTCAATTTTGAGCGGATGATAGCCGTAGGCAATCGTAAGCGGCATTGCGCCGTCGTCTAAAGGCTTGATAAGCGTTGCTGAGACATAGATGTTCGGCGTGTATTCGTCTTTGATTTTCAGTTCCAGTTTTGCCGATTTTTGGTCGGTTTGCAAGGTGTAATAATCCAGAACACCGTTTCGCTCCACCGTTACAAGGAGTTTGCCCGCAAATGGCGTTTTGAAGAGGAGTTTGGCGGTTTCGCCGCTTTGGTATGCGGTTTTCTCGCTTTCAATCGTGATTTCACCCTCTTTACTTACCTCAAACGACGATGCTTGTGTGTCGCCCCAGCCGTAAGCATAGAAAAATTCGCTCACATAGCTGGAAACACCCGGCTTCGTAACGCGGATTTCGTACTCGCCGGAGGTGCGAGGCGTAAAGGCAATGTTTGTCGAATTGCCACTAATGGTTATCTGACGCTCTAGCTCGGTAATTTCCTGCTTCTGCGAGACGTAGCGATAGCGTGAGGAATTATACAGGTCGCGCTCCAGCACTGTTACCCAGTTATGGCGTATCACCCGCACCGATGCGCTGGCGTTGTTCATGGTCTTGCCGCCTGCATCCACAGCAATAAGCGGGATTTGCAATGTTTGGCGCGTTGTCTGGTAGCGGTCGATGGATTGGATGCCGTAGAAGACTTCTTGGGTCGGCACGGTGAAAGGCTTCATGCGCACGACAGGGCGACCATTTTCATCGAACACTGTTACAAATGCGGAGCCTTGTAGCAAGCCGATGTCACGGTAGTTTGCGGGGATTTCCACGTCTTCTGCAAGCGTCCCTTCGGGGCTGGTTACGCCCTGCCGTGTGAGCGGTTCCATCGGCGTAGATTCAACGTTGTCTTCGCCGTAGCGATTGGCACGGCTGCCGCCGCTTTGGAGTGCAAAGTTATATTTCTCAAAGCCTTTTGCTGTGAAGAGTTTACGCTTGAGATAAATTTCGGCGTTGTAATTGCGATTTGCTGCCGGCGGACCAAAAAGATTGAGTGCTGTCGCGGTGATGTGCAGACTAGCTCCCGGGCGCACTATCTCCGATGAAATTGCCATCGTAACAGAAATGCGGTCGGGTATAAATTCCTCAATGTTGAAGCGCTGCGATGCAAGAAGCACGTCGTTCATGGTATAGACTTCAATCGCATAACTGCCCGTCATGACGGATGCAGGCATCGCGAGGTTGTTTTCCACTGCCCCTTCGTCGTTCAGTGTACGCTTCAGTACGGTATATTCTTTGCCGGTTGGCAGAATAATTTTGATTTTCACGGGCTGCTTTGCTGCCGGAGACCAATCGAGATTGCGCAGCACCACATTGAAGCGCACTGTTTCGCCAGGGCGGTACATATCGCGGTCGCCGTAGATGAATGCTTGCAAGCCCGACACATTCTCCTGCAAACCGCCTACGTCATAGCGCGAGGTCTCCACGCGGGTGTCTGCCAGCATCAGGTATGTGGTCTCGCCGTTTGCTGTGGCAGTGATAATCGCCGGGGTGCTACCGGGCGTGGTAGCGCGAAGGTTTGCGAGCCGTACCACGCCCTCTTTGTTGGTTTCTCCTTTGGCAATAACTTGATTGTGACGAGAAATAATACGGACTTCTGCCGACGCAATCGGTTCAGCGCTCTTAAGGGACTGTGCGACGATAAACATTGCATCGTCGCTCATTTTTGCAATCAAACCAATGTCGGACACAGCAATCATGCGGCTGTCGCGTAGCCATTTTTGCTCGGTCGAAATGACGCGAACAATGTACAAGCCCTTGCCCGTAAGTTTGTCCTGAAAATCAAGGTTGAGCAGCGACGCACCGTTTGCTTTTGGAAGTGCCTTGGTGTCAATAACTTTGCGGAAAACGGGGTCGCCGTAATCGTCCACGTTCATGTAATCTTCCCACGAGTTATACTGCCCCGTTGCCTCGTCGTAGTTGCCGTCGTAGGTTTTACCGCCGTTGCGGTTATATGCCAATAGATTGTTCTCATACACTTTTTCGACGATGACTTCAATCTTACCGACATTACTGATTTTTACGCCAATATTTTTACTTCCTTGTGTCGAAAGGTACATTGCCTTTGCTTCGGTGAATTTGATGGAAGGCACAAGCGTCCCAAAATTCACGGTTTGCACGTAATCGCTTCCCAGTTCACCGCCGAAAAGACCGCGCAGGTTCTTGCTGACAGTGAGCTGATAGGCAGAATCAGGCTGAAATGCGCCGCGAACAATAATGCCCGTTTCGAGCGCTTCCACGCTGAAATTTTTCGGTTGGGGCTGAATACTTACAAATGGCTGAACAGCAGCATCAAAGAGGCTCTGGGAGGTTTGTATGCGAATAATCGGGTTGTCGTCGTCATAATCAGTCGTAACGGCGGTGATTTTGAACTCATCGGGCGAAGGAACGGTGAGCGTTTGCTTTATGTCTTCGGGTGTTGTCCACTCGCTTTCCACGCTGCGGAAGCCCTTGCCGAGCGTCAGCGTGAGAGATTTCCCGCCATCTTCTTTGCGGCATTGCACCGTCAAAGCAAGTGTTTGCGCAGCCTGCGAGTTCTTGAATGCAAAAGGAACGGTTTTGCCGTCAATGGCTACTTGAAGGTGTTCGGAGAGACTTTGCGGGGCGACGTTGTAGTTAAAAGCAAGGTCGAGGCGAAGTTCGACGGCAGGCGCACCAATACTTGCTCCGGCAGATACCTGCTCGCCGCCGGCACGCACCCAGACGGCATCAACATTCTGAAGTCCAAGATACGGCGTGTGGAAACGCAGATTGCGCTCACTCGGCAGTGAAACACGCTTCTGCTCACGTTTTCCGGCATTTTGGAGAAGTGATTCGGTGAGTTCGGCGGTGTAATCGGTGCTGGCGCGAAAGCCCGATGCGGGCGAAAAGACAAGCGTTGTAGGCGATGTCCACTTGAAGGAGCCTTGCACGGCGGGCGTAAACTTCATGTACTGCGTGGAGTCCCAAGCATTGAGCAAAGAATCGGGTACGAGTGGCGAAGAAAACTCCATGACGAGGTTTTGCTGAAGGTCTATCTGCGACTCGAAATTTTTGCTCGTGATGGCGAGGTCATTGCCGCCGCTACAAGCCTGAAAGAAGACTCCCGCCAAAGCGAGAAGGATGGTTGCATAGAAACGCGCTGAACACCGCATAAATACTGTCTCCCGAAAAAATGTGAGCAAAGTGTCTGTTTGGTAATTGGCGTGTAATTTACGTGAGGAATTGGCGAAAACCAACGGGGATTTTGAGAAGAGTGCAGAAATACGAAAAACCCTTTCTGCTTCTTGGCAATCCCTATACTCTGCCAGTGCGTTGTAAACAAATGTTCGCAATATTGACGAAAATTTTGCATCTTCAATCTTCAGAGTAAATGTTCGTGAAAATTCAGTGAATCACCAATTAGTGAACTTTTCGGGAGATACGATTATGCTTAGTCGCGTTGCCGATTCTATGTACTGGATGTGCCGCTATATTGAGCGGGCAGAGAACACCGCGCGTTTTATCGCGGTCAATTTCATTCTTGCGCTGGATGCGCCCGACCCCAATGGCGCTCAGTGGATGCCACTTGTGATGGCTTCCGGCGATAAGGCACTGTTTGAGAAAAAATATGGCAAAGCCTCTGCGAGTGCGGATGTACCGACTAAAGAAAATGTGATGAATTTTCTCATGTTCGACACTGATAACCCCAATTCGATTTTGTCCTGCCTGACTGCCGCACGTGAGAATGCACGCTCGATACGGGAGGTGATTTCATCGGAGATGTGGGAGCAAGTCAATAAATTTTACCTTTTTGTCCGCAACCTCGCCACGCAAGCCCGCACAGATTTTCAGCTTGTTGCCAACCGCTTTGAGATATTTACGCAGATGAAACTCTCGGCGCACCTGTTTGAAGGCGTGATGGCAGCTACGATGTCGCACAATGAAGCGTGGCATTTCGGGCGCTTGGGGCGGTTTCTGGAACGCGCCGACAAGACGTCGCGTATTCTGGATGTGAAGTATTTTATTTTGCTGCCCGATATTGCCGATGTCGGCTCGTCGCTGGATAATATTCAGTGGGCGGCAGTGCTTAAGTCCGCCAGTGCGCTGGAGATGTATCGCAAAATCTATCACCGCATAGACCACGTTCACGTGGCGAATTTCCTGCTCTTGGACGATGTATTTCCGCGTTCCATTCGCTATGCTGTCAGCCGTGCGCAGCGCTCACTATCGTCTATCACGGGCAATCCGATTGGACGCTTCGACACGCAACCCGAAAAACTCATCGGCAAGCTCCATTCCGACCTCGAATTTACCGACATCAAGGAAATTTTCGCCACGGGCTTGCATGAATTTCTGGACGATGTGCAAATCAAGCTCAACGATATTGGTGCGAGTATCGTCGAGACGTTCTTTGCACTGCGTTCGGTGGAGATGATGCAGTTTCAGAGCCAGAGCCAGAATTAACACGGCGGCGGTGGAAAGCACTTTTGTTTCATCATCTCAACAATTGAAGCACCGAAGTTTTTTAGATAAAAGATAAAGAGTGTATATTGCCAATGAAATTACTTGCTTTGACCACTTTTTGTGTGATTCGCTATGCGAAGCCCTTTTGTCTTGGTTCTTGGAATCTGCTTTTTTTTCGGTGCTGTGCGCGGCGCGGCATTGGCTCAAGCGTCAAAGCCCGATGTGAAGCCGACGGGCGGTGCTATTCCGCAATATACAGTTTCCACGCCGACCAAAGCCGACAGTAATACTGTACCATTTCGCTTTGTGCCGTTTGTGGTGCAGGAGGAAGATAAATTCCAAAGCTATATCCAAAACGACGCGCTTTCGGTCTGGGTGAACGTGCCGTCGCTTCAGAAAAATGGCGATACGCTGACAGCGCTTGTAAAGCGCGTCGTGCGCTACGATATTGCACACACACTGAACAAAGATTTGGTCTATGTGGACGTAATGAAATTCAACACCCGCAACGATACCTTTGCCCGCATAGCATCGCTGGACAACAAAACAGGTTCTCTGGCAATGAACACAAAGCCGGAATGGGAAAAAACAAGCCTCGACCTTGATATAACAGCACTCTACCATTTTATCGGATTTTTGCACACAGAAAAGCAGAAGAAATAGAAATTAAGAGTCCATTCAATCAATAAATCTCTGAAATCCTTGTTGTAATGTCGGAAGGGAATAGACTATGCGTTGCCGTCGTTTTTTTATACTGTTCATAGCAACTCTTGTTGTGCTGCCGGAATCCCTTGCCTTTGTTGCTGCACAATCTGCTATCAAACCAATGAAAGATTTGAGCGTGGGAAATAGATGGGTGTATGGCGTTACAAGTTCGGAAAGTGGTACAAATCTGGGCAAACCCTTTTCGAGTTCAAGTAGTTCATTTTTTTATGAAGAAGTTCGCCGCGATTCTATTATCCACGGTAAGCGGTACAGCCAGATATTTAGCTCTTTTAATAACTCACTCCATTGGGAGCGCGCCGAAACTAATACTCTGTTCCTTTGGCATGATAATCAGGAATTGGTATCTTTTAGTTTTGATACCACTGTACTTGGTATAAAAACGTATATGTTTTCGCTTGGCGGCAGATGGTGCGGAAATACCAACACACCATGCCCAATCTATGACTTCGGAATTTTCAGAACATTTGATTCGGATAATACCATTTCATTATTGCGTGTAAATGTATCCGGCACATACGCATCAAGACAAAGTCTGCAATACTCTCGGTATATTGGTACTGTACTTGTAAATAATCAAACTGATGTCACACAATATTTCACACCCCGTGCGGGTGTTGGTTCTGTATTAGCTTTATCAAGCACAGCTATTGATAATGTTAGGTTAGTCGCGGCAAAATTACAAGATAGCATCATAGGGGACACTAATTTACTCAGGTCATTGGTTATTTCTGTTCCTTCGCAAACTTATTTACGCCCTAATGCGGTGGCAAAAATTCCATTGCGTCTTTCAGGCGCTCCATCATTAGGAGGTGTTTTTAATACACCACCAACTATTGAACTTACTTATAACCGCAATGCCGTAGAAGCAGTCAATCTGCCAAGTACGGCAATAATTGATTCCTCTGGCGCACCAATCAGCACGGTCTTGCAAATTGTACCGAGGCTCGATACCACTCTACCAGAACTACAATTCCGTATTTCTCCAAACACGCGCGAGGTTGGTTCAGAGTTACGATTGTCGATGAAAAATTCAATCCCTATTCAACAAGGACAGGTCTCGGTTAGTTCAGGGATAATTACCTTTACACGACCTTCATATGATGTACTCTCATATTTGTTTCCTCCCAAGCAAGCGATTCAGGGTAGTACAATCAATATCGTCGGCTCTCTCTCAGGTACTCGTGATGCTGCGGAGTATGGCATAAAGCAAATACACACAACGCTCAAAATTCCGACCTCGCTTGCTCAACCCGAAGGCACGTTTCCAATAAGCAATGGTTTCCATTTGATACCGATGAATTTTCTACTTTCAACTGATGCAAATTCAGAAACTGCCGAAATACGTTTACGCATAACATCGAAAGCCGACACTACGGTTTCCTTGGAATTGATAAATAGTCTTGCTATTCCCAATGCAGCAAATTTTAATTTAGTCAGACTTCTCGGAAGCAATCTTGTTATCCGCCTTCTTCATCAAAGTTCAAGTTCTACTATTACAACATCATCGCTTTCAAGCGATGGTCAATCTGTGCCTATTGTAATTGAGCAAATCTCGCCCAACCCGGCGAAGGATGAAATAAGCATTTCATACACACTTCGCACCGAAGCACCGCTTGAAATAATGCTCTTTGATATTCAAGGAAATAAAGTCCGCACCTTCGCGCCCTTGACTGAACAAAAGGCAGGCACTTTTATGCTGACTGCACGTACAGACAATGTTGCCAGTGGGCAATATCGTTTAGTCTTACAAACACCTCGCGGTAGTGTGCAGACTCAGATAAATGTAATTCGATAGTTACGATTTTTTTTACGAACTTGCGTTTGCCCTCTAGCAATTACGACCGTTAATTTCTACATTGTACCCATGACCCCACACGATACTCCCGCACCAGAACATACCTTTCGCCGTGAACTCGGCGTACTTTCTTCCACTATGATCGTGGTCGGCTCTATGGTCGGCTCCGGTATTTTTATCGTCAGTGCCGATATAGCGCGGACGGTCGGTTCGCCCACGCTGCTCATTGGCGTATGGCTCGCCACGGGCTTGCTGACGCTTATCGCGGCTCTCAGCTATGGTGAGCTTGCCGGAATGATGCCCGAAGCCGGCGGTCAGTATGTTTATCTGCGCGAGGCATACAGCCCGCTCTGGGGCTTTCTCTACGGCTGGACGTTTTTCTTGGTGATTCAGACCGGCACGATTGCCGCTGTTGCTGTTGCCTTTGCAAAATTTACCGCAGTCTTGTTTCCCTCTGTCGGCACGGGCAACGTCCTCTTTACGATTGGTGCTTTCAAGGTCTCGGCAGCACAGATTTTTGCCATTGCCAGTATTGTCGGTCTGACGCTGCTGAATGCGCAGGGCGTGAGGGGCGGAAAAATGGTGCAGGATGTCTTTACACTGGCGAAAATTTTGGGGCTGGCAGGGCTTATACTGACAGGACTGACGCTCGGCGTGAATGATGACGCACTCGTAAGCAATCTTAGTAATCTCTGGAAACATACGTGGACGCATATTCAAAATGGCACTGTGGCGCTGCAGCCGCTTTCCGGTTCGTGGCTCTTGGCAGCGTTTGGTGTGGCGATGGTCGGTTCAATTTTTTCCAGCGATGCGTGGAATAACATCACTTTCGCGGGAGCCGAAGTTGTGAATCCCAAGCGCACTATTCCACTTAGTTTGTTTTTGGGAACGTGCCTTGTAACGGTGATTTACATTCTGGCAAATCTCGCCTACTTGGTCGTGCTGCCCGTCGTCGGCGACCCGAACGGTGCGACTATTTTTCAGCGCGGTATTCAGTTCGCCACCGAAGATCGCGTGGGTACTGCCGTTGCCTCCGCTGTCTTTGGTCCCGGAGCCGCCGTTGGGATGGCGGTGCTGATTATGATTTCCACCTTCGGCTGCAATAACGGACTCATTCTCTCCGGCGCACGTGTGCTCTACGCAATGGGCAAAGACGGACTTTTCTTCAAACGTGCCGCAAGCATCAACAAAAACGGTGTGCCCGGTTATGCACTTTTCATCCAAGCGGTATGGGCAAGCCTCTTGTGCTTGTCCGGTAGCTACGGTGATTTGCTGGATTACGTCGTCTTTGCAATTTTGATTTTTTATATCCTGACGATTGCCGGAATTTTTGTATTGCGAGCAAAGCGACCAAACGCAGAACGCCCCTACAAAGCCTTTGGTTATCCCGTTTTGCCCGCGCTCTACATCATTCTTGCGCTGGCAATTTGCGTGAATTTGCTTATTTTCAAACCCACATTTACCTACCCGGGCTTGTTTATCGTGCTCTCAGGTATTCCCGTCTATTTCCTCTGGAAACGAAAATTATCATGAGCGATACTTCTTCACAACTCTACACCCGCGACCTTTTTAAGCACTGGACAACGCTTGATGTGCGCTGGAGCGAGGTAGATGCCTACGGTCATGTCAACAACGTTGCGTACTTTATCTATTTCGAGGCGGCACGGGCAAAGTACATACTGGACACCAACAAATACGACGCACTCATGGGGAAAACTGCCTTGCAGGTCATTGTGAGCTGTACGATGAACTTTCGTCGTGAGGTGCATTTCCCCTCCACGCTTGACGTTGGTGTAACGGTGAGTGCCATTGGAAGAACGTCCTATACAATGCCGTGCGGGATATTTCTGGCGGGAACCGATACGCTTGTTGCCGATGGTGTCGGGAAATTGGTTATTCTCGACCCCACCACAAAGCGCCCTATCCCAATGCCGGAGGACTTTATTCGCACGTTTGAAGAGTTGGAACAGCGCACCATTCCACGCCCCGGCGCTCAGTAATCACGCACGTAATCTACGCTATGCCGCATTTATCCTTCATCATTCCTGCCTACAACGAAGCCCTGCGCATCGCACCTTCTCTCGCAAAAGCACAAGAATACTTTGCGGCGCAAAGCTATACAACGGAAATTATTGTGGTGAATGACGGCTCGAAGGATGCAACTTCGCAGGTGGTCGCGGAGATAGATGGAATCACGCTTCTGGAGCAGCCCCGCAATATGGGCAAAGGTGCAGCAGTGCGGCGGGGAATGATGGAAGCAAGGGGCGAATATCGAATTTTCTCGGATGCCGATTTTTCTACACCCATCCACGAGACCGCACGAGTACTGGCGCGGTTGTATGAAAGCGCGGATGTGTGCATTGGCAGTCGCGGAGTGGATACAACGCTTGTCAAAAAACACCAGCCGCGCTACCGTGAGACGCTTGGCAAGATGGTGAACGTTATCGTGCAAACGGCATTTATTCCGGGCATTAGCGACACGCAGTGCGGCTTCAAGGGCTTTCGTGCGGCGGCGGCGGAAGCAGTTTTTTCGCGGGCGAAACTGAATGGCTGGATGTTTGACCTCGAAGCGCTCTACATCGCATCAAAACTGCATTTGCAGATAGACGAGATTCCGGTGGAATGGTACAACGACGAACGCTCCACCGTGAGTTTCCGCCATTCGTGGCAGATTCTGCGCGAGATTTTTTCCATTAAGCGCCTGCATCGCAATCTTTAATGTTCTCATTGTCAGTCTGCTTGGACACGAAAAAGTTTGGCATCTGCCACAAAAGGACCGAAGGGCAGAACAGAAGCGACCATCCCCAGTAGCAGCGTTTTTATGCTCCATTCGTATTCAATTTTTGCCTGAACGAGGATGAGAAGATATGCCAAAAATAGTGCCCCGTGCATTGCGCCCACCACGCGCACCATTTCCGGCTTGCCGGCAAGGTACTTGAGCGGCATGGCGATACAAAGCAAAACGAGAAATGATGCGCCTTCGGCGTAACCAATGAGGCGTAAGCGCCCGATAGCAGTTTTCACGGAAAAAGTGTTCATAATTGGGTAGATATTGCGTTACTGATGGGTGGGTATATGCCTCGCGGGTGATGCAAAAAGATGAACTTTGTGCGCTCGCCTTCAGGATGCCTTTTTCACGTACTTTTTACCTGTTTTTTTGCAAAAATGTGATTTGGTGTTAGCATTGTAACTTGCTGAATTTTTAAAGAATGAAAATTCTGTACAAAAATAGCGTAATAAAGCGAGTCTTTTAGCGAATTTCTTTGCGTCTGTCGGGCGCGATGGTCTTTGCAGCACTGTCCTGACGCGCCTTGTCCGCTTCCTTTTGGTCTTTTTCTTTTTGCTCCTTTTCCTTTGCTTTTCGCTCTTTTTCCGTTTCTTCTTCGCCGATGCGCCGTGCGCGATTGCGGGCGGAATCAAGCATCTGCCGGAGTTTTTCGGGCTTTGACGTTAAGTCGTTGAAGCGCTGACGGAATACCGCTTCGGTGAAACCATGCTGCTGTATGATGGCGCGAACACGGGCGTTTGCTTTCGCGGTATCATTGGGGAACTGCTCTCGTGCAATCAAAACTTCGGTGTAGGTTTGCACAAAGTTTTCATCGTCCTTCGACCACGAGCCGGAACAGGACGAAATGAGTAAGAGAGCGGCTCCGACAAGAAAATATCGGAAATGAAGAAAAAATTTCATGCGCGGGGATGAAAAGATGTATGAACTTCTTTGATGTATTCGCGGTCAATATGCGTATAAATCTGTGTTGTGGCAATATCTGCATGACCAAGCATTTCCTGCACTGCCCTGAGATTTGCTCCGCCTTCCAGCAAATGCGTGGCAAAGGAATGACGGAACATATGGGGATGCACCTCGTCAATGCCCGCTTGTAGGGCGGAATCATGGACGATATTCCAAACCGACATCCGCGAAAGTGGCGTACCACGCTGATTGAGGAAAAGTGCATCGGCAGAATCGGTGTTTTCTTTCACCCAGAGAGGTCGGGCGAGCCGCCGATACTGGCTTATCCATTGCAGCGCCGTCTTGCCGATAGGAATGATGCGCTCTTTGGAGCCTTTTCCGAATACCCGAATCACCTCTGCTTCCCAGAGAATATCACGCTGCTGCAAGCCGCAGGCTTCCGATGCCCGAAGACCGCAGGCATACAAAACTTCCAATAGTGCCTTGTTGCGCAAGCCGTCGGCGCGTGTGGTGTCGGGTTGGTCGAGGATTTTGGCAATTTGCGGATAGGACAAGACTTCGGGCAAAAGACGCTGCGGCTTCGGTAAATCCACAAGTTCTGAAGGATTGGTCGGCGAAAGCTGTACCGACGAGAGAAACTTATACAGCGAACGAATGGAGTACAAATACCGCGTCCGCGAACTTGTGCCCAAGCCCATATCGGCAAGCACCGTTAAGAACTCAAGTATATGAGCGGTCTGCACGTTTGCAAAAGAAGAAACGCTTTTCTGCTCCAAAAATTCGATGAATCGCGTCAAATCTATCGTGTACGAGCTAACGGTATTTTCTGCCAACCCGCGTTCCAGTGCGATGTGGTGCGTAAACTGTTTGAGTTCTCGTTGCATCAAAGAACGAGGCGCTTGCACACGCTTTTCTGCAAACTCCGTTGTGTCCATACTTCTCCGTCCAAAAGTGAAACCTTACGCTGCACGCTGCACGCTTTATGCTACGCGCTTTATGCTGCACACAAAAATACACTTTTGTAACCATTTTTCCGTGAACGCAGTTTTTCGTATCTTCGTTCTTGATGCAGAAACACCTTTTTGTTCTCACAACCATGACCCCAGACATTTCGCGGCATAACAGCGTCTCGCGCATTCGTAATAGCTTCCACATTTTCCCTATCGCGCTGGCGCTCACCATAGCCGTCTGCTTTTTTGTATTGCCTCTTTCTGCGCAAGCACAGCAA
>Ga0075154_10000685_pt1 | contig 27296 bp, 20 predicted proteins | sample JI71714BDNA_FD_70965 | JGI IMG/M metagenome (GOLD analysis project Ga0075154, IMG submission 70965) | Wastewater effluent complex algal communities from Wisconsin, to seasonally profile nutrient transformation and Carbon sequestration -... | ecosystem: Engineered > WWTP > Effluent > Algae...
CGGAAAAAAGGGGATTCTCACGAATCCCCTTTTTTTATTGGCCCATCCATTGTTTTTTCATATCGGCTCGCAAGCTTGAAAGTGCTTCCTCGAGAAAATTAGGCTGTTCCAAACGGTAGCTTATCCATTGCCTTAACAAAACCCGGCCTGTAGCATCACCTGGAAGCGAGTTTTGAACCTGATTCACCTGCCAAATCTGTTGATCCACCGCTTCTTTAATCTTCAGCCAAGTTGCCTCTTCAATGTATACCTGTTGGGTAATATTATGCTGATACTCTTCCCGTACAGATTGCACAATCCATTGCTGTGCGAACCAAGCCGGCCCATCACGCCCATCCTCTGGCATTCGGCTAATCAATTGATCAGGTGTCATTCGTTCTAAAAACAATACCATACGTTCATACGCTTGCAATCGTAAAGGGAGCAACACTTTGAAAGCTTCCACCTGTTGCTCATGTTGACCTTTCTTCTTTTGCCAAATCGCATACGCTTGAATCCCCAAAAAAACCAATAACGCGCCTAAGGCCAAGCCGACCAAAGCCGCTGAGAAATCTGCATTCATGTCCTTTTTTTATTTACCACGCAAATATGGTAATTTTGCGGGACAAACATGCAACCCATGATCACCATCTCATCGCAAGCCGCGGAAGCTATTCGGGAAAGCCTTTCCTCTCCCTCACTCCCAAGTGGCTATACCCTGCGGGTCGGAATCAAAGGAGGCGCCTGCTCCGCTCAGTATATTTTGGGCTTTGATCAACCTTCCCTACACGACGAAACGCATCAAATTGACCAAATCCCTGTTTTAATTGATAAACGACACCTCATGTATTTGATCGGTGTGCATATTGATTTCCAAATCACGGATGGTTCAGCCGCTTTTACAATAACAAAAGGTTGAAAAAAATAAATTTTCCTTTGCAATCGTCTCACAAATCAGGACTTTGGCACGATTTTTTACCTTTAATTCGCGTTTAACACTCGGCTATGCCTACGTATTTACGGCGAATTTCGTATTTTCTAATTTTGCTGGGCATTGGCTTGGCTGGATTTGCTTTGTATGCGAACCCTAGCTCTTCCACACCGCTCAATTCTTTTTTACACTACTTGCTTCCGGCAATTTTCGTGGCACTTGGCTCAGGTTATCTTTTTTGTCAAGCACAAAACCCACATCGTCCGATTCTAGCTTGGACCTCTTTATTCCTTTTCTTGGGGAGTATAAAATGGGTTACTCTCCCGTTTGGTGAAATTTTTCAGAAGTCACACGCCCTATTCCGTATTCAGTTTTCCTATTTTGGTCACACGACGAATTTCGATTGGTTGCTTACATTGAGCCTTCTGATATTCTTTTTTGGTTATGTAGCATGGAAATTCCCAAAGAAAGAATGGCAAAAATTCGCTCAGAGTGAGTCCAAAATATCCCCAGTACTGAGTATGACGGGATTAATTTGGGCTAGCTTATGGATAACCGAAATGTTTTTATGGCTTACCAGGGCTTGGTATGATGGCACAGGTCAAACCTTTTTATATTATCATCTACTCAACCTCCCTGTCGTTTGTCTTTATTCCATACTAACCATTGCCTTATTTCTACTACTACATACCCTGCTTTTAATCGGGCAAGGCTTACCCTTAAATCGGATCGTCCGGGTCGCGCTCATTTTGGCTATTCCAGCAGTTTGGGCCTTTGTTCACCTCACTTTATTTGATTTTTGGCCTTTTTCGTTGGTCATTACCTTGATTTGGATCGCTCAATGTGGCTTTAATTGGACAATCTCACTTCGTCAAGTTAATTTACAAACGTTTTTCTATGTCGTCTTTTTTGCGGCAATTTCAGGGGGTATGTTCTCCTGGTTTGCGGCGGACTTATACCAAAAAAAACAAGCCCAAATCCGTACATTGCTGATACAAAATGGATCACGAAAAGGCCAACCGGATCTCGAAGATCGGCTTGCCACTTGGCAAAAACAATGGCGTCAAGATACGCTACTCCTTGAGGCCATTCAAAAAGACTTTCTGACCACCGCGCGTGTGACAACCCACCTTACGCGACACTATCTTGAGCAACAAGACAGCCTAGCCCGCATTGACGTGCTAGAGGATATTCCTGAGTTCGTTGTGGACAAATTAAATGTCATTAGCTTTTATCAATCTTCGTATTGGATCCATTTAGCTGGTAAATGGTGGCTAAAGTATACGGCAGGACCAACGACCCCTACACTTGAAAGTCTTCTCCAAAAAAATCAACTTGGGTCACGGCTTAGCCAACACGTGATCGATTCGTTTTACTTTGCCATTTGGGATACCAATCAACGAAAAATGATCGAAACGAGGGGTTTATTTCCATTTTTTGATCGCTCCTTTATCGAGTTGTTCAGAGCCGAACCTAAACAACCCTTCAGCTACAAAGGCTATACCGTTCACATAGTACCCTTGGATAATAATCTTCAATGGATCATTACCAGTACACAATGGGCCCGGTGGGATCGATTGGCTAGTTTTGGCGGATTATTCATGTTATCCATTTTTCAAATTGTTATTATTTTTCTTTTGCTGTGGCTTGTACTCCAAGCTCGGTTTATTCGGCATATTGGATTTTCATCCCGGATCCAATTATTTATTCAAATTGCATTTTTGATCCCGTTATTTTTACTCACATTTATTCTTTACCGCTTGTTTGATCGAGGATTAGCCGAAACACAAGCCGACAGTCAAATCCAGGTTTCCCAGAACATTGCTTTGGGTATTCAAAAGAGTTTTCAATTGTGGGTGGAGGGGAAAATTAGCCAAGGAAAACTGGCTGAGGACTTTCGGGGAATCAGTGCCAATCGGGAGCAACCCATGGCCTTGTTTGATTTACAAGGCAAGGTCATTTTGGAGGATCGACTACAAAATACGTCAGTCCCTGATCAGTGGGCGGAAAAACCGATCATTCGAGAAGAATTGGGCTTGGGGAAACGACGAAATACAGCGGTGATCTACCCGCTAGTCACGCGATTCAATCAACCATTGGGCTGGTTGAAATTGGATTTTTTGGAAGCTCCTTTCCAATTGGATATGCGGAAACGCTATTTACTTCGATCAATTTTCATCATGTTTGTTTCGTTATTTGGGCTTTTATTTACCACGGCTTACTGGATGTCCACTTTTCTAACGGAACCTCTGCATGTTTTGAGCCAGCGTTTACTTGGTTTGAGTTTGGAGCGATCAAATGAGCTGTTACCGGAGGATTTGCCTGACGAAATGGGGACATTGACGCGCGCCTACAACCAAATGTTGGTCAAATTAGAAGAGAGTAAGCGTGCGTTAGCTCAAAGTGAAAAACAATCGGCATGGCAAGAGGTGGCCAAGCAAGTCGCACATGAGATCAAGAATCCACTGACTCCCATGAAGCTTCAAATCCAGCAAATGCTTCGGCAAATTCCAGTAGAACCGATTGAACCCACTCAACTTAAAATGAAACAATCGCTTTCTCAAATGATTGAAAAAATTGATCATTTAAGCGACATCGCCTTTTCGTTTTCCCAATTTGCAGAATTGGAGATTCCCCAAGTTGTGCGTTTTGATTTGAGACAATTCTTACAAGAATACCAGCTGAAGTCCATTTCTGTCTTGGATTTTAATGCCAATCAACTAAACGAGCTTACGGATTGGTGGGTGCTACAAGACCCCGGATTTGTTGAGAAAACACTACAGCAAATTGAGTTGTATTTTCAGGAAAAGAAATCGAATATGACTCCTATCCACATTTCCATACATCATTCCACTTACTTTGCCCAGATTCAGGTAAAAAAAGTTGGATTTGAATTGTCGGAGGAAGAACGTGAAAAACTATTTTTTCCCCGCATCACAGAGCGGTCAGCCCAATTTGGGTTGGCTATGGCGAAGAAAGGTATAGAAAGTACTGGAGGAAACTTATGGTTTGACCAGCAACCTGGTCAAACCAACATATTTTACTTAGAAATTCCTTTAGGATAAGGCACTCACCTCGTCGATCGTCACATAACCCCAGTTTTCCCCAGAACGAATTCGATTTAATTGGGTATGGGTTATTCCGAACTGCTTAGCAATCATTTTTAGGCGCGTATTTTCAGAACGAAGCATCTTTTTAATCAATCGCACCTTGGATTCAGTTAGTTTATAATTTTTTGTTCGGATCCGTTTCGGTCGATTCAGTACGGCTGGATTTGACCGGTTGTGTTCTGTCATTTCCTCCTTGGTCACCCATTTTAAATTTTCAAAATGGTTGTTTTGTTTATCGTAGTCGAGGTGAATCACAAATTTATGGTCCTCTGAAATCCGCTGGGTAAATGCCTCAGCCACTAATTTATGAATGTACCGGTTAAACGATTTTCCTTTCGGCAGGCGAACGTTCAATGAACGATACCCTTGAATAACAGATCCTTTGATGATGGTCCCTTTTTCATCTGATTGAAAACTTCGGATTCGCCCAAAGTTAGACACATCGTATTTGGGTGGGTTCTCGACCCCTTCTACTTGAATAAGGATGGGCACCCATTTTTCCATGACAAAATAGCCCAGGTCTCTTCTCGTTCCGCTCATAGTCTTACCTTGTTAACTTCCTTTTATTGGTCCTTGGGTATAAAATTTTAGCTCCCAGTAAATCAATGGGATCAAGGCGAAAGCATTGATTTATAGGGTTTAACTGATACTACTACTCAATTTTTTAACAATTTGTTTAACATTATGGAAGAAATCTATCTAATTTTGATTTCATTGAATTGAACTACCCGATGGCCCAACTCCATTCTTTTGTCTTCTCGCCTTTTCAAGAAAACACCTATGTCCTATGGGATACTACCCAAAAAGCAGTCATCATTGATCCAGGTTGTTTGACTCAGCGCGAGAAGGAGACCTTGCGTCAATTTATCGAAACAAATCGTTTGGAAGTCATGTACCTGTTACAAACGCATGCGCATTTGGATCATGTTTTTGGCAGTGCCTATGTAAAGCGCATTTTTCAGGTTCCAATGTACCTTCATCCTGCCGACGAACCCATTTTAGCCGATGCTGCATTACGCTGTCATACCTTCGGTATTGAGGGGTTTGAGCCTGTGACCAGCGATTTTCCCTTGTCTCATGGCATGACGATTTCATTTGGTGAAACTGAATTGGAAGTCGTGCATGTTCCCGGTCACGCACCTGGACATGTGGCTTTTATTTGCCATGCCGATCGATTTGTGATCGGTGGCGATTGCTTGTTTCGGGAAAGTATAGGCCGTACGGACTTTCCGTTGTGCAGCCATGCTGATCTTGTATCCAGTATCCGCACTCATTTTTACAGCTTGCCGGAGGACTACATCATCTACGCAGGCCACATGGAACCTACAACGGTAGGTCATGAGAAGCAATTTAATCCATTTGTACGACCATGAAAATTACACTATTCACGCTTCCAAACCTGATGACTTTAGGGAACCTCCTTTGTGGGTGCCTTGGGCTTATGTGGGCTACCGAAGGACAACTCGTAGCCGCCTCTTATTGTATTTTTATTGCCTTGGGATTGGATTTCGGGGATGGGTTTGTTGCCCGCTTGCTCAAGCAATCCTCTCCTTTGGGCCAACAACTTGATTCGTTGGCGGATGCCGTTACGTTTGGCGTTCTTCCTTCGTTTATGATAAAACATTTTCTCGAGCAAGCTGGAATTGAGCCTCCCTATGCTTACTTTGCATTTTCACTTGCTTTATTTTCGGTAGTTCGCTTAGCCAAATTTAACATCGATACTCGCCAACAGGATCAATTCATTGGATTACCTACGCCAGCCAATGCATTAGTTGTTGCTTCACTGCCATTTATGTTGCATGAATCGGCTTTATGGGTTGATTTTTTTTATGGTACTCCTTTTTTATTGGGGTACACCGCCTTGATCAGTTATCTCTTGATAGCCGAGATCCCGCTACTGGCATTTAAGTTCAAACAATTTACCTGGCGCGGGAACGAAACTCGTTTATCGTTCCTTGCAGTCGCTGTACTTTTATTGGCGGTTGGTCAATGGTTGGCAGTGCCCGTGGTTGTGTTGGGGTATGTAGCCTTATCCCTGGGGTTGAAATGGGTAGGGCGGATATGAAAAAAGCACGATCTTGAGCTGGAAGAGAGAACTCTTTGGCAGTATGTGCTTCTTTTAGCCAATCGAATGGATTTTTAGGACGGACATTTTGATTGGAATCAAGTTCGAGGTACATCAGGTGCAAATGGGTATCTGATCTTTTGGCCCAGGCATTCTTTCCTGTTCTTCCTAATGTCCCGATGGCTTGGCCGGCCTCCAGCCATTGCCCCGGAACAACCCATACTTCCTGAAGATGAGCATAATACCAAAGCCCACCTGTACCTGCATCATATAGCCAAACATACCGTCCCCCACGGTCGGTCGAGGTTGAATCCCACTGGGTATTGTTGTCGACCACCACGCCCGCGCGAACCGCTAAAACTGGCCAAAATATCCCTTGTTGATCTTCTCGACCGTCTTTGTTGCGATCCCAGATGAAAATATCTTGAGCCGGATGACTGCCGGAAACTGTCCGATCGAATAGATCAAATCCGTGTGGTCGGTACCCTCGACCTTTTCCACCCACGGCGTTCACATTCCGTTGCCAAAGAGGAAAGACAAGACGCATTTCCAGTGTATCGGGTGGTAAAAGCTGGGTGAATTCGAGCCATTGCCGAACGAATTGTTCTTGGGCAATACCCGGAGGAATTTTCCCTAATTTTACATCATCAAGTACCCTCCGAAAGGTAAAACTTCCCGCCTTCCAAGCCTGTAATTGCCCAGTCACCGGGCTCGAAATCCCAAGCAGCATAAAGACGGCAACCCAAGTATAGATCTTCAATAAGATTTCAATTTGCGTGATTTTAGAGATGAATTTAGTATATTTGTTGTTCACCATCCTATTTTGTGATGCGATTGCTAAGTGTGTGTATTGGTCTTTTATTTTTTTGTGGATCGTTTACTACCAAACCCGACCCTGTTGATTTAAATCCCGAAACGGTTATTCGATACGCAAAAAAATTTATTGGAACCCGTTATAAACGAGGCGGAAAAACACCCAAGGGTTTTGATTGTTCTGGCTTTGTGGGTTATGTTTTCAAACGTTTTGATGTACCTATAGGGGCACATAGTGGTCAGATTTTTAAAACTGGGCAAAACATCACAAAAAAAGAAGCGAAACCCGGGGATCTCATCTTTTTCAGTAGCCCGAAGCACAAGTCCATCAATCATGTGGGCATCGTTGTCACGGCGGATAGTTCTCAGGTTCGATTCATTCACTCGAGTACAAGCAAAGGCGTGATGATTTCTCAATTAAATAGTCCTTACTTTAGATCACGCTTTGCCGGAATTCGTCGGATTCTACCTACTGACAATATCACGCCAGTATCGAATAAGTAAGCCAAGCTAAACCATACGCCAGAACCATCATGTAACCTGTTTGGAGTAAGGGCCATTTCCATCCTTTGGTTTCCCGATAAACTACGGCGATGGTACTCATGCACATCATAGCATAGACATAGAATATCATCAAGGAAAAAGAAGTCGCGATAGAAAATATAGGCTTACCTGTGATCGGATTTTTCTCTCGTAAAAGCCGTTCCTTAATCGTGGAGGTTTCGGCTTCCGCCCCACCCCCGATAGCATAAATTGTAGCCATAGTGCCGACAAAGACCTCACGGGCAGCAAAAGAAGTCAGTAGCGCAATCCCTATTTTCCAGTCATACCCAAGTGGTCGAATGGCCGGTTCAATAAATTTTCCAATTTTTCCAGCGTACGAGTTTTCCAATCGTACAGAAGCTTCCAGAGCCAACTGCTCCTCAACGGGTAGATTTACCCACGTTTGTTTTTGTAGTTCCACCGCTTCATCCTGTTGATCGCCTGGCCCATAAGTAGCCAAAACCCAAAGAATGACCGATATAGTCAATATCACTTGGCCTGCCTCCACAACAAAAGTTTTGACTTTTTCGAGTATGGTGTAAAAGACCTGACTCCAGCGCGGCAACTGATAGGCGGGCAGTTCCATAGCAAAAACCTTTTTCTCTTTGATTTGAATCATTTTTTTCAAAACCCATCCAACGATCAGCGCAGAAACAAGTCCTAAAAGGTATAAGCCCAACAAAACCAATCCTTGTACATTCATAAAGCCCAAAAGCGTGTCATCCGGAACCACCAAAGCGATTAATATGGTAAAAATGGGAAGTCGAGCCGAACAACTCATCAGCGGTGTGACCATAATCGTAACCAAACGATCTTTCCAGCTACCAATCGTACGGGCTGACATGATGGCCGGAACAGCGCAGGCAAACCCAGAGATAAGGGGAATAACACTTTTCCCATTCAATCCAAAAGGACGGATTAGGCGATCCATCAAAACCACCACCCGGGCCATGTAGCCGGATTCTTCCAATAGGGAAATAAAGAAAAACAACAACGCAATCTGCGGTATGAAAATCACAATACCGCCAATCCCGGCCACCAACCCATCCAGAAGTAAAGATGACCAAGGTGCTTCGGGAAGCCAAGACCTCAAGGTATCCGTTAACCAAGCCATACCCGCATCAATTAGATCCATTGGATAGGAGGCAAGAGCAAAAACGGATTGGAAGATCAGCAAAAGAATAACCAAAAACAATACATAACCTCCGATTGGGTGTAAAGCCAGTTTATCCCAGATTTGATTCGTTTTTGCCTTGGTGGAGGCACGCTGAAGGACACCTTGTAGGCGCTTTTCAATCCGTTGGAATCGAAAAAGGGTTTCCTGACGTTGGAAGTCATCCAAATCTTGAGGAGAAATTTCATTTTGAGCAACCAAATGATGCCAATGCCGATACGATTCGACAGAGACCGGGGCGTGGCTCATATTGATGGAATAATCGCTGGAAGGAGAGGACGCTTGATGGATCGCCTTTTGGAGTGAGGAAAGGCCGACACCCTCCCGTGCATTGATTTCCACAACAGGCACACCAAGTTGACGGCCCAGTTGGATCGCATGAACTTCTACCCCCTTATCTTTTGCTGTATCGAGCATATTGAGGGCTAGAACCAAGGGAATTTGCAGCGTCGCAATTTGGTCAAAGAGTAATAAATTACGCTTTAAATTAGACGCATCTACTACCACGACAATGACGTCGGGAAAATCGGGGTTAGTAGTGTGTGTCAAAACCTGAGTAACCACCTGTTCGTCGAGTGAACTGGGGTACAAACTATAGGTGCCGGGCAGGTCGATTACTTGAAAATCTGCACCTTCAGTTGATCTCACCCAACCCATTTTCTTATCGACAGTAACGCCGGGAAAGTTTCCGATTTTTTGTCGGAGACCGGTTAAATGATTGAATAATGAGGATTTCCCACAATTGGGGTTTCCGACCAAGGCTACTTTCATGAAATTTCAGAAATGGCGTGAGGTAAAACAGGAGAAATCAAGACAAGTTTAGCTTCTTGAATGCGAAGTGCTAACTGATAGTCTTGATTTACGGTAAGAATTAAGGGACCACCCCAAGGGGTTTTTCGATCCAACTGGATCGTCGTTCCGGGAAGGCAGCCCAGTTCCAATAACCGCATTTCCAATACAGAATCTTGAAAACCCTCAATATAGGCAGAATCCCCGAGTGACAAATCAAGTAAGGTAGACATAGATTAATTCTAAAGAGTAACTCAATGTGCACAAAAATAACAAAATTGTGCGGATACCGCTCTGATTAAACTAGATTTGCTGCCTTTTTGTAGTGTTTTAATTGATTTGAATACGATTCTATTGCTTTTTCGAGGGTTGAGGCATCCCAAGTCAATTCCTCCGCAAAAATTTGGGCTACCGTGGGGATAGCCTCTTCGACTGCCCGCCAATCTTGCAATTCCCATCGAAGTCGGCGTGCAAAAAAATCACGTAAATTCTGGGCCATTTCGTAGCGAATAGCCCACCGAACTTCGCCTTTTCGATATACGTAATTGGGATGAATGGGTTCTTGCCCTTCAGAGGTTTCTTGGCAAACTGCCCAAACATCCGATGATCGATCACCATATTTATCCCAAAAGTGTCGAGCAAGAGTATCATTGGGGCATGTCTTCAACCAACTCTCGGAGGTTGATGTACTATTTTGGGCGCCAACTAACCGGTGGTGTGCTGTTTGACAAGGATTCACTTTTCCCCAGTGGCGATCGACGGCATCCATCATATCTTGTGCCATCAGCCGGTAAGTCGTCCATTTTCCACCCAACAAACTAAATAATCCACTAGATTCATCTCGTTCTATTTCGTGATCCCGAAGCAGTGTTTTCGTGTCGGCACCAGCTCGACGAGAGGCGGAGATAAGGGGACGCAACCCACCCAATCCCGATTGGATATCACGACGGTTGGGTAATTCTTTCCAATAAGGGCGGAGTGTTTCAAGAAGGTAATCAATTTCGTTGGATTCAAGCACGGGCTCTTCGGTAAGCGAATCGTAGGCTGTATCCGTGGTACCGATTAAAATGACTTCTTGAAAAGGAATGGCAAAGATCACACGGCCGTCGGGGGTTTTGGGAATGAGCATAGCCTCTTGTGCGGGCATGAATCGCTTTGGCACCATCAAATGAACGCCTTTGGAGGGCCGAATTCGGGGGTGTTCGGACGGATTAGCCAGCAATCGGATGGCATCCGCGTAGGGTCCAGCACAGTTAATGAAGGTTTTTGCGCGGAGGGTCCATTCCTGACCTGAGGGTATATCCAGTAACCGAACCCCATTCAACTTTCCATTGAGGTCTTTTTCAAAAGCTGTTGCCTCAACATAATTTAAGGCTTGAGCTCCTGCCTTTACAGCCGATTGGACCAAGGCCAAACCATATCGGGCATCGTCCAATTGGCCATCAAAATACAAAACCGAACTATGCAATTGGGGAGATAGCGTGGGAATTCGGTGAAGCGACTCGGCTTTCGAGAGCCAGCTGGCTGCTGGGAATTTTGACGATGTGGCAAACCAGCCATACAACCGCAAACCTAAGGAGAAATAAAATCCCTCAAACCAGGAGAACACGGGGGTAATAATCCCCAAAGGTTTTGCCAAATGAGGCGCGTTATCAATGACTTGTTGTCGCTCAGCCAAGCCGTGCCGTACTTGACGAAGCTGACCAAGGTCTAATTTTTTTATGGCCTGTTCTAAATACCGAACACCGCCATGAATAAGTTTGGTAGAGCGCGATGAGGTCTCAGCGGTAAAATCATTTTTTTCGATCAAGGCTACTTTGTACCCGCGCAAGGCAGCATCTAGGGCTACGCCTGCCCCAGATGCTCCTGCACCGATGATGCAAAGATCAAAAGTTTCTTCTTGTAATTGTTTGCGTGTAGTTTCACGACTCCAAGGTTGCATAATGGATCTAGTTTTCTATCAAAAAATTAAGGCTTTTCCCACATATACCTAAATTCATACGAATAGGATTTGTTCAAAAGTCGGTACGGGGCTTGCGGTAAATATCCCCAAGAATTATCGCCACCCAGCCCTCGTTGTGTTAAATCAACATGTAAAACTTGAAACTTTCGAACCGGAAGTTGATTGGGGTGTTGATTTTTTTTGGTCAAACCCGGATCTAAATCTTCTGTCAGGTAAGGCAATAACGAAAAACTCAAGGGTTGCAGCGTACTTTCAACTTTCAAAGCTGGTTTTCCGGATTGTTCTAGTTTTAGCCACCGAACATCAGTCCGATACCCATTTTCTTGGGGACGAATGTAAAAATCCGAAAAAAGATCGAGGGCATCGTGACGATAAATACCGAGGAAAGTAGAAGATTTTCGGTCAACATAATTCTCCCATGGGCCCCGACCATAATACGTCACCTCTTGGTACGGTGATGGTAAGATCATGCGCATTCCCATGCGCGGTAATTCGGGAACTAGGGTGGTATCGATTTCTATAGATAATCGCTGACCGATATGCCCTGATTTCTCGAGCCAATAGGCTGAAGTCAAGGAAAATCCAGGTGCTTTGTATTGTACCCATACCTCATCATGCTGGATCGATACCGATTCTATTTTCAAATTGGCATGCGCAGTACGCCAGAAACCTAGCTTTTCAGGCATTTGGTTCCCAAAATCATTATCTATCGGAGCACGCCAAAAGTAAGGCTGAAATAACCCTTGAGGCTGGTCTATCCCATTACTAGTCCATTGCACACCCTTTTCAGCCCCGAATCGAAGTTGATGGGAGGTTGAATTAATTTCAATACCTTGGGATGTGGCTACAGGAGTCACTTTTTCACCATTGCCCGAGCCAACACGAGGTTGTAAGGTGAATTCCTCGGCTGACGCCAACCACTGAGCGGGAGAATAGGAGGTTGCTTCACGACGCCAAGCCTGCAACTGCAAGGTAAATTCATCCAAGGTGCGAGGCAAGGCAGGTAGCGGTAGGGTAACTGTTTGCTCCTGTCCTGGTTTAGCTGAAACAATAAATGTCCCATCGGCGTATTTTTCCCCATTTCGAAGTACAATCCATGTAAAATCGTAGGGCTCTAGGGATGTTACCTCCTGGGTATTCCAAACGGTGAATGAATTCCAGGTTTTTCCTTGTTTGAAGAGGATAGGTTGGTATACTTTCTTGACTTCTAAGAGACCCGGTTTTACCCGACGGTCAGCGGTAACGAGACCATTGGCACAAAAGTTTTCGTCATGAGTAAAGGCTTGTCCGCCAAGATCGCCTCCGTAAGCAAAATAAGGCCCTCGGTGTGGATCGTCCGCCAACAGCCCCTGATCTGACCAATCCCAAATACATCCACCTTGCATATTGGGGGAAGAGAAGATGATATCCCAATACCAAGCAAAGTTACCGGTAGAGTTTCCCATCGCGTGAGCATATTCGCACATGATGTAGGGTCGTGTTTTACCGGAGGCTGCATAGGCTTGCATGGCCGAAATCGTCGGGTACATCGGAGCAACAATATCCGTATTTCGATTCTCGTCGGCTTGTTCAAACATAACGAATCGCGTTGGATCTTTTTGTTTGACCCAATCGTAAGCCTCATAAAACACGGGTCCATTTCCACATTCATTTCCAAGGGACCAGAGAATAATCGAAGTCCAGTTTTTATCGCGTTCGACGACTCGTCGAATTCGATCTAAATGTGCCTCTTTCCAACGGACTTGGTAAGCGGGATGGGCTAATGTATCAAATGGTCCTTGAATTTCAACCCCCATACCGTGGGATTCAATATTGGCCTCATCGACTACGTACAAGCCATATTCATCACATAATGCATACCAGCGGGGGTCGTTGGGGTAATGTGAGGCCCTTACAGTATTGATGTGGTGTTGTTTCATGAGGAGAATATCTTGTTTCATAGACTCCAAGGTCAATGTACGACCTGTTTTGGGATCATGTTCATGGCGATTCACACCTTTCACCCAAATTCGTTGACCATTCACCAAAAGACCTTTGGCAGTCATTTGAACAGATCGGAATCCAAACCGATGCGGAATGACTTCCAACACTTGGCCTTTTGCATCGTATGAAACTAAATATAAAGTATAGCGTGTGGGCGATTCTGCTGACCAAGGCAAGATCCCCGCTAACTTTTTAGAAAAAATAGGATTTTTTCCTGCCTTTCGTTCTTGATAAATCGTTTTTCCGGTCGGGTCGGTACAAATTAGTTCTGTTTGTTCTGCTTTGGTTTGTACCGTAACACGTAATTGGCCCCCTGACATATCCCAGCCACCTTCCACAGTCCAATCCTGCCAGCTGTTTTTTGGCCGAGCGACTAGCTTCACTCCCCTTTCTAGCCCCGATAAACGCCAGAAATCTTGATCTTCGAGGTAAGATCCGTCGTGCCAGCGGTAAACTTGGACAGTTAATGTATTTTTGCCCGGTTTCAATGCTTTTGAAATGGCAAAGATGGCCTCGGTCTTGGCCACTTTGGATAGACCTATTTCCTGGCTGTTAACCCAAATGTATGCCGCACCTGAAATGGAACCGAAATGTAACTCTACGTCATGATCCGACCAATGTTGTGGAACCTCGAATGTTGTCCGATAGGTCCCAACAGGATTGTGGGCTGGATCTATATTCGGTGGATTTTTGGGGAATGGGTAGTTTACATTGGTGTATATTGGCGTCCCATACCCTTGAAGTTCCCAATTCCCGGGTACATTAATTTTTCCCCAACCGCGGAGATCCTGAATGTTTTCAGGTTTTTTTGGTGCGGTGTCCGGTGTGAGGGCAAAGTGAAAGGACCAAGAACCTTCGAGAGACAATTCCCGTGAAGAAGATTGCCCAAATCTAGCCTCGGACACAGAGGCAAAGTGTTGAGCGTAAGCTCGTAAAGGAGCTTGCCCTTTTCCTGTAACGCTTGGATCTTGCCATTCAGTACCCGTGAATAGTTGGCCAACCACGGGAGCCATCGTACCCAGCCAAAGGAGAAGAAAACTAATTTTTTTCATGATTGATTTTAATACGAAATGACCTCTAAATCCTTTTTCCAAATTATTTCACACCCCTCTTGAGGCGTCACATGGTACCAAGAAAGTGGCAACGGGAATGCCGATTCATATTGGCTTTGCAGGGATTTTGCTAAAGCATCCACTTGTTCCCGATGTACTAAATTCAAGGTACATCCGCCAAAACCACCCCCCATCATGCGTGCTCCCAAAACACCAGGATGGTCCATGGCTGCATTGACCAGAAAATCAAGCTCAGGACAGCTCACTTCATAGGCTAAACTTAAGCCGTCGTGGGTTTCTTTCATGAGTTGACCCACTCCTTTTAAATCATTTCCTTCAAGTGCATGGCAAATTTGCTGCACCCGGTTATTTTCCTGAATCACATAGGTGCATCGTTTCCACACTTCTGATGATAGATCGTTTCGGACTTCATCCAACAACTCAATCGACACATCGCGCAAAGAGTTGATGTCGTACCCTGCTTTCTGCAAGACACTAACCCCCGTTTCACATGCTTCCCTACGTTGGTTATAGGCCGAATCAACCAACGCATGTTTTACATTGGAGTTGAATAAAATCAATTCATAATCGCCCAGATCTAACGGGAAATACGTGTGCGATTGGGTTCGACAATCCAGTTGTAAAACCGCATCTTTCTTCCCATGCAAACTGGCGTACATATCCATCAAACCACATTGCAGACCGACAAATTTCTGCTCAGCAAATTGAGCCAACAAAGCCATTTCCAGTCGATTCAAAGGCCAATCGAAGAGGTAATTTAAACCAAAAATAATCCCCGATTCAACCGCTGCAGAAGAAGATAAACCTGCTCCCCCCGGTATATTACCCCCATAAGCTAACCTAAAACCTCCCGGAATCAATGCGGGGTACAGCGATCGAATGGACTGCATCACACCGTAAGGATAAATTGCCCAATGCCCTTGTTCCGGTGCATTTGGATTTTCCCAGGGTAATGAGATCAATTCTTCCTGCATATCAACAGCTACCACCTCGGCCTGCATGCGATCTTGCCGCGAAAAAGCAAGGTAAATCGCACGATCGATGGCAGCCGGGAGTACAAACCCTTCGTTGTAATCCGTATGTTCTCCCAATAAATTAATTCGGCCTGGGGCTCTTACAATGACCTCTGGCTCTTCTCCAAAATGATCGAAAAATTGTTTTCGAATGTCGTTGGCGTTTTGAATGCGCATATTGATTGAGTTAAAAATAGGTCCCCAAACTAAGTTGGGGACTATTTGAAAAACACCTATTGATGAAACAAAAATACAGACTTATCCTACGTGTTGTAGGTTATTTTTTTAGCTGAGGTTCGAAAAACACCTGACTTCCTTTCCCATGAATCACGTGGGTCCCTCCAGCCCCTCGGTTCATGACATGCACCGGGGCATCGGACAAAATCCCTCGCCAAGTCCCCTTTCCGGTGGGCGTAATGTACCTCAAAATACCCCATTGAGCCACCTCAGACAAAGGTTTGAGTACTCCATCCTCGAGCCACATGCTTCGAATTTCCTCGATAGAGATGGGCTGACTACCTGAATTCCCTGCCCATTTGGGGAGGTCAAACGGATCACTTTCACCAAATTTTGCATAGGTAGAAAAGGGTTTTCGCAACATGGGCAATTGTTTGATCAAATCTTCCCGTGATGCGATAAATGCCCGATCGGGACCGATCCAAATTGGATCAGGCAGCCCATTTTTATCCCAATCCTCCAACCAGACTTGTGCAGGACCTTGCTTGAGCACCGAGTTGATTCCGTAATTCCCCAACACAAAGCCACGACCTACAGGAGCGATAGTTTGCCAAATCCCGACGGTTCCAGGGAGTGCATCCCAAACAAATCCTTTTCCCTTTTGGTAATGAAAGGACATTACGGGAAGTAATTCCCCAAGCAGCCAACCCTCGTTTTGGTCTGTCCAGACACCCCCAGTATAAAATCCAGCTGGAAGGTTTGTTTCCTGAACCTGCCACGATTCCCGGTTGATTTGCCACAAAAGTCTTGGTTTTTCCCAACTTCCATAGTGATTTAGCCAACGGCCGGGTAGGATTAAAATATCAGGCCAACCATTTTGGTCAAAATCCTGAATGATGAGCTGACGCGTTGGAAATGGCTCAAAGGCAATAGTAGATTTTGTCAATTGCCGGGTTGAGCTTTGGTACCATATTTCGTTTCGCGCGAAAGTTGAATTTTTTTCGAACATCCAACCCCCACAACCCAGGACCAAATCCAGTGTACCGTCTTGATTTAGATCGGCCCACTGCGCGTCGGTAACCCATTGGGTAGTTTCAGACGGTTTCGTCCAGACTTCCCCACTTCCCCAATGGATCTGGGTGGGACGGTCCAATGTCCCGCCGATCAAGGTGTCCATTTTTAGATCTTGGTCCCAATCGCCTACCCATTCACGTGGGGGGCGCCGATCTTGTTGCAATGTAGTGGGTTCTAGAGCCACATGAGCTCGTGTGGAATCTAGTGGTAGACCCAATACCAGCTTTTGTGCGGGACTAGGCTTTCGTAGATTACCTTCGTTTCGAGGTAAACGTTGTTTCCCTACAGGCACCTGGACCTCCAGCTGGGTATAGCCATCCGGCCATTGCACGCGAATCGAATCAAGGCGATTGATTCGACCTAAACCCACATGTAGCGAGCTCAGGGCACTGGCTTGATACCCGCGAACAGGTTGATGATAGCGAGTCCATTGCTTCCCTTGGGCAAAAAAGTCAACGCGCGCCCCATGCGTTAGCGGATGGGTTGGAGACCCTTGTAGGTCGAGTTGGATGAAATTATTTGAGGATTGCGCTACACGATTTCGAAAAATTTGAACGGGGGCGTTGAGTCGATTGACTACCAGATCCAAAGCACCATCCCCATTCAAATCGACCTCAATAGCCGCGTGAGAAACATCCAACTCACCCGTCCAAGCAACGGGCTGAAATCCAGTACTTGTGCCGGAAAACAATTGATTTTCAGCGGCTAAGGTAGGTTGTTTTTGGATCAGTTGCTTGATTTGATTGTCGGCTGCCAATTTTCCTTGACTTTGCCCAAGTTGAGCATTGTAGGCAATAAAATCCATATCCGTTATATCCCGCCAATAGCCGTTTGATATAAATAAATCCAGCATCCCATCATTGGAAAAATCGGCAGCCACCGGCGACCATGACCAATCCGTCTGATCAATTTTAAACGCTTGGGCAACCTCAATAAATCCACGGCTATGCTGGACATGGAGCGTATTGCGCATATATTGCCGGTGGTATCCATTTTCGGCAACGTACTGCATGCTTTCATTGGATAAGGGCCCTGTCATGCGTAGGCGCCTATTGGCGGAAGATGGCATCATGTCGGCAACAAAAATATCATCTAGACCATCTTGATTGGCGTCTAGGACGGTACACCCCATCGAAAAATGGCTGGTGTAAGGTAAAAGTTGTTTGGAAACCTCTTGAAATGACCCTTTACCCGTGTTCAAGTAAATGCAATCATGACCTAAAAAATCATTGGCTACGTATAAATCTACCCAGCCATCGTTGTTGAAATCACCCGTGGTTACACCCAATCCAAAGGCATCATCTTGAATGCCAACGGCTTGTGAGCGATCCTGAAACTTCAAAGTACCTGTTTCAGTCAACATGTTAACATAAAACCGGTCTGAAGCGGGCCCGGTCATTGAGCGATTAAATTGGACCCGATTGGAATATCGTTCTTCATTCGACGCATTTAGCACATAGACATCCAAATCGCCATCGCGATCAAAGTCGAGCCAGATGGTTTGAGTAGTCCAGCCCTCATCATCCAAACCAATCGCCTCCCCTACTTCAGGCCAGGTGGCGTCTTCTTTATTTGGATTGAGGTAGACCAAATTTTTTCGCTGATCTGAGGGTAAATTCCCTGAGCGGGAGATGATCAGGTCAGGAGCATTATCTTGGTTAATATCGGCCCATGAAACCCCGGTACACCAACCCGATATGGGTTTCTCCAGTACATGGGAAATGTCTTCAAAGGTGAAATTCCCTTTATTTTTATATAATTTCCCTTGTGTTTGATTTCCTGTAAAGCAAAGATCAGGCAATTGATCGCCATTTAGGTCCGCGACACCTACACCGCCGCCATTGTAAACATATAAAAAATCCAGGGCGTTATCTTTCTCATTTTCGGACACCTTATTTTCAAAAAGTATACCCGTATTATTCATTTCCTCAAACCAGGTTGGCTTTGTTGAGCAACTCGTGAGAAATAGTAGGAACATCAGGCCAAAGCCCAGATTCAATGTTATCGTTCGCATAGCATGACCAACCACTTGAAAAAAAGGCCCAGGAACTTTTCCCGGGCCTTCGTTAAATTACCACCCTGTATTTTGACGAATACCAGGATTCGCATTGATTTCGACCAAAGGCAGAGGCAATAAACGCCATTTGGTATTATCCACTACACGGCCACCTGCATAATCACGGATCAATTCAGCTGATTTATTGAAACGACGTGCCGTGGCAAATGCCCAACCCTCTCCGGCAAATTCACGCAACCATTCCCAGAAAATTTCATTCTTGAGAGCGGTGTTGGATAAGCCAGACAAAGGCGCCAAACCAGCTCGTTGACGGATTGTATTGATTCCAAAATAGGCATCTCCGGCGGCACCATTCGCTACGGCCTCGGAATGAACAAGGTAAGCATCCGCCAAACGAAGGAGAACAAAGTTCTTCCGTACGTTTTGCCAGCCACCAGTGCGGTATTCAATTACCTTTTGGAAAATTACATTTTTAAACCGACGATCAGGGCTGCCAGGTGCAATAAATGGAGACGGTGCATTGGGATCATAACGAACCACATCACCACCCGCATTTTTCGAACGGTATTGTTCCATAAACGTTGGATCGATCCGGCGATCACCTGCGGCAAATTGTGAACGGAACTTGGTATCTCCAATGATCCAAGCGTCTCCCCAACCTGCTGCGGTTACATTATCCCCTGGCTCTAGTGTAAATGGATTTCCACCATCCCAGTCTGTTGGCGTAAAGTGCGCGTGCATGTTATTGAAGTTTGTTGGATTCCGGAAGAAATCATTCTGAATTTCAAACAAACGTTCTCCTTGATTTTCGTGCTCAACATCAAAGTTGTGCGCAAAATTTGAGAATAACTGAATGCCAGAAGTTTTGATCACTTCTTCGGCTTTGGCAGCTGCCTCATTGTTCTTTCCAGCCTCGAGATACACTTTTGCCAGTAGTGTTTTAGCAGCCCAACGCGTTGGACGGCCACCAGCAGGCTGAGCGGGGAGTTCTTTTTCGGCTGCCAACAAATCTGCGGTCATTAAGGCCAACGCCTTTTCCTTTCCCCCTTCATTGGTGGAATATTCGCCTAAAACGGCAGTTGGCTTGTCAACCACAGGGATGTTTTCAAAGAAAACATACAAGTTGTAGTAATACATAGCCCGCAAAAAATGCGCCTCACCCATGATCCGGGTTTTCAAGTCCGCATTGATTTTATCTGAGGCTACATCCCCGATTCGAGCTAATACGGTGTTGGCCCGGTTGATGCCATCGTAATTATCTCGCCAATAGGCATCGATATATTCATCAGATGCTACATACGATCCTTGCTTATAATATTGAGGACCTTTTTCATACCCTGTCGTAATCCCGAGTGCGCAATCGAAGACGCATCGGTTGTAGAAGGTATTGAACCATTGTTGATTCAGCGGTGTGTAGGCACCATTGATCGCGGCCTCCATATCGGCGCCGTTTTTGAAAAAAGCTTCTGGGCTAGCGAAATCAGGCCTTTCGGTCAAATCTTGGCACCCAACCACACTCAGGGTTAATCCCGCCGCGCCTAGCAAAGCATACATTACATTTTTTGCCATTTTTCTTTTCTTGATTAGGGTGAATTAAAACGTGAAATTTACACCAGCGGTGAAAGTCCGAGGCCGTGGATAGGCATCGTAATCATCGCCACGATTCAAGGCTGATTGTCCGCCGTTGCTAACCTCCGGATCCCATCCGGTGTATTTTGTCAACAACAATAGGTTCTGCCCACTCACATACACACGTGCATTTTCGATACCCTTAACTTTAGGTAAGGTGTAACCGATCGCTAAGTTCTGCAAACGGATGAAAGACCCGTCCTCGATAAAGAAGCTTGACCGACGGAAGAAACTAGGGAATTCCCGAGTTGCATCGATAATCGGACGAGTTCCTGTTGGGTTTTGTGGAGACCAAGAATCGGTAAAGACTGACCGATACTGGTTGTAATTTCCAACCCCATCTGCGTGTTCAGACGCTTGCAAGTTCCGAACTTTCTGACCGTGCGCGCCCCGGAAAAACAACGTAAAGTCAAAACGCTTGTAGGTCATTTTTGAATTGAAGCCCCAAATAAACCGAGGATTTGGATCACCTAAGAACGTCCGGTCACCAATATCAATAACCCCGTCATTGTTGACATCTTCGTACCGAGGATATCCAGGCTTGTCAATCCCCCGAATGTTCGGATTGCTGGCGATTTCATCCGCCGATTGCCAGATACCGATTTGTCTGTAGCCAAACCATCCACCAATTGGCAATCCTTCAGCAATGTATGACCCCTCAGGTCCCAAGTGACTACCCACGAACGAGTAGAATGGAGGCGTACCTGCTAAGCTTGTGACTTCATTGCGTAAAGTAGATGCATTCAAATTGATATCCCATTTGAAATCTTTTTTGTCAATCGCTACCCAGTCCGCGCTGAATTCAAAACCTTCGTTCCGTAAGCTACCGGCATTTTGAAGTGCGCGGCTAAAGCCAGAAGAAGGCGCCAATGCTACTTCTAACAATAAATTATTGGTATTGTTTTGGAAATAATCTGTGGTGATTTTCAAGCGGTTATTGAAAAACGCAAGGTCTAAACCAATGTTAAACATCGACGTAGACTCCCAACGCAAATCTGGGTTTGGTGGACGGCTTTGGAAGACCACCGGAACCAATTGGTTGCTGAATAAATAGGCCCCGGTATTCAACGAAGCTAAAGAACGGCCGATGGGCAATTCAGAGTTACCTGTCACACCATAAGATACCCGGAACCCGAGATCAGAAATGCTGTTGACATCCCGTAGGAAAGCTTCCTCTTTTACTTTCCACTTGAATGCTGCCGAAGGGAATGTCGCCCATTTGTTGTTTGCCCCAAAACGAGAAGATCCATCCCGACGTGCAGTCAAGGTAACCAAATACTTATCCATCAACGAGTAATTCACCCGAGCTAAGAAAGAAGAGAGCGTCCACTGTGTTTTACTTGTGAAAGGCCGTCTGAAATCCACACCATTTTGGATGTTATTGACATTGAAATCATTAAACGCAAATTGATTACTTTGTACACCGCCCAAACGGTTATCATCTTGCTGGTACGTATACCCCACCAAAGCGTCGATGCGGTGGTTGGTACCAAAGTTTTTCGAGTAATTCAAGGTGTTCTCATTCAACACATTGGTGATATTCCGATTCCCAATTTCGTAGGAACGACCTCTTTCTCTTCCCAAACGGGTTAAGTCCGAATAATAGGTCTCACGACTATTTGAGATTAAGTCCACCCCAATGGAGGTTTTGAAGAACAAGTTTTTCGCCAGTTCAAATTGCAAGTACGTATTTCCAAGGAAACGAATGCCGCGATCTGTATCAATGATTTCCATCACCTCAGCTAACGGGTTAGTCGGAAAACGACCATCGTACGGCTCAAAACGGTAATTTCCATCAGGCTCAAAAACAGGTCCGATTGGTGATTGACCCAAGATGGTGATGATAGCCCCACCAGGTCCACCCCGATCGGTCGGAATAGCATTGGAAGACGTGCGGTTCAAGGTTGTACTCACCCCTAAGCGAACTTTGTCATTGAAGAAGCGAGAATCGATGTTTGTCCGCAAACTGAAACGCTCAAAATCTGTATTTTTGATAATCCCGTTGTTTTTGAAATACCCTCCCGCTACTAAGAACTGTGATTTATCATTTCCACCCGAGAATGACAGGTTATGATTCAAAATACTTCCGTTGCGGGAAGTTTCATCTAACCAATTCACACCTTCACCAAACTGCTGAGGGTTAGCGAAAGGAACCGACTGCCCCCGGGAAATCGCCCGTAGGTTTTGGAATTGTGCGTATTCCGAGGCATTCATCATATCAATCCGGCGCGCGATGGTTTGAACCGAATGCGACGACTCGTAGTTTACTCGCGTTTGACCGGACTTTCCTCGCTTGGTTGTAATTAAAACAACCCCATTGGAACCCCGTGAACCGTATATTGACGTACCTGAGGCATCCTTCAAGATTTCAATGGACTCGATGTCGTTTGGATTTAATGTAGCCAATACGTTGGAAGCTACGCGATCACCACCGGCACTTGCCGCGGCGTTATCCGAATACACAGGGAATCCATCAATAACATACAAGGGTTCGGAACCCGACGAAATCGAGTTTGACCCCCGAATCCGGACAGTCGACCCACCACCCGGAGCACCCGAAGCTTGGGTTACGTTGATCCCGGTAGCCCGAGCTGTTAATGCTTGATCCACAGACTGCGTTGGAAAAGCTTTGATTTGTTCCGCCTTAACTGAAGCGACCGAAGCAGTTAAATCACTGCGTTTAACTGCCCCATAACCAACGACTACCACCTCTTCCAAGGTTTTGGTATCCAATTTCATACTAATTTGGAAAGCGGATTGATTGCCAACTGCAATTTCCTGAGATAGGTATCCAGTAAATGAAAATACCAAGGTCGTTGCATTATCCGGAATTTGAAATTCAAATTTTCCATTCACATCGGTGGTTGTTCCACGCGAAGTTCCTTTCACGGCGACACTGACACCCGGTAATCCCTCACCAGTTTCATCGACCACCGTACCACTTACCCGGCGATCTACCGGAATGGGTTGACTCATGGAGGGGCTAGGTACAATCGAAGGCGTTGCCCATAAAGAGGCAGACGAAATCCCAACGACCAACGGAAGCATCCAGAGCGCTTTAGTTGTAATTCTTCTCATACACATGAAGGGGTTTTAGTGGGTTGCTAATTTTCATTTCAAAGGTAATCGGATAACTACATTAGAAAAATAGCATTTATTATGGAAAAAAGTCAATTTGCTTCATTCCCCTTCTTTATCCTATCTTTATGCCCAATCTGAGCCATTGCAAACATTTGCACATTCATCTAAAAATAATCTACTTTATTCGCAAATAAATCATGAGAAGTCAAACCACGATAAAACAAATTGCACAAGCCCTTCAAATTTCGATTTCTACCGTTTCCCGTGCCTTGCAAAACAATCCTAGAATCGGGTTGAAAACAAGAGAAAAGGTCATGGAGATGGCGCAGAAGCTCCATTACATCCCCAACCCGGCCGCGATGTTGCTGCGGAAAAATCAGACGTTCACGATTGGGGTTATCCTGCCGACATTGACCGAAGAATTTTTTTCATTGGCCATTACCGGAATAGAAGATGTGGTGATGGAAAAAGGGTACCACGTACTCGTCAGTCAAAGTCGTGATAATTACGAACGTGAAAAACAGTTGGTTGATTCTTTTTTGCGGACGCGGGTTGATGGTGTGTTGGTTTCGGTAGCGGGACAAACCAATCACTATGCCCATTTTAAAAAATTAGAGGAATATGGGATCCCCACGGTATTCTTTGATCGCGTTCCTCGCAACTTACCGGCACACAAGGTTCGGTGTAATGTGGAGCAAGGGGCGAAAGAGGCTATTCAATATTTGTATGATAAAGGAATCCGGCGGATTGCCCTACTCAATGGACCATCCAACTTGGCAGTATCCGATGAACGTTTGAACGGATATTTAACCGCTTTGCATAATTTCCATTTGTTTTCAAGCCCGAGGCACATTCGAACTACCAATTTATCTCGGGAGGACACCTGGACCCAGATGGCCCATTTCCTTTCGTTGCCTGAGCCACCCGAAGCTATTTTGTGTTTTAATGATTATATAGCCTTGTATGCGATGCAATACTGTTCTTCGCGCGGGATCCGACCCAACCAAGATATTGCGTTTATCAGCTTTGCCAATTTACCGATCACCCAATTTATGGATAATCCCCCGATGGCCTCGGTGGAGCAATTTCCCCTGCAAATGGGCAAAGAATCGGCAGAACTCCTCTTGTCTTGCATTCAAAATCAAGAGACGACTTCCACCTATTTTGAAAAAGTAATTGAAACCGAATTGGTCATTCATAACTTTTCTGATTCAGATCATACCCTGTGAAGCAGTTTCCACCGTACCTTTGCACCCAATGAAAGAGATCAAAGCTTTACTGCAAAAGGATTTAACCTTGGAATGGCGGCAACGATATGCCTTGAATGGAATGCTACTTTACCTCGTGAGTACCATTTTTGTAGCCTACATGAGTTTTAAATTGAAAATCGACTCCCTAGAGCCGATTACGTGGAATACTCTTTTTTGGATCATCTTACTCTTTGCCGCCGTCAATTCCATCACCAAAAGCTTTACCCAAGAGCGTGCGGGCCGACTCTTGTACTACTACACCTTAGCTAGCCCACAGAGCATTATTCTATCCAAAATAATTTACAATACAGGTTTGATGTTGGTATTGGGTTGGCTTGGTTATGGTCTGTATGCTTTGTTCATGGGGCATCCGGTACAAGATCCTTTGCTCTATTTTACGGCAGTAGGTTTGGGGGGAATTGGCTTTTCGGCCACCCTAACGCTGGTCGCAGGCATTGCATCAAAAGCAGACAATACCGCAACATTAATGGCCGTTTTAAGTTTTCCAATCATCCTTCCTATGTTGACCCTGCTCATTCGTTTATCTAAAGTAGCGTTGGATGGACTGGGATGGGCAGCAGCGCAAGATGAAATTATCACTATTTTGGGAATTGATCTTTTGGTTATTGCGTTAAGTTATTTGTTGTTTCCTTATCTTTGGAAGAGTTAAATCGAATGAATATGCGCTCCTTTTGGTGGAAAATAGTGACCATGGTCCTATTAATGTATACAGTGGTCGCTGGTCTGTATGGCGAAGTCCCACGACAACCTATTTTAAACGAGACAATTCGCAATGTCTATTTTCATGTACCGTTGTGGTTTGGCATGATGATTCTCATGATCGCTTCGTTGGTCTACTCCATTCAATATCTTCGGAAAGGAGATGAAAAGTCGGACATCTACGCGCTTGCCTTCGCCCAAGTCGCCATGATTTTTGGCATTTTGGGCTTCATTACCGGGGCTATTTGGGGAAACTTCACATGGGGCGACCCACTTCCCAAAGACCCAAAAATTATTGCGGTTGAAGTTGGCCTACTGATCTACTCGGCTTATTTTGTCCTACGCTCTTCTTTTGAAGACGAACAGAAAAAAGCACGGCTATCCGCGATATACAATATTTTTGCGTTTGCCTCTTTTATGCCTTTAGTTTGGATTTTACCCCGTCTTACCGACTCTTTACACCCCGGAAACGGTGGAAATCCAGCTTTTGGGAAATACGACATGGACAATGCCATGCGTATGGTTTTTTATCCTGCCATTTTGGCCTGGACTCTTCTTGGGGTTTGGATTACGAGTTTGAAAATTCGTATCGCTGAAATTGAACAGCAATTGATTGAAAAAAATGATTTTTAATTTAACGATTATGCCACTTACCACTGTTTTATTACAAGCTGTTGACATGGCCGATGCGTTCCGAGCCGATGGAAAAATCTGGGTTGTGATCGCCGTTGTAGGCGTTATGCTCATCGGCCTCTTTGGCTACCTTTTTTACACAGAACGCCGCATTTCCCGGCTAGAAAAACAACTTAACGAGTCCAAATAATCATGAAAAGATCCCATATCATTGCATTAGTAGCTATGGCGGTAGCCGTAATGGTCATCGTGTCCACGGTTGGCGATGCCTCCACCTATGCCAGTTTCAAAGAAGCAACCAGTCTCGCCCAGGAAGGCTCCAATAAGCCTATTCATGTTGTTGGGGAATTGAAAAAAACATCAACTGGCGATATTTACGGAATGCGGTATGAGCCCGCTATCGACCCAAATCATTTTGAATTTTGGATGGTTGACTCCCTTCAAAATGAATCCTTGGTGATTTACAACCAACCTAAACCCCAAGATTTGGATAAATCCGAAAAAGTGGTGGTGGTGGGGAAAATGGATTTAGGTGCCAATGTATTTCGTGCTGACCAAATCCTATTGAAGTGTCCATCCAAATACAATAATGGCGAATTGCAGGCAGGATCCGAAGTTGCCATGCGCCCTTAAATTTGATAGAACAGAAACCTTGTGCCTCCACTTGAGGTTTCTGTTCTATCTCACGAAACGATTTGTTCTCCATGGATCACGTAGAACTACATGTACCGAATAAGCTCCAACATCTCGGACGCTTCGCTTGGGAGGGTAACTACCCCCTTGCTCAATGGCGCCTGCCACAAAGTACATCCACGTTTTTACTGATTTCAGAACACACGCCACTTCGCCAAGTCAAATTAGATTTGGATGAACTAGGTCCTGGCTTTGCGTTATCCCCTTTCTGGAACGAATCGAGCCTCGAAACCCTCTTTTTTCCAGCGGACAACTTGTATGAGGCTACGCCAGATTCGTTTATTACGCACCAACAACTTCCCGATGATCATCCCTTCTGGAATAAACGAGATTCAACACCTCATGCTAAGGTTCACGAGGCTATACCTATCCCGCAATCAGACCAAAAAGAGCATTTCGTATCGCTGGTAGAAGATGCCATTGAGGCCATCAAGCAAGGGAATATGAAGAAGATTGTGCTTTCCCGAACCATGACCCTTGCAGGCGTTACCGACTTTCAACCTCAAGAAGCCTTCCAACTCCTGTGCGCGGCCTACCCCGACGCCTTTGTCGCTTGGGTTTATTTACCTGACACCAAGGAAATGTG
>Ga0075154_10000687_pt1 | contig 27254 bp, 18 predicted proteins | sample JI71714BDNA_FD_70965 | JGI IMG/M metagenome (GOLD analysis project Ga0075154, IMG submission 70965) | Wastewater effluent complex algal communities from Wisconsin, to seasonally profile nutrient transformation and Carbon sequestration -... | ecosystem: Engineered > WWTP > Effluent > Algae...
CATCGTCGAGGCGATGGTGTCGAGCGTGAGCCCCGCCGCATCATCGCCCGTCTTGTCCGCGAACGACCTTTCCGGCAGCGGTTCTGCGTCGCTGTCGCGGCCCAATATCTTGGTTAGTTCAGCCACAGCCTCGCCGATTGCCTTGCAGCTGACGTCGGGAATCGGCTCGTAGGGCGAGCGGATGTCGGCCAGCAGCACGGGTATCTCGTCCCGGTAGAGATTTAGATCATTGAGCGGCGACATCGCCGCATCTCCGAACCCGGCAGCCGTCCGATCTGTCGCGCTGGCGCAGCCGGCCAAGGGCGCAGCGACCGCCAAAGCGAGCAAAATCCTCTTGAGTTTCATGCGTATAGTCCCCTTCCGTCCCCATAGTCTGTGGATCATTGCGGCCCCATTCGGGCCATGCAATGAAATTCCCAAGGTGCGGCCATTCCTGCGTTGACCGCAGCGGAATCGATCACTAGGTTCCGCCGCTCTTGAACGAGCCGGTAGCTCAGTCGGTAGAGCAGCTGACTTTTAATCAGCGGGTCGCAGGTTCGATTCCTGCCCGGCTCACCAAGTCCCTCCCTACAATCCAGCAAATACGATTTTCCGCTGGGTTGGAGGGGGAAGACCTGCGCCAGTCTTCACCCACCTACATCTCCCGCCCGACCGGATAGATCAGGTAGCGGTCGTCGTAGAACGGACTGCGCTCGTAGAAGAACTGCAGCCGGCGCAGGGGCGAGGCGGCGAACTCAGGTTCACTGGCCAGGCGCGCTTCGAATTCGCCCTTGAGGGCGGGGTTCTCGGCGAGCATGCGTTCGGCCATCGGCGCGATGGCGTAGGGCTCCATGTATTCCACGCGGCTGAGGATCTCGTTGAAGAAGCCTGAGGCGAGGAACGAGTCCTCGCTCTGTGGTTCAAGCAGGTAGGCAACGAGCGCGCCCAACGGTTGGTCCGTCGAGATGCGGACCGAGCCGGGGTGGTAGGTGACTGTGCGGGTCTCAGGCTGGACGCCCGTCGCCGACACCGGAACACGTCCCTCTGCAGGTTGGCCGAGCTTGAAGCCAGTCAGCCGGGTCATCTCCATCTCGATCGTGCGAGGCGCGGTCAGCGTCTCCATCTCAACGCCGTGCGCTTTGAGCCGCGCGATCACGTCCGGCTTGGTCGAAGGCACCCAGTAAGCCTTCGCCACCGAGAGTTGAAGGCCGGGTTCCGAGCCGTAGACGGGGATCTTCACGGTCGGCCCCGGCTTTCCATTGAAGCGCGTGACCATTCCGCCCGAAGCAGGCGACATGACTTCTTCCGATGCGATGGTGAGGAAGTCGAGCCATCCGACCGGCTCGGCCTTGTCTTTCCAGTTGGCGTTGATCGATGATGGACGAAGCTCACGGTCCGCGGCGATCGCAGCCTTCAGCGACTTGGCTTCACTGCCCAGCGTCTTGATTGTCGCTTCAAGCAGAACGTACGTGCCAAGCACGCGCTGCCGGTACGGCTTCAGCGAGTGGTTCTCGACCAGCACGGTGGGCAGGCGTCGCAGATCACCGTAAGCGTGACTGAAGCGCGGCGCGAAGGCCGGCAGGTCCGTGCCTTTCGACACATCGCCATCATCACGCGCAAAGATCAGCGGACCGGGGATGTGCCCACCAGCCTTGAGGGCGGCGTCCGCTTTAGGCCGGTAGACGTCGTTGAGCCAATTTCCGATGGCGGGGCTGTCGGCGTAGAGCCCGTCCCAGCCATCAAAGCCGTAAGTGATGTCGTACTGGTAATCCATGCCGTCGGTGACGTGCAGGTCGATGTAGAAATCCGGGTCGTACGTGCGCATCAGCCCGAGCAACGCGGCCATCTCGGGCGCGTCGACCTTCATGTAGTCGCGATTGAGGTTGAGGTTCTGGGCGGTGTTTCGCCAGCCCATTTCCTTGGGCCCGCGCTGGTTCGGGCGGCTGAAGGCGGACGAGCGTTCGTGTCCGTCAGCATTCAGCACCGGGATGAAGACGATGTTGACCTTGTCGAGCAGGCTGTCCTTTCCCTTGAACAGCATGTCACGCATGAGCATCAACATCGCGTCCTTGCCGTCGATCTCACCGGAGTGGATGCCGGCCTGGATCAGGAAGACTGGCTTGGCGGGCTGGAAGGTGGCTCCATCCTTCGTGAGAACTACCGCCACGAGCGTGCGGCCTTCGGGCGTCGTTCCGATTGGCTCAATCCGCATCAGGGCCGACTGCGGGTCCATCTTGCGGAGGAAGGCTAGCGTGTCGTCGTAGTTCGGCGAAGCCGTGAGACCCGTCACCTCTGACGGGGTGATCCACGCATCGCTGGCCTTTGCGATCAGAGCTTCACTGGCGCCGCTCCATGCGGGGACGGGGGGCAGGAAGGTCTCCGGCGAGAGATCATCCAGGGTGACGCGGGATGGCGGCGTCTGGGCATTCGCCATGAGAGTTGCTCCGACAAGAAAGACGGCGGCCAGAGCGCGAAGGAGCGCTGACGACTTCGCGCGTAGGGTCATTTCGATTCTGCGTCCCGGCAGCCTATTGTGATCGCGCGCACCATGCGCCAAGCATCGCATGACGCAAGATGCGCGGGAGGCGAACGTTGAAAATCCGGATCATCGCGGCGACGGCGGCGCTCGGCTTGCTTGCTGCCTGCACAAGCACGGCCACGCAGTCAGACACGACAACGCCAGCACCCCCGATCGCTGTGAAGCAGGCGCTCGCGTCGGTCTCGGGAGAGGTGAGCGAGGCGAACCTCCGCGGCTATATCGAGAAGATGGTGTCGTTCGGAACGCGCCACACGCTGTCTGACCAGACATCGGATGTTCGCGGAATCGGCGCGGCGCGGCGCTGGGTCGAGAGCGAATTCCGCAAGATGGGCGCCGAATGCGGTGGCTGCCTCGAAGTGGTGACCGTGCAGGACACGGTGACGTCTCCGCCGCGCGTGCCCAACCCGACCGTCATCGCCAACGCGGTCGCGATACTGCGCGGAACGACCGATCCGAACCGCGTGATCATCATCCAGGGACACCTCGACAGCCGGGTTACAGACCCGCTCGATTTCACCTCTGATGCCCCAGGCGCCAACGACGACGCATCGGGCGTAGCCGCCGTGATGGAATCCGCCCGCGTTCTCTCGAAGCAAAAATTCGGCGCCACGCTGGTCTTCGCAGCGCTGAGCGGGGAAGAGCAGGGGCTACATGGCGGCCGCATACTCGCAGCCTACGCCAAGGCGCAGGGTTGGGACGTTCTGGCGGTGCTCAACAACGACATAGTCGGCAACACGCATGGTCTTGCCGCCACGGTGGACAACCGGATCCGCATCTTCTCCGAAGGCGTGCGCTCGAACGAGATCGACACCATCGCGGCCGCGCGCCGCTCGGTCGGTGGCGAGGTGGATGCACCGGCCCGGAATCTGGCGCGCTACATGGATGTGATCGCCGATCAACACATGGATGATTTCGACGTGTCGCTGGTCTATCGCCGGGATCGCTTCGGGCGCGGCGGAGACCAGGTGCCGATGGTCGAGGCCGGGTTCCCGGCAGTGCGCGTGACGGAGGCGGCCGAAAACTACACCCGCCAGCACCAGGATCTGCGCAGCGAAGCCGGTATTGCTTATGGCGACGTGATCAGCGGCGTCGATTTTCCCTATCTCGCGCAAGTCACGCGCCTCAATGCGATGACGATGGCGGCGCTGGCGTCGGCCCCGCGTCCGCCGCTTGAGGTCAAGATCGACGGCGCAGTTTCGGCAGACACCAAGGTGAGCTGGACGGCGAGCGTCGGCGCGGCGAGCTATGTCGTGTGGTGGCGCGAGACCACATCTCCGGTCTGGCAGCATAGCGTCGTCGTCGCAGGTTCGGAGACGTCGACCACCTTGAAGAACGTCGTGATCGACGACTGGTTCTTCGGCGTGCAGGCGGTGTCAGCCGACGGCTATGCCAGCCCCGTGCAGTTCGCAGGCGTCGTCGGCGCATTCTTCCCGCCGCCGGCGAAGTAACGGGCGTCAGCGCGCCGCCAGGATGTCGTCGATCAAGGCTGGCTTGCCGGCGATCCGCTCTAGTCGCGGATAGCGGTGGCCGCCATTGTAATCGAGACGAACAGTCCTGAACTCATCCTGGAAGCGTATCAGCAGGTCGACCGGCTGGTTGATCGACGCTGCGACCGCGGCGCGCAGTCGTTCCGGGCTGTAGGACTGGCCGTTGACGCCAGTGATGGTGAGCGAGGTGTTGAGCTTCGCCTTGAAGGCTGGACCATCCCACTGAATGTAGGTGATCTTGCCAGCGGAGTCGGCGCTGAGCCCGATGGAATAGAGCAGGTTGGCAGTACGCGTGCGGGATTCCTGATCACGCCACACGGCATTGGCCGTGTCGCCGAACACGAGGCGGTAGCCGCCGCGTTCCAGCCCATCGAGCGGCGCTTCGGGCGCGACCTGATCAACACGCTGAGCCAGGAAAGCTTCCCAGTTGTAGGGCTCGACCTTATTGAGGGCCGCGACCAGATCCTTGCGTGAGTAGGTGAGCTGGCCCCAATCGCCGTCATTCACGCCGAAGAAGGCCCGCGCGAAGTCGTCGAGGGAGCGCTTGCCCCCGGAACGCTCGCGGATCAGCGTATCGACATCCATCCAGATGAGCTGGCCTTCGGAATAATAGTCCTCGCTGCGCTGCCAGTTGTGCCAGGGCAGGGATCGGCGCGCCGCAATGACGGGGTCGAGCGTAGTATCGGCGAGTGCACGCCATTCGCGGCCCGTGCGCGTCTGGTAGGTGGCGGCGTTGTTGGCGATGAGATCGAGCGCCTGCTGCTTCGACACGAACCCGGCGCGAGCGGCTAGCACATGCCCCCAATACTGTGTCTGGCCTTCGTAGACCCACAGCAGGCCGCCGCGCATCGGCACGTTGAAGTTCGGCGTCCACAACTCTGCCGGGCGTCGATACTTGCCATTCCACGAGTGGACATACTCGTGCGCCAGCAGATCCTTGCTGACGAAGCCTGTGGTCCACGCCGTGAAGTATCCGCTGCGCACGCCATTGTCGCTGGAACGCTGGTGTTCGATGCCGGAGGTGGCGAGGCGTTCGCTGACAGAAAGCAGGAACTCGTAGTGGTCGTAGTGGCGGGCGCCAAACAGCTTGTCTGCCTGCACGACCAGATTGCGGTGGACCTGGATGATCTCGGACGAGGCGTCCGCCTGAGCGGCCTCGTCGCCCATGACGTTCAGCGTCACGCGCGAGCGGCCGCCCGGATCGAGGTCGTACTTGCGCATGTACTTGCCGGCGAACAGAGGACTGTCGATCACCGTCTCCCAAGAGGCGGTCTTGAAGTGGACGACGCCGTCGGCAACCGAGGCGGTCTCGAGCGCCGTGGCATAGTCCCAGCCGGGAGGCAGCTTCACAGAGACGTCGAAGTTCACCTTCCGCGCATAGTGACCGGCCGGATAGAGCGCGCCGATGTACCAGTTCAACCGCAACATTTCCGGCGTCATCATGATCGGCCCCTGGGCCGTCTCGATCGCGCTGAGGAACTGGGCCTCGACCTCGATCGACTCGACGCCCGATGGCACGTCAACGTGGAACGCAAAAACATCCGCCGGATCGCGGGTCCAGGTCAGCGCCTTGCCGCCGGCCGTGAAGCGAAGCCCTGAATAGTTGTAGATGGGCCCACGCGGCGCGTGGTTTCCTGGAATCCATTCCGAGTACAGAAGGGTCAGCCGGCCCGCCTTGGTGACCGGGATGGTCTGCCGGATCGTGAATATCCGCCGGTCGAGGTCCGTGGCGTCAATGTCGAGCGTGAGCACGCCAGGATAGGCGACATCGCGCGGCGCGGGCAGGGCGGGCGTAGCAGCGGCGGGTTGCGGCGCCGAGTTGGTGACCTTCTGCGCAAATGCAGGCGTAACCAGCAATAAGGCTGCTGCGGCGATCAGGGCTGCATACTTCACGTGATTCTTGCTCCGGGCCTCGGCCAGCCGCCAGTAAACCTTCCAGCCCGCCCCGGCACAACCGCGCCTCTCCGCCACTGGCAAAGACGTGATTTCTGGGGCAGGTCTCCGCACAAGAGATAGCCCGCAGGGGCAGGGGAGAAAAGTCGATGACCGATGCGGCCACCGAAGCGGCGGACCCAAATTCGGAAGCTGAGAAGCCGACGCCCTTGCGGACGGTCGTTCTCGCCTCGTCGGCCGGAACGGCGTTCGAGTGGTATGACTTCTTTGTCTATGGCGCGCTGACCAAGCTGTTCTCGGACAAGTTCTTCAACGCCGCCGAGATCGGCGAAGCGAACGCCACGCTCGCGGCTTTGGCCGTGTTCGCCGCCGGCCTGCTGTTCCGTCCGCTCGGAGCGCTGATCTTTGGACGGCTCGGCGACACGTTCGGCCGCAAAGGCGCGTTCCTGGCGACTGTAGTGATCATGGGCGGCGCCACATTCGCCATTGGCCTTCTGCCGGATAACAAGGAATTGGTCGGCTTCAGCGCCATTGGCCTTGTCGTTCTGCGTATCCTGCAAGGCATGGCTGTCGGCGGCGAGTATGGCGGTGCGGCAATCTATGTCGCCGAGCATTGCGCGCCCCATCACCGCGGGAGTTCCACAAGCTGGATCCAGGCTTCAGCGGCTTTCGGGCTGATAGGGGCCCTCGCGATGGTGCTGGGCGTAAGGTCGTTGCTGGGCGAGGAACAGTTCTTCGCCTGGGGCTGGCGCATTCCGTTCCTGGCTTCGGCTTTCCTTGTCGCGATCTCCGTGTGGATGCGCCTCCGCCTCAACGAGAGCCCGGCCTTCACCAAGATGAAGGCAGAAGGCACGGTCAGCCGCGCGCCATTCCGGGAAGTGTTCCTGGAATGGAAGACGTTTCGGTTGGTGCTGATCGCCATCGTCTCGTTCCTGATGGCTCAGGGCGCGATCTGGTGGTGCGCCTTCTCGTACTCGCAGATATTCCTCGAGCGCTTCATGGACGTGCCGGGCGTCTGGACAAACCTGTTCCTTCTCGGCGCCACCATAGCGTCTGTCCCGCTCTACGTGTTCTTCGGCTGGCTGTCGGACAGGATCGGCCGCAAGCCCGTTCTGATCGCGGGCATGGTTCTGTCGGTCGTCGCAATGTTCCCGGCCTTCAAGGCGTTCTCGGAAGGCGCCAACCGGCCACTGATGGCGGCGCAGGCCGCAGCGCCCGCGGAGATTGTCGCCAGCCCGGAGACATGTTCATTCCAGTTCGACCTGATCGGCGGACGCAAATACACCACGGCCTGCGATATCGCGCGCGCCTACCTGACGGATGCCGGGATCGGCTACACGATCATCCCGACCGAAGGCGAGGGCGGCACAACGATCCGCTTCGTCAACACGGAGGTGTCGGTCGGCCTCAGCGACGCATCGGACGTCACGCCGGGCGGGCTGAAAGCACACAAGGCCGAGCTTGAGACGACTATCCTTGGCGCGCTCAGAGCGGCCAACTATCCAGCTCCACTAAAGGCGCCGACGAACTCGCAGGAGTTCAATGCGCAGGCGGCGTCCTTCGACTGGCCACTCATCATCGCGGGGTTCCTCGCGCTTGTCGTGTCTGCAACCGCGCTCTACGGGCCGATGGCGGCCGCTCTTGTGGAGTTGTTCCCGACGCGGGTGCGCTACACGGCGCTTTCGGTGCCCTACCACGTCGGCATCGGCTGGGTCGGGGGCTTCATGCCGATGACGGCCTATGCAATTGCGACCTCGACGGGCGATGTCTTCGCCGGCCTCTGGTATCCCGTGATCTTCGGCGCGATCGGCATCGTGTGCTGCCTGTTCCTCTTCCCCGAGACCAAGGGCAAGCCGCTGGACTAGGCGGGCTTTGGACCGGACACCGGCATCTCGATGGTGGCCGAGAGGCCGTTCGGCGTCCGGTTCGCGAGTATGAGCGATCCGGCATGAGCCTTTGCGATGGCGTCTGCCAGCGTGAGGCCGAGGCCTGTCCCGCCGGTCTCCCGGCTGCGGGAGGACTCGCCGCGGACGAAGGGATCGGTTGCCCGTGCCAGCAATTCCGGCGGAATCCCGGGGCCGTCGTCTTCCACTGTGACCAGCACCTTGTCGCCCTTCCGCAAGACCGACACACGCGCCGATCCGCCATAGGCGATGGCGTTGTCGATCAGGTTGCGCATCGCGCGCCCGAAGAGGACGGGGCGGCATGCCACCGGCGACTTCTCGCTCGATTGCAGCGTCACCGGCGCTCCGGTTTCGGAATAGTCCTCGACAATGTCCTGAACCAGCACGGCGACATCAATCGTGCGCTCGGGCTCACGCGAGCGACCCTGGCGCGACAGTTCGAGAATGTCCTCGAGCAGTTGGCTGGCTTCCTCAATCGTCCGCACAGCCTTCACGCGCTCGGCCTCCGGCTCCATCGACTCGATGCGAATGCGCAGCGAGGCGAGCGGCGTCCTCAGGTCGTGACCCAGAGCGCCGAGCATGACGTCCTTCTCGTTCAGCAACTGGCTGACGCGCCGGCTCATGGTGTTGAAGGCCTCAAGCGTCTGGCGCACATCACCATGCCCCCGCAACGGAACCTCCTCGGGAGCACCGGCAGCGCCAACACGAACCGCCGCGTCGGCAAGGTCGCGAAGGGGCCGGGAAACCTGGCGCGCAACAAGCAGCGCCGCGCCGAGAACGAACACGAACGTCACGAAGGTCGAAATGCCAAGAAGCATGGCGTCGCCGCCATTCGGTTCGGGCGAGATCGCAATGCTGCTGAACCATCGTCCATCCGGCAGTTGGGCCCCAAGCAGGATCTCTCGCGCCATGCGCGGCAGCCCCTCTCCTTCAGCGGGAGGGGGAGGGGCCGGCATGTCGCGCCGGGCCGGGCGGTCACGGGCATCCGGTCCAAATCCCTGCGGGGGCCGCGACATGCGTGTGATGACGCGGCTTGAGGCCCGGATCTCCGCAACAGACACCCCCGCATTGGCCAGGGCGTCGCGGACCCGGCGCTCAAGTCCCGCGTCACGCGGCAGTCCGAGATTGTCGACGGGGTTGTTGTTCGCGATCTGGTAGCGCCCGCCCGGTCCCTGGCGTCGGTCGAGAATGGCGAGACGCTCGCCCACGGCAGGCGGCGAGGCAAAAACGTCGACACCGATGTCGGTGAAGCGCGCAATCGCCGGTCCGCTCTGTTCGATGAAGGCCGCGCGCTCGCGCTCGCCCAGAAGCAGCACAAAGTTGACGAGGCTGGCGACGAGCAGCGCGCCAGCCATGACGAGCGCCAGTTGGCCCGGAATGCTCTTGGGCAGGAACAGCTTCAAAGCCTGGTGACCTCCGCAGAGAAGCTGTAGCCGCCGCCCCAGACCGTCTTGATGTATTTGGGCGTCTTGGGATCGGGTTCGATCTTCCGGCGCAACCGGCTGATCTGGTTGTCGATGCTGCGATCAAACACGCTGGCCTCGCGCCCCTGCGTGAGATCCAGCAACTGGTCGCGGCTCAGGACGAGGCGGGGCCGCTCCAACAGCACCAGCAGCAACGCATACTCGCCGGACGAGAGCGGAACGGATAGACCGTCCGCGCCTACAAGTTCGCGCTCGCCCGTCTTCAGCACCCAGTCGCCGAACGCGTACGAGGCGGTCTCAGGCGGCGTCTGGCGCGGCGGCAGGCTGTTGCTGCGCCGGATCACGGCCTTGACGCGCGCCAGCAATTCGCGCGGGCTGAACGGCTTGGTGACATAGTCGTCGGCGCCCACCTCAAGGCCGAGGATGCGATCGATCTCCTCCGCGCGCGCCGTTAGCATGATGACGGGCAGGTTGCTCGCCTCGCGCATGTGGCGGCACAGGCTGAGCCCGTCCTCGCCCGGCATCATGATATCGACAATGGCGAGATCGAACTTGTGCGCCGCGAGCAGCGTGCGCGCCTCGGCGGCGTTCGCCGCGGCTTTCACGCGGAAGCGATTGCCCTCGAAATAGCTGACGAGCGGCTCCCGGATGGAGGCCTCGTCTTCGACAATCAGCAGGCTTTGGCTCATTGAAGTCACTTTCCGAAAACGGCTGTAGCCTGCTGCATCGGGTTGTACCGACGCAACAGGCTACCGTTCCAGGGCCGCGACGCGCCTCGGGGGACTGCGCGTCGAGCCCGGAAACTCATGAACTACGGACGTGCCGGGCGCATTGCCTGAAGTTCCGCAATGCTAACGGCTCCGTCCTTGTTGGTATCGGCGCGGTCAAACGCCTCGAGCGCGTGGGCGGAGAACTCCGCAAGGCTCACCTTGCCATCAGAATTGGCGTCACCCCGAAGACCGGGCTGGCCTTTCCCATCGGGTCCGCGTCCATGACGCTCCGGTCCGGGTCCGGGTCCCGGTCCGCGCATGCGGACTTCACGACCCTGGCCGCGATGTCCATCGGCGTTGTCCGGTCCACCCCGGTCCGGGCCGGCCTGCATGCCGGCGCTGAACTCGGTCTTGCTGATCTGGCCGTTTCCGTCGTCGTCGAGTTCCGCGAATCGGCGGGACGCCATTTCCTGTATGCCAGCGGCGCGGGCCTGCTCGTGAAAGGCCTTAAACTCTTCAGGAGCGGCTTGGCCGTCACGATTGGAGTCGATCGCGTCGAAGCGCGTCTTCTGGGCCGCAAGGACCTCGGCGCGCTCGACCTTGCCGTCTGCGTTGGCGTCTAGGGCGAGGAGGCCGAAGCCGCCTTCCGGACCACGGGCCGCTGGCTGGGCGATGGCAATGCCGGCGAGGGCGGTCAGGGAGGCGGCGGCAATCAGGGTACGTATCATGGGGGGTCTCCGGTTCGGGGCGGTCGGGGCGCCGCCCATCTGTCTGCGATGGGAGGAGACTGGGCCCGGTTTGTCGCAGGACTTCCCCCGGAGGCGGGCTGGATTGTCGCAAGATGTCCGGTAACTGCTGAAAACCGGCGGGAAGGGGGTATGGCGCTTTCGGATATCTACTGCTAGCGCAGGAACCCCGTGGGCGGCCCGCATGTAAGCGGCTGCGAGACCTGAATTTTCGAGAGACCTGCATGTGGTGGGATAGACCCAACCCCAAAAAGGGGCCCGGAGCGGAACCCAAGCCGTTCCCGTTCATGAAGATCCGCTGGGTCGGCTTCGTCGTCACGGCGATTATCCTCGTCGGCACGACGGTTTCTCTTGCAACTCAAGGCCTTAACCTCGGGCTCGACTTCACCGGCGGCGTCCAGATCGAAGCTGACAGCCCCAGCGGAACGCCAATCGTCCCCGAGCAGGTGCGGGCGCGCCTGGCGGAGGCTGGCTTTGAGGAAAGCAACGTCACGACCACACAGGGCGGCACCACGGTCGTTATCCGCGTTCCGATCAAGGAAGGCCTCTCGGTCGAAGAAGTCTCCTCTCAGGCCAAGGCTGCCATGGGCGCGGAACTTCGTGAGCTGAAGACCGACAACGTCGAAGGACGCGTCAGCGACAAGCTGCTGATGCAGGGCATCCTCGCCAGTATCCTCGCCGTCCTCGGCATCGGGGCGTATGTCTGGTTCCGCTTCGAGGTGAAGTTCGGCACGGGCGCGTTCGTGACCACGTTCCACGACGTGTACGCCGTGCTTGGGCTGTTCTCGATCACACAGATGACGTTCGACCTTACCATCGTGGCCGGTGTTCTCACCGTCGCGGGCTATTCGATCAACGACACCGTGGTCGTCTACGACCGCATCCGCGAAATGCTCAAGAAGTACAAGAAACTCGCGATCGCTGAGGTTATCGACATCTCGATCACCTCGACGCTCTCGCGCACGCTGATCACCTCGCTGGCGACAGGGCTGGCGGCGATGGCGATGGCGTTCCTGGGCGGACCGGTCCTGTTTGGCTTCGCTATCTCGATCATCTTCGGTATCGTCATCGGCACCTACTCTTCGATCTTCGTGGCTGCCCCGATGCTGATCCACCTTCCGGGCCGCCTGCCGGGCGCGAAGTACCAGAACCCCGACGGCACGGTCAGCGCCGCTCCCTAAGCCTGACTTGTAAGGGCTAGCGTCTCCGCCGGCTTTCCCCCATTACTGTGGGGAAACGAGGTGCCGTCATCTCCGCAGGGGAGGGGCGCCGGGGCGGAGTAAGGGGACCAATGGCGTCAATTCATGCGCCCGCTGGCGAGCCGCGGCGGTCGGGTCCGTTCTACACCCAGCTCTATTTCCAGGTCCTCGCCGCGATCTTTCTCGGCGGCCTGATCGGCTTCCTGTTCCCGCTGAACACCTTCGTTGAGGCCGTCGATCCCGCGACTGGGCTGGCGATCAACAAGGCCGTGCCCATTCCCGAGAACCAGTGGGTGGCCCAATACCTGAAGCCGCTCGGCGACCTGTTCATCAAGGTCGTGAAGATGATCATCGCGCCGGTGGTGTTCCTTACCATCGTGATCGGCATCGCGGGCATGAGCGACCTCGGCAAGCTCGGCCGCGTCGTGTTCAAGGCGTTCGCCTACTTCCTGTTCTTCTCGAGCCTCGCGCTGGTGGTCGGCCTTGTGGTGGCCAACGTGTTCCAGCCCGGCGCCAACATGAACATCGACCCTGCCGCGCTGGACCCCGCCGCGGTAAACCGGGTGCACGGCTATGAGGAGCAGTCCCACGACCTCACGGTTATGGGGTTCATAAGCGAGATCGTGCCGTCGACGTTCGTGGGCGCGTTCACGGGCAACAACATCCTGCCAGTCCTGTTCCTTGCCATCGTCTTTGGGATTTCCCTCGCCGCAGTGGGCGAGCGGGCGAAACTGGCTGTCGATGTCCTGACAGCCTTCAGCACCGCAATCTTCAAGATGGTTTCGATCCTGATGCGCGCGGCGCCAATCGGCGCGTTCGGAGCGTTTGCTTTCATCATCGCGGACCAGGGCCTTGGCGCAATCCTCTTCCTGGCGAAGCTGATCGGCGCTGTCTGGCTGACGTCGCTGGTGTTCGTGTTGGTAATCCTCGGCGCAGTGGCGGCGTGGGCAGGCTTCAACATCCTGAAGCTCATCCGATACCTCAAGGAAGAGCTTTTTCTTGTCCTCGGCACGTCATCTTCGGAGTCGGCGCTGCCTGCGCTCATGGAGAAGATGGAGAGGGCAGGGTGTGCGCGCCCCGTCGTCGGCCTCGTCGTTCCGACAGGATATTCGTTCAACCTGGACGGCACCAACATCTACATGACGCTGGCGGCCCTGTTTATCGCACAGGCCACGAATACGCCGCTCGGACTGGACCAGCAGATCATCCTGCTGCTCGTTGCCATGCTGAGTTCCAAAGGCGCGGCTGGCGTTACGGGCGCTGGCTTCATCACCCTGGCTGCGACCCTCGCCGTGTTTCCATCAATCCCGATCGCCGGGATGGCGATCATTCTCGGCGTCGACCGCTTTCTCTCGGAATGTCGCGCACTGACCAACTTCGTGGGCAACGCCGTGGCCACGGTTGTCGTAAGTCGCTGGGAGGGCGCACTGGATCGCGACAAGCTCAGGCTTGCGATGGACGGCAAGGCGCCGCCGCTGGCAGCCCGGCCTATCGAGCAGGATCCCGACTGATCCACCGCTCCGCCGTACAACGAAAAACGCCCCGGACGGTTGTCCGGGGCGCCTTCATTTCAGATCCTGCCAGCAACTACATCTTGCAGTCGTTGTGGAGGAATTCTTCCATCGCCTTCAGCGACTCGCGGTGGTTGTCCGCGGTCCACAGAATGCCCTGGTGACCCATGTCCTTGAGGACCAGGAGCTTGGCGCGATTCGTTCCCTTGACCGCGTTGTAGAAATCGGTCGCGTGGAACAGCGGCACGCGAACGTCGCGGTCGCCGTGGTAGATGAGGATAGGCATAGCGAGTTTCGAGGCGTTCTGCTGAGGGTCCATGCCACCGACTGTGCGGCCCTGATAGGCGCGCTGCATGCGGTTTTCACCCCAGTTGTTGGCTATGCGCGTCAGGTTGGAAACGCCAGCGCCGGCGATGGCGCACTGGAAGGGACCACCCGGACGAACGGATGCCGCGAACGCAGCGAAACCACCGTAAGAGTAGCCGAAGATCGCGATCTTGTCCTTCTTTGCGTACCCTTCAGCCGCCATCCATGCAGCGCCGTCGTCCTTGTCGTCCTGCATGGCCAGGCCCCACTGGTTGTCGCCAGCCAGCCAGAGGCTGTGACCCCAACCATCGCTGCCACGATACTGCGGCTGCAGCACTGCGTAGCCGCGCGTGGCGAAGAACTGGGTCCAGCCGGAACCGTCCCAACCGATGTAGTCACGCGCCCACGGACCACCGTGCGGCAGCACGATCGCCGGCGGAGCCGGATCGCCCTTCTTGAAGCCCGGGGGCAGGGTGAGGAAGGCAGGAATCTTCATTCCATCGCGCGCGTCGTAATAGACAAGCGAACGCTCGCCCATCGTCTCCGGTTTGATCCAGGGACGCTCCGAGCCGATGCCGAGGACCTTCGTCTTGTTCAGCAGAAGGTAGTAGGCAGGCGGGTGGCGCGAGCTTTCGACAGTGAAGAGGATCTTTCCGTTATCGCCTTCGCCTGCGCCGCCGATGATGTCGACCAGTTGTCCCTTGAAGGAAGCTTCGAGACCCTTCTGGATCGAGACAAGCTCGGGGTCTGTCCAGAACACCATCGGGTTGGCGCCCTCGTACCGGAAGCCGAGGATCTTGCCGAAATTGTCCTTTGAACGGCCGAGCACAACACCAGTGGCGTTGAAATCGCGATGCGCGAACAACGGCTGTTCGTCGAATTTGTCGGTGCGCGCATCGTAGAGATAGACGGCCGATTTGTCGGAGAACTTGTCGGTGACGACAAAGTATTTGCCGGTCTCCTCGTCGTATCCCGCGATCGACATCGAGTTGCGGTTACGCGTGTCAACGGTCAGCGGCACTTCAAGGTCGAAGGCGCCCGTGTCGCGGTTGAGGATGTGCGTCTCGAAATTGTAGATGAGATCGCCGGTGTTCTCGATTTTCGTTTTCGTCAGGATTTTGCCGTCGCGCGGATCGAGCAGGTCGATCGCGAGATCGCCGACGTCCTTGTAGAGCGACTGGCTCTTTCCGGTCCGCAGGTTCACTTTCGAGTAGCGGGCGACAAAGTCCGTATCGATCTGGCTGACGATGACATTCTCGGGGTCAAGCGGCAGGTCGATGATGGTCGGGCGGGAGCCAATTTCGAGGCAGCGGAGCGTTTCAGCGCTTACGCCGATGGAGCGCCCGCCTTCAAACGGATCGTCAAACGTTTTGAGCGACTTGTCCGAAAGGAACGACTTGTAGAGCCACGTCTTGGTGCTGCCGGTCGTGCGACCTTCGCCGCAACCGCCGAGGCTGCCGGTCCACATCTGGTTCGCCAGGACGAAAACCTTGCCTTGTTTCAAGGCGCTAGCTGCGATGAAGCTCATCCGGTCGCTGGGCGTGGCGGTCCAGTCCAGCGGCTTGGTGCCATCGACCTTGGAGATATCAGCCGAAGCGATGATCCGCTTCGTGGGATCGCGCGGGTCGGCGCGAATGGCCACAATGAAGTCGCCTTCCGGCGACATCGAGACACCCGTCACATCCTGGACGCGGGCAATAGATTCCACGTCGAGCTTCTGCGCATACGCGGCGCCAGTCCCGGCCAATACCGTGGCCAACGCGATTCCAAGCAGGCTTCGAGACAACGTAAACCCCTGATTTTGCTATATGAAGTGGGTAAGACCGCAGGCGCAATGCTGCGGCGTTTGGCGGGTTCCCGCAAGGGGATTCACACACGCGTGGCTGTATTGGAAAATCCTGCCTCAATAGGCCTGATTGTTTGTGTCCCAGGCGCCACAATCGGGTCTCAATGATGCCGCGGAACGGTCACGTGACGTCACGGTGATTGAAGTCTGGAAATCTACCGTGCCAATAAGGCCAGTAGCCCGAGTCAGGACGGGCTTTGTTCTTAGGTCGGCATTCTGGGGTCAATCATGTCCAACACGAGCGCATCACTGCGCAAGCTTTTCCGTGGCGGCGCCGCTTTCGGCGTCCTCTCACTGGCGATGGGCGCAGCAGTCGCGCAGACGCCAACGCAACCAGTCGACACCGTCGTCGATTGCGATCCGACCACCCCGGGGGTGCAGACAAACTGCCCCGCCGAGAGTGACGACCGGGTCATCATCACCGGTTCGCGCATCGCTCGTGACGCGTTCACCTCTACCTCGCCGATCCAGGTCATCACCGCCGAGCAATCCACGCTCGAAGGTCTGGTGGACACCTCGGAGATCGTTCAGGGCAGTTCGATCGCCCAGGGCTCGCTTCAGTTCAACAACCAGTTCGGCGGCTTCGTTATCGAAGGCGGCTCGGGCATCAACTCGGTCTCGCTGCGTGGCCTCGGCGCCCAGCGCTCGCTGGTCCTTCTCAACGGCCAGCGTCCCGGCCCGGCCGGCGTTCGTGGCCAGGTTGCCGCGTTCGACCTCCAGGTCGTCCCGGACTCGATCATCTCGCGCGTCGAGATCCTGAAGGACGGCGCTTCGTCGGTTTACGGCTCTGACGCCGTGGCCGGTGTTGTGAACATCATCACCCGCACGTCGGTCGACGCTCCGGAACTGAACATCCAGTACAACGCCACCGAAGAAGGTGGCGGCAACACGATGCAGATCAACGGCGCGATCGGCTTCGACTTCCTCGGCGGTAATTTCATGCTGGCCGCTGAATACGAAACCCGCGACCCGCTGAAGTTCGGCGATCGTAAAGGCCTGTCCTGCGCTCAGGACCTCGCTTACGACGCGACGACCGGCCAGCGCATCGACCGTCTCGACCGCTCCGTCCTTCAGGGAACGAGTCTCGCGGATTGCAACAACATCTATTTCAACACGGTCATCGTCGGCGCAAACCGCTACGTTCCGTCGCCTGATGGGATCACTGTTGGTCCGATCGCTGGATACCGGCCGCGTGCCAACCGCACGTACGCCCAAGCGCCGCAGGCCTACTACGAAGACGTTCTGAACGACGAGCGCTACCTCGACACCGACGCCATCGCAGGCGTTGACCGCGCCAGCGTCTATGGCCGCGCAGATTTCCAGCTCGACCTTTTCGGCGGCATCGACTGGATGACCGAGGCTCTGTTCAACCGTCGCGAATACCAAAGCCACCGCGTTCGCCAGTTCTTCCCCACCATCGCGCCGAACTCCGGCTATGACGTTGCGGGCAGCTTTGGCGGCGCAGGCAACAGCGCCTTCCCGACTGCACTTGCTCAGCCCATCACCATCTGGCCGTCGGACCAGGAAGTTGATGTCGACTACGGCTACATCCACTCGAGCCTCAGCGGCGATTTCTTCCTGCCTGGTTGGAGCTGGACGGCCGACGCTTCGTACTCGACCTCCGAAGGCGAATACCGTGGCAACCAGATCCTGATCGAAACGGCTGGCGACTGGAACTACGCCCGTCCGTCGGACGGCCTCTACGCCGGCCCGAACTACAACCCGTTCGATCCCGCCTTCCTGTCGGGCAATTACTCTGACGCGGTTTACGATCTGCTGAGCACCGAGTCCGTCGGCAACACGAGCTACAACCAGACCGTCGTGCAAGGTGTGATCTCGGGCGACCTGTTCGAACTGCCCGCCGGCCCGCTGGGCGTTGCGGTCGGCGCAGAATGGCGGACCTTCGAGATCGACGACGCTCCGGACCCGCGTGGCTCGAACAACGAGTTCTGGGGTACGACCTCCGCTGGTCGCACGACCGGCGAAGATACGGTCGTCGAAGGCTTCATCGAAGCCAACGTGCCGCTGCTCAAGGGACTACCCTTCATCGAAGAGCTGACCGTCGATGCATCGACCCGCGTGTTCGAGTACGACTCGTACGGTTCGGACAGCGTCTGGAAGGCCGGCCTCAACTGGCAGGTCATCCCGTCCGTCCGCGTCCGCGGCACGACCGGCACTTCGTATCGCGCCCCGGCGCTCTACGAACTGTTCCTCGCCAACCAGACCGGCTTCCTTGGCCAGACGGCCATCGACCCCTGCGTTGACTGGGGCAACTCGACCAACGCGAACATCCAGGCAAACTGCGCAGCTGCAGGCGTCCCGTCGACCTACAACGGTGTGGGCTCCTCGGCGCTCATCATCACGGGCGGCGGCGCGGGCGTTCTCGAAGCCGAAACATCTGAGGCCAGCACGCTCGGCGTGATCTGGACCCCGGACTTCATCGACTTCAGCCTGGCGATCGACTACTTCGACATCACCGTCGACAACCAGGTCTCGCAGCTTGGCGCCGGCGGCATCCTCGGCGGCTGCTACGGTTCGCCGAACTATCCGAACGCCTTCTGCAGCCTGTTCACCCGCGCTCCGGGCACCGACCCGACGCGCCCGTACCAGATCATCTCGGTGCAGGACAGCTACATCAACATCAACCAGCAGGCGACTGCCGGTATCGACATCACAGCTCGTTACGAGCACGAGTTCGATTTCGGAACGATGGTGGTTGACCTGTCGGCGACCAAGACCACCGAAGACGTTGTGAACCTGTTCGACCCCAACCTGGCTTCCGGTTTCGACACGAGCGACTTCAACGGCACGCTGGGTGATCCGGAGTGGGTTGGCGACGCGTCGGTCCAGCTGCGCCAGGGTGACTTCACGTACTCCTGGTTCGCTGACTACACCGGCGCGATGGACCAGTCGGTCTTTGCTGCTGACACTGCTGCCTATCAGGGCCGCACGATCCGCCGCATCAACGAGACGGATCCGTTCATCACGCACGACGTTTCGGTTCGCTACCGCGGTGACAACTACTTCATCCTCGGCGGCATCCAGAACGTGTTCAACGCGACACCGCCGGAAGTGACGACGGGCGTCACGACGCGCTTCGGCAACACGCCGGCCTTCGCGTCGCAGTTCGTCAGCGCCTACTACGGCCGCACGTTCTTCGTCCGCCTCGGCTACGAGTTCTAGGAAGAAGCGACGTCATAGATTGGGAAGGGCGCGCCAACCGGCGCGCCCTTTTCATTTGGGGATATGGGCTGAAGAGGCAGGCAGGGCAGGCGAGGGCCCGCTCAGTCGTCCAGAATGTCTTCGGAGATATCCGCCAGCGTCCGCGTGCCTGTCAGCGCCATCGCCACGCGCATCTCGGCCTCGATCAGTTCCAGCACATGAGCGACGCCGCCTTGCCCTCGGGCAGCCAACGCATAGACCCAGGCTCGGCCAAGCAGCACCCCAGACGCCCCGAGCGCCATCAGGCGCACAACATCAAGACCCGAATGCACCCCGCCATCGGCCAGGATCGTGGTCCTGTCGCCAACGGCCTCGGCAATGCGTGGCAGGGCAGCGGCGCTGGAGATCGCTCCATCGAGCTGTCGGCCGCCATGATTGGACACGACGATCCCGTCGGCCCCGGCGCTGACAGCGCTGCGTGCGTCATCCGCATCCAACACGCCCTTCAGGACCAGCGGCCCTGACCACTCCTGACGCACCCAGTCGAGATCGCGCCACGTGACGGACGGGTCGAAGTTCTGGCGCATCCAGCGGAAGAAATCCTCTAGCCCGCTCTTGCTGCCGAGGACGGGCGCAACATTGCCCAACTTGTGCGGTGCGCCGAGCAGGCCGACATCCCACGCCCACGCTGGCCGCCGGGCCGCCTGCATGAACCGCCGCGTCGCGCCGGCGACACCGCTGGCCCCGGCAAGGCCCGAACGGTAGTCGCGATAACGCGAGCCCGGCACAGGCATGTCGACTGTGAAGACAAGCGCGCTGCACTCCGCGTCGCGCGCCTTCTGCAAAAGGTCTCGCATGACGGCACGGTCGCGGATCATGTAGAGTTGGAACCAGAATGGCCGTCGCGCCTGGGCGCGGACTTCACCGAGGCTGCAAACCGAAACCGTCGACAGCGTGAACGGAACGCCCTTGGCTTCTGCTGCACGCGCAGCCTGGATCTCACCACGGCGCGCCATCATGCCCGCAAGCCCGATCGGAGCTAGGGCGACAGGCAGCGAGCACTTCTGACCGAACAGGGTCTGCGACACGTCAATCTGCGACACGTCATTGAGCACGCGCTGCCGTAGCGCGATCCGCTGCAGGTCCTCACGATTGCGCCGGAGGGTTACCTCGTCGAACGACCCGCCATCGACATACTCGAACAGGAATTTCGGCAAGCGCCGCCGGGCCAGCGCGCGATAATCGCTGATCGAGGCGGCGATCATCCGGCCACCCGCTGCTGGCGCGACGCCTCCAGCATCAGATGCTCTTGGACCGGCCGGCCCAGAAGGGCGCCCGCACCTGCGCCCGAAGCACCTTTCCGGCGGCGTTTCGCGGCAGCGCATCCACGAAGTCCACAGTGCGAGGACGCTGGAAGCCAGGCAGGCGCTCCCTCGCAAAATCGAGGATCGACTGCACCGTCTCCGGACCACGCGCCACGCCGGGTTTCAGCTCCACCACGGCCTTGATCTCCTCGCCCCAATCCTCATTGGGAACGCCAACGACCGCTGCATCCGCGATATCGGGATGGCGGATCAGCACCTCATCGATCTCGACGGGGTAAATGTTGACGCCGCCCGAGATGATCAGCTCGGCCGTGCGTCCGGTGAGGAAAAGGTCGCCATCAGCATCGAACCGACCCATGTCGCCGAGCGTGAACCAATCGCCGCGATAGCTCGCGTCTGTCTTGCCTTGCTCCTTGTAGTACTCGAACCGGCCGGTGGCGGGCGCCTTCACGTAGATGAGGCCTTCCGTGCCTTGCGGCACTGGATTGCCTTCGAGATCAAGTAGCTTCACTTCGACACCCGGCACGGCCTTGCCCACGGTGCCCGGCTTCTTCAGCCATTCATGAGGGCCAACGAACACGCCGCCGCCTTCGGTCGAGGAATAGTACTCGTAGATCACCGGCCCGAACCAATCCATCATCGACTGCTTCACATGGGCCGGGCAGGGCGCCGCGCCATGGATGATCCAGCGCATCGAGCTGATGTCGTACTTCTTCCGCGCTGCCTCAGGTAGTTGCAACATCCGGTGCATCATGGTGGGCACGAGATGCGTGTGCGTAACCTTGTGGGACTCGATCAGTCGAAGCGTCTCCTCGGCATCCCACTTGTCCATCAGCAGCACGGTGACGCCGGCGTTGATCGGGATCACAAAATTGATACCCAGCGGCGCCGCGTGATATAGCGGCCCGGTCAGCAACGACATGTCCGTTTCCGGATTCCATCGCGCCGTTTCGTTGCAGACATTCGTCAACTGCGACACCACCGGACGCGTGCGGCGATAGACGCCCTTGGGGCGGCCGGTCGTTCCCGACGTGTAGAGCATGGTCGAGCCGGGCTCGGCCGCGTCGATGTTCGCCGGACTTTCGGCCGCAAGGGCTGTCTCGTAATCATCGAAGCCATCAATCGAGCCGGCGAACGAAAGCTTCAGCATCAGCTTGTCTGACGCGGCGACGCCTGCTGTGGCGCCGGCAGCAAATCGCCCCGACGCGACCAGAACGCGCGCATCGCAGTTGTCGACGACATAGGCGATGATCTCAGGCGACTGGTGCCAGTTCACCGCCGTGAGGCGATATCCTGCGCGCTGCGTCGCGGCCCAGACTTCGGCGAACTCCGGCCCGTTATGAGCAAGCAACGCCACGCCATCGCCGGGCATCAGGCCATGCCGGCGGAACAGGCGCACCAGCTGGTTCGCGCGGTCGTTGAACTCCCGCCATGTACGATTTCCGGACGGTGAGATGATCGCGAGCCGGTCGGGCGACCGCCGCGCGTGGACGGCCACGGTCATGCCCTGTGCGATCAGCTGTTCGTCGCCAAGTTGGTCGATGTCGGTCATGGGCTGCAGCACTTCCATCCCTGATGCCGCCCCGTGGGCGGTCCCGTTTTGCGGCAGGATAGTTCGCCCCGACATTCCTGCGCAATGAGGCGATCAGCCCGGCGGCTTGAACTCGTCCCGCAGCTGGCGTTTCAGGACCTTGCCGATGGACGAGCGGGGCAGGGACGGGACAACCCGGGCAAAGCTCAAACGCTGGGTCTTGCCCACCCGGGCGTTCATCCATTGCCGCAAGTCTTCGGCATCGGCGGCCGCGCCCTCGCGGAGCACGATGAAAGCGGCAGGCGTCTCGCCCCATTCCCTCGACGGAATGCCAACGACAGCCGCCTCGGCCACAGCCGGATGCTTTGCCAGCTCGGCCTCGAGGTCGCTCGGATAGACGTTGAATCCACCTGTGATGATCATGTCCTTCTTCCGGTCGCCAAGAACCAGAAAGCCATCCTCGTCGAACCGGCCGACATCACCCGTGCGGATGTAACGATCGCCGGACGGGCTGAACCATTCGGCTTCGGCCGTCTTTGCCGGCTGGTTGTGGTAGCCCGACATGATCGACATCGAGCGGCCAACGACTTCGCCGGTCTCGCCACGCGGCAGTTCGCGGCCATCATCGCCGATGATGCGGATATCATGGCCGGCTGCGGGCTGGCCGACGGTGTGCAGCTTGTTTGGAAACTCGTGCGCGCGCAGAAGGCATGAGCCGCCGCCTTCGGTCATGCCGTAGATCTCGACGAGGCCGCCGGGCCAGCGCTTCAGGATGTCTGCCTTGAGATCGGCGGCGAACGGCGCGCTCGTGCATGTCTTCATGCGGAAGGACGACAGGTCGTGACTATCGAAGTCGGGCAGGTCCATCAGGCGGCGGTATTGAACCGGCACCAGCATGGCGTGCGTGGCGCGATGCTTCTGCGCGAGTTCGAGGAAGCCCCGCGCATCGAATTTGCGCATCAACACGACAGTGCCGCCTCGTACTAGCGCCGGGATGAGACTAACGAGTGTCGTGTTGGAATAGAGCGGTGTAGAAACGACGGTGATCGACTCCGGGCCATAACCGAGCCCTTCGGCACGGCGGATATGGCCCCAGCGCATGCGGTGCGGCTGGACGATGCCCTTGGGCGTGCCGGTCGTTCCGGACGAATAGATGATGTTGAAGGGCTGTTCGGGATCGAGGTCGACGGGCGAAGGCCTCGCGCCGGCGGGCGCGAGCCAAGCATCGAACGCCGGGTTTGCCGCGCCTTCAAGCGCGACGCGCTTCGCGGATGGCGGGTTCGCAACGCCGTCGACAGCGGCGGTCGCAGCGTCGTCAAGGAACAGGAGCGACGCGCCGCAATCGCGCATCATGGCGGCGAGCTGTTCGGGGGTCGACGAAGGAGCGAGCGGGCAGGCGGCCGCGCCGATGCGAAGAGCCGCAACATAAGCGACGACATACTCCACCGACGACGGGCCGCACATCGCGACCGCGCCGCGATTGCCAACCCCGTCACGCTGCATCGCCGCCGCCGCGCGATCCACCAGCCGGTCAAACGCGGCAAACGAGACCTGGCGTTCGCCATCGATGATCGCGATGTGATCCGGCCGCTCCGCAGCGTGAGCACGGATGATGTCCGGCATCGTCGCGAAGTCGCCCTGCAGGAGTTCGGCTGCGGTTGTCATGCTTATGGGTCCGTGCAGCTCAGCGGCCTGTGAAGGTTGGATGGCGACGCGCGTGGAATGCTGCGCGTCCCTCGGTGAAGTCCGCGCTGTCAAAGCAGGCATCGATGGCGCGCTGCGCCGCGTCGCGCAGCGAAGGATCAAGCGCCGCACGGCTCGCAAGCTTGGCGGCTGCATATGTCATCGGCGCGGTGGCGGACATCATCGCGACCATCTCGCGGACAGCATCCTCAAGCTTGCCCTGCGGTACGACATTGTTGACCAGCCCCACATTGAAGGCTTGAAGCGCCGTTAGCTGGCGCGCAGTGGCCAGCATTTCGAGCGCCATTCCGCGCCCAACCAGCGACTGCAGGCGGATGAAGTTGTCCAGTTCGAAGCCGAGGCCCAGCCGTCCCGCCGGCACGCCGAAGCGTGACCCTTCCGTGCAGATCCGGATATCGCAGGCGGTGGCCACAACGATGCCTCCGCCGATGCAGAAGCCGTTGATCATCGCGACGATGGGCACAGGGGCTTCAATGAGCGAAGCCGTCGCCCGCGTGACGGACGCTGTGAACGACCGGTTGCTGGCCGCGTCGTGGCGCTGCACATCGAACTCGGCGATATCCGCGCCAGAGATGAATGCCTTGTCGCCAGCGCCCTTGAGGACAATCGCGCGCACCCCAAGGCCGACGAGGCTCGCGACAGCTTCCGGGAGAGCGTCCCACATGTCGCGCCGGACGGCGTTCAGGCGATCCGGCTGGTTGAAGGTGAGCCAACCGATCTCGCCTTGCTGTTCGGCCAGAAGCCTGCCGCCTGCGAATTCCATGGTCCTGTCCCGCGTTCCGTTGCGACTGCTGCACCTGCCTACGCCATCCAGGCCCGCCTCGCCAAACCCATTCCCGGGCGGGAGACAGGCCACAGCCGGCGACGCGTTGACCCATGCGGCCGCCGCCTCTACGACTTACCGCAATTGAGCCGGTCCATCCGCTGCAGGGGAGGCGCGGACTGGTCTTGAGGGGTCGGTCCGACCTGTGGAAACCTAGGCCTTGCGGCTGCGTGACCATCGGAGACGCCGGCTCCCAACGGAGACCGGGTTTGCGTACGCGTATGTCATCGACAGCCAGCGCCGTGGCCTCCAGCCACCTGCCGCAACAGCTTGACCCTTCGCGCCGATCCGAAGGCGCCAGGCCATGACCCAGGGCGCCCGTCCCCCAGGCCTCACCGGCGATCTGGATGTGCTCGCCTTCGCTGCGGCGGAGCTGGCCGCGGGCAAGCGCGTCGCCCTGATAACGATCGTCGGACTGGACGGCCCATTTTCGCGCCCCCTGGGCGCTCAGCTGGCCGTCGCCGAGGACAAGCGCTTCGTCGGAAGCATTTCCGGCGGCTGCCTTGAGCAGGCGTTGACCGAGGAAGCCCAGCTCGCAATGGCCGCCGACGAAAACCGGATCGTCCGCTACGGCCGCGGATCGCCTTATCTCGATGTGCGGCTGCCGTGCGGCGGCGGCATCGACCTTCATATCGACATCGGTGCGAGTCATCAGACGCTGCAGGCCGCGATTGCGCTGGGCCATGAACGTCGTAGATTCTCCCTCGCGTTCGATCCCTCTACGAAGCAGTCCACGCTACGCTTGTTGCAGGACGGGAATGTTGCAAGGGCAGGCGAGTTCGTGCGCGCGTTCGAACCAAAGCTGAGACTCGTGCTGGCGGGGCGCGGATGGGAGATCGTGGCGATGAGCCAACTGGCCCAGACAGCCGACGTGGACCTCGTGGTCGCCAGCCAGGAGTCGCCGACGCTGGAATTCTGCCGCCCGTTCGCAAACCAACTGATCCAGCTGACCATACCAGCCGCGCCGCCGGCGCTGCCGCTCGACGAAGACACCGCCGTCGCCTGTCTTTTCCACGAGCACGAGTGGGAAGCGCCGCTCCTGCTCGACGCACTGCGCAGCCCAGCCTTCTATGTCGGCGCGCTCGGCTCACGCCAGACGCATGAACGGCGTGTTGAGACCTTGCGCGCGCTGGGCGCCGGCGCCGACGACATCGCACGACTCAAGGGCCCCATCGGGCTGTTCGCATCGCGCGATCCCCGGTCGCTTGCGATTTCCGCGCTGGCCGAGATCGTGAAACTGCGCACCGAAGGGCGCGCACACGCATGACCTCGTCGCTCAACAGAACCGCTATCGTCCTTGTGGCCTCGGGCCTTTCGCGCCGCTTCGGCCGGAAGGACAAGATGATGGCAAACCTCGGCGGCCTCCCGCTCGTGGAGCACGCGGCGAGCACGATCGCCAGACTCCATCCGCTGACCAAGGTGGCGGTCTGTCCTGCCAGCCGGCCGGATATCGGCGAACGACTGATCGATCGCTTCGTCATCGCCGTGAACAAGAAGCCCAGCCAAGGCCTTGGCCATTCCATCGCGCTCGGCGCGCAGATCGCGCTACAATTCAAGCCGGACGCGATCATGGTCTCCATGGCCGACATGCCGTTCATTGAGCCATGGCTGCTAGAACGCATGGCCGCCCAGCTGCAAGAGGGGCGGGCAGACATCATCCACGCTGGCGCTCAGGGCCGGCCGCATCCACCGACCATCTTCGGCAAGGCTTGCTTCGAACAACTCGCCGCGCTCGATGGCGACGATGGCGCGAAATCCCTGATGCGGTCGGACACGCTGCGCATTGCTGCGTTCAATGCGCCTGCGCCGCTGCTGTTCGATATCGACACGCGCGACGATCTCGCACTTGCCGGACAACAGCTGGCTATCCGGACGCGGTGCTATTCGCAGACATGGTCCACTGTGCGTAGCGATCCGCCCGCAACAGAGCCAGCCGCGTTTGTGGATATCCAGCCCGACAAGCCGCGTCCGGCGTCACGCGTCGCGACGCGCTGACCGCTCGATCACCTTGACCTCGACCCAGAGGGCTTCCTGCTGGTCAAGTGAGAGCGACCCGAAATCGAGTCCGCGCTCGCGGGCAATAGACTCCATACCCTCAAATCGTTTCACAAACTTTGAATTGGCGTTGCGAAGTGCAACCTCGGGATCGACTCCAAGCTTGCGGCACAGGTTGGCGACCACGAACAGCATGTCACCCAACTCCTCCGCGACATGCGCCTGGTCGGGCTCCGGCGCCGCAATCGCCTCGCGAAGCTCGCCGATCTCTTCGTGCAGCTTGTCCAGCACCGGCTCCGGTCCCGGCCAGTCGAACCCAACCCGGCCAGCCCGCTTGGTCAGCTTCTCGGCCCGCATAAGCGCAGGCAGCGCCACCGCCACGCCGTCCAGCGCACTGACGGGGCCAGACTTGGCCTTCTTGGTTCGCTCGGCCGCCTTCATCACCTCCCAGGCGCCCACCTGAGCCTCGGCGCTCTCTATGGCGCCCGAGCCGAAGACGTGTGGGTGCCGGTCGACCATCTTGTCCACCAGGCCGCGCACCACGTCGTCGATGTTGAAGTGGCCGGCTTCCTCGGCCATCCGGGCATGGAACACCGACTGGAACAGCAGATCGCCCAACTCGCCCTTGAGCTCGCCCATGTCGCGCCGCTCGATTGCGTCGGCGACCTCATAGGCTTCCTCGATCGTGTAAGGCGCGATCGTCTCGAACGTCTGCTCGAGATCCCACGGGCAACCCGAGCCCGGCGTCCGCAGCCGAGCCATTAACGTCACCAGATCGCGCCACGCATCGCCGCTCAAGGGGAGGGGACGGGTGTCGGCGGCCTTGTCGGTCGCCTCCTTCTTGCCTGCGCCTGCGTCATCCATCTTCGCGATCCCCATACACGCAAGTCGCATAATCAACATTATGGGCAATTTGGATTGTGTAGAAATCAGCCATTTTGCGGGATTTCCAGCTCCATGCCGTCGAAAGCCGGCTCGACGCCCTCTGGCAGCTCCGAACGCAGTTTCCGGTAATCCAGGTCGACATGCAGGTTCGTCAGGATCGCGCGGCGCGGCTTCAGGCGGTCGATCCAGGCCAGCGCGTCGGCCACCGACGCATGCGTCGGATGCGGCTTGTAGCGCAGCGCATCGACCACCAGCGTGTGAAGCCCGCCGAGCTGAGCGAGCGTC